>Ga0209986_10000972_pt1 | contig 28138 bp, 19 predicted proteins | sample BlataG_FD_183168 | JGI IMG/M metagenome (GOLD analysis project Ga0209986, IMG submission 183168) | Deep subsurface microbial communities from Black Sea to uncover new lineages of life (NeLLi) - Black_00105 metaG (SPAdes) (version 2) | ecosystem: Environmental > Aquatic > Marine > Oceanic >...
TCCCTCCTTTTCCTTATTTAAGGACAATCGTTTTTTTGATTGTCCCCCCGCCGTTTCTAGCCCATAGGATAATGTCTACCTTCTTATTTGGCGGGGATATGATCATCCACTTGTATTCTTTCTCGCAACCTGCATCAATTGTCGATATGTCGGTACGTTTATTACCGCCGAAAAGATTCATCTTTTTGTCGTCTTCAAATTTGAGCCGAAGCACTATTGGGTTAATGTTCTGTGTTCGTGTCCCCATCGCCGTTGCATAAGGGAACTTGCCTTTGTTGTGTACTTTGAGAGTGAGCTGAAACAGGTTGGACGAAAGACGTTTGACTTCAGGCTCTTCGAGCGTGATTTCGGCAAACTGTTTGGCCAGGTACAGAGCAAACTCGGCGTGACTCTTGGTAAGAGCAGGAACCTGGTCAACTGGCGGATTAACTCTTAAATAGGGCTCAAATCCACCGATTTCGACCTCGCCAAGCTGCTTGTGGTTGAATTTGGTCCAGGCAACAAATCCCTTGCCTTTATTTTTATCGTCGATCCACTTGAGCCACCTGGCGTCGTTTTCCGAGGTGCCAGCACGGCTCTGAGCTGCACCGCTGGTACGAGACATGAAACGCTGCATCATTGCAGAGCGGTCCATTGTCTGCATCTGTGCAGTTTGCGTGGTGTGTGCTGCCTGTTGTTTTTGCTGCGGGGTTGGTTGTCTATCACTCCTCTGCATCATCCGGCTCGTCGGTCTTGCCTCTTCCCTCAGTGACCAAAGATTGGCTGAGAAAGCGGGAACCCCGAACTGGAAGTAGGCATACTCGAGGAGTGACCCGAACGGCTTGTCGGATTTCGCGCTTTTAATTTTTGTGAATTCTTTATATTTTTCACTGATTGCTTTAAAGATTTGTGTGTCCCGTTGTTCAGTCATTTTGGGCTGAGGATCAGTTGGCCGGGCTTGGGGTGTGGCTTCGGTGCGGCTGCGGCGGCCCATGCGGAACATCATGAACCTTCCCGTGGGGATAGCGGCTGCTCCAGCTGGCTCAGGGAATGTGGGATTTCCGCATTCTATTCCGGTTCCAGCAGCAAGGTTGTCGTACTTAGAAAAAATAAGAACAGCGCAGATGTTCTTGTGTGGCTGCGTTTTAAGAACCGGGTCGTAGCGAGTCATGAAGTCGATGAGGGCTTGTGTCTCGACTTCCGAGGCAGGGTAAACCTTGAGCCCCTTGGGTTTGTACCCGAAGTTGTGTGGGAAGTTCCGATTGATGTTGAACCCGCCCTTGCCGTCTTCGTTGTAAAGCTCGTCGCCGTCATTGTCGATGCCCTCAGGGTAAATCTTGTAGAGTTCGTCAGGAGGGGAGCTTGCTTCTTTCTTATTCATGAGTCGCGGGTCTTCATTGTCCACGATCCAGTCTCCTCCCTTATCTTTGACGCGCATAAGGGTGATCATCCCGTCTCCGTTGAGGTCTTCAGGTGGGTCCTCGTCGACCTTCCAGTCGTAATCATCATCGCGTGGATTGAGGTTGCCGGAATATTCGTGATGGATGCTGTTAAAAAATGTTTCTGCGCCGTCCGGATTGAGTCGTGGGGCGATATAAAAAGTGCGTTTGTCCAGGACAGCTGTGATGTTCTCGTCTTTTTCGTAACCGTTAACAAAGGATTCAGCGATGCCTAGAGCAATCTCGCTTCCGATGAGGTGGTCGCCTTCCAGGTTGGCGGCGATTAGCAGCGCTTGTTTTTTGAGTGGGGTTCCTTTACCGGATATCCGTATAACCCAGATGTCCCGGTTTTGCAGTGTTTTTCCGATAGACTGGAGCTTTGTGATTTTCGGATTGGATTTGGCCAGGTTTTTCATTGCCTGAGTCAGAGCAGCATAGTCATGGTATTTAGCTTCTGATTGTTTTTTTTGGGCGGCTTCCATCGGCAAGATGAGAAGTGACAAAAACAGGACGATGGATACCGTCCGGTACAGCTTAAATGTTCGTTTGAAATGATATCTCATTAAGACCTCCTTTTGGATTGGGATATTTTATACACACGTCTATTTATTTGACGAACATTATACTTAATTTCTTCCAAAAAAATATGAAAAAATAACCTGCCTGATTTAAAAGAAATAGAGGAAAAGATTACAGAGAAGAACAAAAATGATCCTTGTTGCCAGTCCCTCCTATCTCTTTTGAGCCCTACTTTCTATTCGAACTAAGGCGCGGCGCCCAGCAATGGAGGCACCAATACCCATTTCCATGGCCACTTTCTCATTACTCGACCATTCCGCATAAATTTTATGCTTTTTTGCCAGGCTTATCAGTGTCTCCACTGTCCCAGAGCTTGGTGACCCAGGATAACTTGTTACAAGCTTGATGCCACTGGACAGTGCGCCAAAAGCCATGGCTTGATCTCCATTAAGTGTTTTTAAACTCATTTGTATCCCTTTTTATTAAGATTTATATCTTTGTTTTGTTATTTTTATATTGATCAAATTGGATATTTGATTTTAGAATTTTTTGTGTTCATTCTGGTTGAGGCGCCTCTTTTTCGACACCAGTAGAATGCAAAAGGGATTCCAGTGAGGATGAAGGCAAGATCCACAAGAGACTGCTGCCAAAAGAATAAGGCCCTGAGGATAATAAGGCCTATAATCAGAAAAAGAGACAATAGGGGAAGGAAAGGATAAAGCGGAACTCGGAAGACGTTCGTGCCTCCTATACGGTCTCTCCGCATTTTAAAAAGAGCCAGGGTGGAAAGCCCGTAAAAAATCAGGATAGCAAAGACTAGACCAGCCGCGATTGTCTCAAAGGTTCCCCGGATAATAAGAATGGCTCCTGCCCACAGGCAGTGAGCGACAATCGCCCTGGACGGCGTCCGGAATCGGGAATGGACGTGATCCAGCCATTTAAAGAAGAGCCTGTCTTTAGCCATGGCATAATAGGCTCGTGTCGCAGTCATCATGGTCCCGTTGATGCTTCCGGTTGCGGAGATTATCACGAGGACGGCGATGAGAGCGGCGCCGATGGGGCCAATTAACACAGTCAGGACATCTGAGGCGACAATTGTACTTTCTCTCATTCCATCCATTCCAAGGACCCTGTGGTAGGTCATGTTTGTTAATGCATAAAGCAGGACAACGATACCAATTCCGAATACAAGACTTACAGGAATAACACGCCTGGGATTTTTCATTTCTCCGGCTGAGTATCCAACCCGTTCCCAGCCCGTGTGGGAAAAAATAATTAACATCAATGCAGCAACAACACACCGGAGAGGGTCCAATCCTCCTTCTGGCGCTGCGCGGGTAAAAAGTAAGTTTTCATGTCCACCACTAAAGACGAAACCGAAAATAACGATACTTAGCAGGGCTCCTGCTTTCAGGATTGTGGAGAGCTTCTGGAAAACGCTGGCCCTTTGAATTCCGATATAGTTCAGGACACCGAACAGAAAAATGACGGCAAGAGCGACAAAAATCCGGTGGGCTCTATTCAAGGTGAAAAAATGGCCGAGGTAGTCCGCTACGATCAGGGCCAGGGCTGCTGCCGCGCTTGTCCGGATGATGAACAGCTGTGCCCATCCAAACATGAATCCAATATAGGGTCCAAAACACCGGCTGATGTAGACATATTCCCCACCTGTGTTTGGCATCCGCGTTCCTAGTTCGGCATAGATCAATCCGCTGATAAACACAAAGACACCGGCCAGAATCCAGAGAAGAAGGATCAAGCTGAAAGAACTGAGGTAGCTGGCAATGATCTGAGGTGTGGAATAGATGCCGGCGCCTATGGTGATCCCGATCAGGATGGCAATGCCGTCAAAGACGCCCAGAGCCTTCCGGAGAGAGGGCTCTGAACGTTTTGCCTCATCAGCCATCGTGCGTAACATATAGCACAGCAAAATTTAACGGTCAATGGTGAAAATTGGCGAAAAAGGGAACATCTCCTGTTTTTCTGTCCCTGTTTTACGGATTTGATTTATCAAACCCACCCATATGTTATTGCGGGGAACGAAGTGACGCGGCAATCTCACAATATGAAGTGTCATTATTTTGTAGGGATTTGATTCATCAAATACGATAGTTATATTTACGTAGGGGTTTGATTTATCAAACCCACAAGTTGTGAAATAAATAATTTATACAAATTGTGTGATTGCCGCACTACGTTCGCAATGACATTTTAGGGGCTTGATGAATCAATCCCCTAATAAACCTCCTTCGACAGTTAAACGTATAAAGAGACTTGTTTCTTCCCAAAATTCCTTTTGAATAATCCGATTTTTTTTATATAATGGCTTTTCACATGTTTGAATATTTGCACATTGCATGTTTAAAAATCGGCTGATCGCATGTTCAAACAATTTCTCATTTTATGTTTAAACAATATTTCAACACATACATAATTTAATCCAGGAGGTTTAGGATGACTTTACATTTTAAGGAAACTTTTCGGGTATTACTCATGCTCTGCCTTGTTTTTGGAGTAACAAGTCTCTTCTTTTCCCAGAGTTCGGAGGAAAGCTTGATCAAGGACCTCAAGTGGCGCAATGTCGGTCCGGCTAACATGATCGGCCGCATCTCGGATTTTGAAGCTCTAGACAAGGACTTCACCCAGGTCCTCTGCGCCAGTGCATCCGGAGGCGTCTGGAAATCCGTGAATGCGGGAACGACATGGGAGCCGATATTCGACAAATACGGTTCTGCTTCTATAGGAGATGTGGCGTTTTTTCAGAAAGATCCGAATATTATCTGGGTGGGCACAGGCGAAGAATGCTGCAGGAACAGCATTGCCTGGGGTGACGGTATTTATAAATCTATTGACGGCGGAAAGACTTTCACCCGGATGGGCCTGGAAACCACACATACGATCGGCCGTGTTATTACCCATCCAACTGATGCTAAAATTGTCTATGTGGCAGCGACAGGCCACACCTGGGGCTATTCAGGGGACCGTGGTCTTTTCATGACAAAGGACGGTGGAAAAACCTGGAACAAACTCACGAACGGACTGCCGGATGACGGAAAAACCGGTGCCATTGACCTTGTTATGCACCCGACGAATCCAAATGTCCTCTATGTCAGCTTCTGGCAGCGGCTGCGCCAACCCTGGCGTTTTGATTCCGGGGGCCCGAACGGCGGCATTTTTAAAACAGTAGATGGTGGAAAGACCTGGAAGAAGCTGACTAAAGGGCTTCCATCCGGGGACCTCGGACGAATTGGGCTGGCCATTTTCCGCGGAAATCCGGAGGTCTTGATGGCTGTGGTTGAGCACAGCTTTCAACCCCAGAGGACGATCCGGGAAGGTCAAGAGCAAAAACCCAATCCCGATTACAAAGATATGAAGAAACTCGGAACCGGGATCTACAGGTCCGAAAACGGCGGTAAATCATGGAAGTACATGAACCGGACAAACGTCCGCCCGTTCTACTACAGCCATATCTATATTAGTCCGTTTGACGATAAGCTAGTGTATTATCTGGCAACCAGCATGCAGTATTCCGAAGACGGGGGAAAAACTTTTAAGACAATAAGAGGACTCCATCCCGATTTCCACGCCATGTGGATCGACCCGACTAATAAGAACCGATTCTATGTGGGACAGGACGGGGGCGCATCTCTTACCCATGATCATGGCGAGTCCTGGATTTTCTTCGACAACCTCTGCCTGGCGCAGTTTTATGCGGTAAGCGCGGATCTGCGGGACCCCTATTATGTTTACGGCGGCCTGCAGGACAACGGAACATGGGCTGGTCCCAGCATGAGCCGGGAAGGCGCGATTCTTACGGATTTCTGGTTCAATATCGGCGGTGGAGACGGCTTTTACACACAGAATGATCCCACAGACTGGCGCATTGTCTACGGCGAAAGCCAGGGCGGGAGTATCATGCGGGTAAATGTGGAGACACGGGAGACCACCCGCATCCGACCATCACAGCAGAATACATACAACTGGAAAGATCACCTGCCGAAGACAAGCAAGAAGGAAGGCGAGGCGCAAGCACAGCAGGCCAGCCGGCAGCAAGCGCAGCCAAGTATGTTCGGTCGCCGGAGATCTCCTTTCCGTTTCAACTGGAGTTCCCCAATCCTCCTTTCTCCTCACAATCCCCACACGGTTTACTTCGGTGGAGACCACCTTTTTAAATCGGTTGACCGCGGAGATCACTGGCAGATCATCAGTCCTGACCTTACGACCAATGACCCGGAGAAACACAGTAAACCCACTGGAGGAATCACTCTCGACCAGACGGGGGCAGAAACACACTGCACCATTACCACCATATCCGAATCACCGATCACACCGGGCCTCATATGGGTCGGCACGGATGACAGCAATGTTCAGCTGACACGAGACGGAGGGAGCACCTGGACGAATGTGCGGGAAAACGTCCCGGATGTCCCTGAAGGAATCTGGGTGAGCCGCGTTGAAGCCTCACATTTTGCTGATGGAACATGCTACCTGACTTTTGATGGACACAGGAGCGATCTTTTTAAACCATATGTGTTCAAGACCACGGATTACGGCAAAACCTGGATTAATATTAGCGGGAACCTCCCGGATGGAGGACCGGTATATGTCATTCGTGAAGACCTGAAGAACAAAAACCTCCTCTTTGTCGGGACTGAATTCGCCGTGTTCTTCTCAAGAGATGGAGGCAAGAACTGGAATAACCTTAGCCTCAATATGCCAACCGTGGCTTTTCATGACCTGTTGATACATCCCCGGGATAATGATCTGATCGCGGGGACTCACGGGCGCGGCATATGGATTCTTGATGATATCTCGCCGCTTCAGCAGGCTACAGACGAGGTTATGTCCTCAGAGATGTTTCTTTTTGAGAACGATCGGCCGGGCACTCAGTGGCTAAGCATTAGAAGAGGAGGCTACGGGCGCGGCAACCTCTTTTTCCAGGGGGAAAATCCTCCTGAAGGCGCAACGATCAATTTTTATCTCAAGGACAAGCCGTCCGGTCCTGTGAGTATCGAGATCACGGACGCGACAGGAGAACTCAAAACCACTTTCTCTCTCAAGAACCCGGAAGCAGGAGTCAACCGCCTGATGTGGGATATGCAGTTTGATCCTACACCGGAGCAGCTGAAACAGCGCCTCACTCAGATGCAGCAAATGATGGATAGAATTCTTCAGAGGCCGGAAGTTGAAGAAGAACAGAAAGAAGCCGTAAAAAAGGCGCTAGAACAACTCAAACAGGAAGGTCTCACTTACAGAGAGGCAATGGCGATTCAAAGAAAAGCCTTTGAGTCGATAGGCTTCAGCGGCTTCATGCGTAGATTTGGCAGGGGAATAGGTGCCGCTATAGCTGAGCCAGGGACCTACGCTGTTAAGATCACGGTTAACGGCAAAACGTACACAGGAAAGGTCTTTGTTCGCCGTGATCCCATGCTGGAGAAATAAAGAAAAGGGGTCGCATCTCAACATTTGACATTTGGATGTGTCATAACGAGTCTAAAGTGACGCGGCAATCTCACTGATTAAATCTGGATAAGTAAAATTATCTATCAACGTTTGGCTTTTTTGTCGTAGGTTGATAGTTCTTCGCGAATAACATGCCGGAGAGTTTCCTCGAGCGATTCTATTTTTGAACTTATGTATTCTCGCAGAGCCATATTGATGAGAGTTTGATAATTCCCACCGCCTGCATTGTGCACCTGTTGTCGGAACCAGTCGAGGATATCGTCGTCTATTCGGATAGTGATACGTGTTTTTCCCTTTGGAGTTTTGATTACTGGGCCTCTTTTCCCTTTAGTAAAATTGTATTCTTTTTTCATTGGATTAACCTTTATACTCCTTTATCTCCTTGGCTGTTGCTTTCCTGGCCGAGATGATACGAATCCGGCTATCGTGCCAAGCGTAGACAACTACGAGAATACGGCCGAAAGAGTCCATACCGATGGTAACAAAACGTTCCTCATCAGGGTAGTCGTCAAGTATTGTGATGGCCCTTTCATCCTCTAATACAGTTACTGCATCTGCGAAGTCCACTCCATGTTTTTTGAGATTGGAAATAGCTTTCTTGCTATCCCATTCAAATAACATTATTATATTATATGTACATCTGTACATATTGTCAAGCATCAAATACAATAAAGTGGATAAATCCCTTATCCCTACATAGGATTTCTCTTCTAAATCAGGGAAGTAAATGGGGACAGGCCCCATTTTTCTATGACAGGCATAAATTCCTCGTGTCATAACGAGTCCAAAGTGACGCGGCAATCTCAGTTTTATATAGAGGCTTGACATTTACTCAATTCATTCCTATATTTTGAACGCTGTACGAAGGAGGCTTTTCTCGATGGAAAAAAAAGAGACTTTAAAAGACGGAACAAAGATTTTAATCAGGGGGCTTCATGTCAATGATCTGGACAAACTGATGAAATTCTACTCTACACTTCCACCTGAAGACCAGAAGTATTTGAGGATTGATGTTACAGATAAAAAGGTTGTTGAGCAAAGGATTGAGCTAACAAAGGCGGGGAATGTTTTTCGTCTGATTGCCTTATTCAAGGATGAAATCATTGCTGACGGAGCTCTTGAGCTTTCCGGTGAAGAATGGCGCAAGCACCAGGGAGAACTCCGCGTTATCGTAGCCAGGCCATTTCAGCAAAAAGGCCTGGGAATGATTTTGGTGAGAGAGATGTATTTTCTTGCGGTCGAAAAAAAAGTAGAGCAGGTGATTGTCAAGATGATGAGACCTCAAATTGCCGCTCAGCGGATTTTCAGGAAACTCGGCTTTAGGGAGGAACTCCTTATCCCTGATTATGTTCAGGACCGGAGAGGAAAAAAGCAAGATCTAATAATCATGGTTTGCGACACCAAGGATCTGTGGAATGAACTTGAACACTTCTACGGAGACTCGGACTGGCAGCGATGCCGCTAACCACATTAAACAATTAAGAGCTTATTAAGTCTGAATTTGGATTTTAAAATAAATCTCGTAAAAAAGGGGTCGCGTCTCAACATTTGACATTCGGATGTGTAATTACGAGCGAAGTGCGGCAATCTTACAATTTTTATTTTGTAGGAGTTTGATTCAAATGTAGGGGCTTGATTCATCAAGCCCATATGCTGGTTATTCGTCAGTAAATAATTTATTCAACAGGGGTGGGTTTGATAAATCAAACCCCTACAGTTTTATCTTACAAGAATGTCACGTCGCTTCGCTTCTCGCAATGACATTATAAAAGTGTTGCCGAATTATTGAGTAAGTACAACAGGCCCCATTTTTCTATCTTATAAGTAAGAGACGGAGTTTACTTGATTTTATCACGCAGTGATTCATCGGTACGTCCACCAAGGTATATACCTGTAGCTTTTGTCACGTTTCCATTTTTATCCAGGACAAAGCGAAGGCGAAAGACACCGTAACCTACTAGAGTAAATGTATCTTGAGTAAGCGGCATTAACTTGTACTCCTTTCTTCCATCCCTCTTGTAGAACAATGTGTCCTCCCGGAGGTACACACGCCGGGGCCCATAGTCGCCGGCATATTTTTTTAGCAGCCTTTCTGGAATCAAAACTGGCTTCTCTTCTGCCTGAATGACTTCCTTGACCCAGGGGATACACATTTTTGCAAATGAATTTTCAGGATCCAGTGTTTGTGCCATTTGGAGACATTCAAGAGATTCGATGTTTTTTCCCATTTCAAGATAAAGCCTTCCGAGGCCTGCCCAGGCGATAACTGACTTCGGATCTGAATCAATTGCCCATTTAAAGATAGACGCAGCTTCTTCTGTTTTGTCTTTGCTTGCCAGATACTGTGCAATGTCGTTAAGATTAGTTATCTTAAGAATATCCGGAGATTGACTCTTCATCTCTTCCATTTTGTCCAGGCCAGCTTTTTCGCCTTCTTCAAGAAAAGTCTTTTCTAGTGTCATTAGGGCGGTCCATTCAGGGTCGCCATAGCGTTTATAAGTGAGCCAGTTGAATGCGTGCTGCGGGTCGTCCAGAACAAGAGAGATGAGCGGCTCAGCAATAAGGAACAGGTTCTCGGAATTTGCAAAGAACACAAGACCTTCTTTTCTTTCCCTGTAAGAAACTGTATATGCTCTGAGTTCCCCGTTGTCACCCCAGTGCCAGAATCCGTTTTCTTTTTTTCCTGGCTGGATTCCCCAACCGAATCCCCATGAAACATACTCATCTAATTTATGTTCAGGATCTCTCCTTTTTGTTACTCTGACATGGGGAGTCAGCATCATGTTTATGGTTTTTTGCTCAAGCACTTGATTATTCATTATTGAGCAAAGGAATGTAGCATAATCCAGTGCTGTGGTCAGAAGGCTCGCACCTCCATTCGGCTCTGTTGCCCTTCCTCTTTGACTGGCAAAACCATGACGGTCATGGCCTGCAGAAATGTTTTCAGCATAGATGTTTTTCCAGACATAACTGGTCCTGGACATTCCCAGTGGCCCAAATATTTCTTTTTTTGCGAATTTTTCCAGAGACATCCCTGTGATTTTTGCTATTGTGCGGCCTAAATACAGAAACCCTTCGCCTGAATACGCATAAAGCTCTCCAGGCTCGCGGATGAGCCTGTTTCCCCAGTTGGGAAGGCCGGTCGTGTGTGTAAGGACATGTCTGGCAGTTATCTTTTTATAACGCTCATCGCCTGCAAGTTTTGGATAGGGGAGATATTCGGCAAGAGACTTGTCGAGATCTAATTCTCCGTGCTCCACCAGTTTTAATGCAGCAGCGGCAGTTATAGTTTTAGTGAGTGACGCAGCTTCAAAAATAGTATTCTCATCCACGGATTCATTTGTTTCTCTATTTCGTACTCCAAAACTACCGGACCAGAAAATTTCGCCATCACGGATAACAGCCATAGAAAGACCTGGAATATTTGCCTTTTCCATCAATTTTGGAATTTCCTTCTCAAGTTTTTTCCCTAGGTTCAACAGGTTACAGTTGAGCAGAGCAAGAATGGTAAAAGGAATGAGAAAAAGGACATACAGTTTATAACGTTTCATAATAACCTCCATAGTATCAGTTATTATATGTGAATAGTTTTGTTTTAATCATTATATATGAATATCTCTATAATTATTTAGAAGTTAACAAATAAAAAAAGTTGCTTCTCTATAAAAAAGTAAAAAAGGGGTCGCGTCTCAACATTTGACATTGTAATTCCTGTAGGGGCTTGATTCATCAAGCCTATATACTGGTTATTCGTCAGTAAATAATTTATTCAACAGGGTTGGGTTTGATGAATCAAACCCCTACACTCTATCTTCAATACGGGTTTGATAAATCAAACTCCTACACAAACATTTAACCATTTTTATTCGTGGAGAAATAGGGGACAGGCCTCATTTTTATAACTAATTATGCTGGGTGAACTTCAATCTGTTGCGTTATTCAATGCTATTCGATTCTTTACTTCACTCTCGCAAGCAGCTGGCTGATTTTTTGGGCAACAGGACTTGCGCTTCTGTCATAGTTGGACAGAACAGCAACGATATATCCTTTATCTAAGAAGATATCAAGATTTGCATTAATACCGGGGAACCCTCCACCGTGGCCGACAACTTTACCGTTCTGTTCCTCTGCAACCCTGAAGCCGTATCCATAATTCTCGCCTGAGTGGTCTTTCCAGAGGAGTTTCAGAGATTCAACTGAAACGAGTTTTCCTGTCTGGAGAGCTTGAGCGAACCGGTGAAGATCACCGACTGTAGAGAATCCGCCGCCAGCAGGTCCACCTTTGATAACGTGTTTATAGAGGTTGTTCTGCCAGCCCCACTTGCTGTTACTATCGGGGCTGTAGCCTATGGCCAGGTTCTCTACGGGATAATCCATCTCGTAACAGCCGGAGTTCTTCATGCCCGCCGGTTTGTAGATGTTCTCCCGGATGTAATCGAAATAATCCCCTCCAGTCACACTTTCGATTACCACTCCAAGCATGAACATGCCGGTGTTGCTGTAGCTGAATCGCTTTCCAGGTTCAAAAGCAGGCCTGTCATCCTTGATCAAGGCTTTGTAGTCGTCAAGTTTGCGGAAAAGATCGCGGGAGCTCTCCGCGTATTTTTTATTGAAATAACTTCCCAACCCAGAGGTGTGGGTCAGCAGATGATGGATGGTGATGGTTGATGATACTTCTTTGGGAAACCAGCTCTCATCCACATACTTATCGATCGTATCTGTCAGTGAGAGTTTCCCCTTATCTGCTAGCTGCACTATGGCAGTGGATGTAAACATTTTGTTCATTGAACCAAGGTTGAATTTTGTATCTATGTTGTTGGGGACGTGAAAACGTTTACTGGCCTCGCCACAGAAATGTGAGAGAAGAACTTTGTCGCCTTTGGCAATGAGTACGGTCCCAGAGAAAACATCCCGGCTGCATATCCGCTGAAGTATATCTTTTGTCATCTGGATAAATTGCTTTTCAGAAAGATTGGATTCTTTCACATTTGAAGGCGTACGGGCGTTATTAAAATTAATGCCTGCAATAAGGCAATTCTCTGACTTGTCGAAACTTATTACAAAAGCCTGCCAGCTATCGAAGTTGCGGCCTTTAAGAATTACTACTGTCTCTCCCTTGCGTTCTGGGACATAGGTGCGGATGCTGTGAAAGTCAAGGCCTCCTGTTTGGCGGTTAACGCTAAGGAATACGTTGATGTGTTGTTCCATAGGTGCAAATTTTCGGAATTTTTCAGTACATTCTTCATTCATAAAGCGGCGTATCTGATCAGGAGTCTTTGAATTCACAGTGGCAATTAATGACTGGATGCGCTCACCTTTTTTACCTCCGGGCATGACTGATTCGTCATGGTAGCTTTTCTCACCTGGCATCTGGGCGTATAAAAGTTGAAAAGTAAATAAACATAAAATAGCTAAAGTCAGGCTTTTTCGTATCATGCGTTTCCTCCTTTCTTGGTTGAGATAGATAACATGTAAATACATGTAAATATGTTTATGTTAAAAGCTATAACCTTTCATTATATAAAACGGACGGCTCTTTGAAAAGTTCCGCAGAAAATGAGAAAGTGAAGCCTGTCCCCATTATTACATTATTACATTCACTCATACCGGAGTGAATCGACTGGATTGGCAAGAGAGGCCTTGATTGACTGATAGCTGACTGTTAGCAGAGCAATAACCAATATGACCGTGGCGGATAACAGAAACGTCACGATATTAATATGGATACGGTAGGCAAAATTATTCAGCCACCGATCCATTAAGTAGTAAGCGATAGGCCAGGCAATAAAATTCGCCAGGAGCACCCATTTTGTGAACTGTTTGGATAACATAAGGAAAATTCCCGAGACAGAAGCCCCGAGTACCTTCCGGACACCAATCTCTTTTGAACGCTGTTCAGCTGAAAATGAGGCTAATCCGAAAAGGCCAAGGCACGCGATGAATATGGCGATAGCAGTAAAAATGTTGGTAAGTGAGCTCATTCTCGTAATGCTGAAGTACGTATTGTTGAAACTCTCATCAACAAACTCATATTCAAAAGGATATAGAGGGATAATCTCTTTCCATGTGTTTTCAATAAATCTTAACTTAGAAGGAAGGTTTTCAGTCTGGATTCGGATAACCATGTGATTCACCCAACTCGGGTCTAACTGAAAGAAAATCGGATTGATCAGAGTAGTGAGCGGTAGAAAATGAACGTTTTTCATCACTCCTACGATTTTTCCCGGTTTATTAGATTTAGTAAATGGCCGCCCTACAACCGACTCAAATCCCATCAATTTGGCTAATTCTTCATTCACGAGATAGCCCGTTTCGGTATCTGCAGTGAATTCTTTGATAAAACCTCTGCCTTCGGTCATTTCAATCCCTAAAGTCTCGATAATGTCGTAATCGACAAGGTTAAACCCAACATGAATATCCTTTTTTGGATCCTTTCCTTCCCATGATATAGAGCTTGTCGTCCAGCCGAAAAAGGGAAGGTCATCTGCCAATCCTGTAACACCTAAAATCCGCTCATCTGGTTGCAGTCGATTTTTTAAGAGCTCATAAGATTTTTTGCTTTCTCCTTTGAGCGAGATAGTCAGGAGTTGTTCTTTTGCATAACCGAGATCTCTGGTTTTTATGTAATGGAGCTGCTTAAAGACGATGCCTGAACCGATGATCAATATGATGGAGATAGAAAACTGGAAAATAACGAGGATTTTTCTGAACAAAGAACCTGAGGGCCCAATTTTCAGGTGTTTTTTGAGCCCCTGAACCGGCCTAAATGAGGACAGCACAAGGGCAGGATAGCTACCTGCGGCGATACTCGTCAAGAGCAACAATCCAATAAATATCAGGAGAATTGGAGGTTGGATAAGCGCATTCTCTGCGAGTTGCTTGCCCGTTACGGTATTGAAAAAAGGAAGTAACAACGAGACTAGTAACCAGGCGGAGATAAGCGCTATAAGTGCCATGATAAAAGATTCGCCCAGGAATTGAATGATGAGGCTTTTCCGGTTTGCACCGACAACTTTCCGTATGCCGATTTCACCGGCACGGGTGGCCGAACGTGCAGTCGAGAGATTAATGAAGTTGATACACGCCACGAGGAGAATAAACACCGCAACTGCCGAAAAAATAATAATGTAACTTTTGGTGTTCGTGAGGAAAAATTTCCTTCCGGTGAAGGGTAGCATGGAAAGCGTTTCATCACCACGCCCATCGATTTTTCTCAGGAAAAAACTGGTGATTTTTTGGTTAAACGTATCGATAGAAAGATTCTTTTGAAGCTTTAAAAAAGTGTTTGGACTCCACCACCCCCAGGAATAGGGATCCTGTCCACGGTTCTGTGCTGCTAATATCCTGACCTCATAAGAGATGGCGATATTGAATTGAAGAGTGGAATTTTGAGGGAGATTTTCTATCACTCCGGTCACGGTAAAATCGGCCTGATCATTCATGGTCAGGACCTGTCCGATGGGATTTTCGTCAGGAAAATACTTTTGAGCGATCTCTTCGGAAATTACTATAGAAAAGACTTCTGCGAGAGCCGTATCTGGATTGCCATTTATGAAAGAAAATGAGAATATCTTGAAAAAATCTGAGTCCACAACCTTTATGCCTTCCTCATAAAAGGCTCTCTCTCCTCGTCTCAGCAAAGGATTACCAAAACCTTCGTATCGGCTTGCGTGGAGAACCTCAGGAAATTCCTCTTTCAGGGCAGGAGCAAGAGGCAGGGGCGAAGATGAGTACTCTCCGTTTGCAATTGTCTGGTAGATTTGATCGGAATCTTTATGAAACTTATCGGTACTCAGCTCATCAAAAATCCATAGTGTAATGAATAAACAGCATGACATCCCGATTGTAAGGCCGAGAATATTAATGGCTGAATAAGCCTTATGCCTTTTAATGTTCCTCAAAGCGATTTTTACATAGTTCTTAAGCATCAGTCATCCTCCTTAATTCTTATCGTAACCGGGAACAGGCAACGAGATGTGCTCCCTGGAGACTATAACGAATCGATTCTAGACTAAGTTGCATTCTGTGCCTGTATGGTCTTATAAACCTGTCCATGTAACAAATATCATGTGCAAAATTTGTGCCAAAGTGACTAACAGGAGAAGAGTGACATAGAAAGAATGATCAGGTGTTCGCTAGGGGACATCGATTGTATCGTTAGCGGACATTATTTGGATTGATTCATTAAGAATTCCCAAGTCTTCCTGTGGATGTTTTAATCGTTTTATTTGTGTTTCTAGCATAAATTCCGCCCTTGATATACCTAAGTGTCTTAGGTATAATATGTCACTTTTTTTAACGAAAAAGGGGTCGCGTCTCAACATTTGACAATTTGATGTGTCATAACGAGTCCCTTGCAGGGATAATGGGGCCTGTCCCAATTATTCTTGTTTATTTTAATCTTTGGGCTTTGTATAGTTCCAATGATAATATTATGGAAAAAGTTTTCAGATTTTTGTATTTTATGAGAGGCAAGCGCTTAAGGGCTCCGTAAGCTTAGAGAGAGAATCGGATATATTAATTGCAATATAATTAAGGATATTGATAGGATATTAATGCATTATCAACTTTGAATTAATTTTAAAAATTTTTCCGCCTCGAGGAGGTTAATAAATGAACACGATTGAAAAGGCATTGATGCATGCATTATTTTTACATCTGCATCACAATATCGAAAAGGCAATTGACTTTGAGGCAATTGAAGAATTGAACAGCCAGGTCAACAAGATTTTTCCAAATGCTTTGGTAGTAGGCCCCGGAGACGATGCGGCTGTATTCAACTTTCCCGATACAGAGGGAACTTTTGTAGCCAAGATGGAAAGCCATTGCTCTCCTTGTGTTCCGAGACCTTTTGATGCTGCCGCAACAGGAGCCGGAGGAGCGATGCGGGATGTTCTTGCAATGGGTGCACGGCCGGTTTTTCTCATGAATTTTATAGGAACACGGCCTTTGCATGAAAAGGTGATTGTTGGACCTTGTGGATTCGACGGAAAATGTACTTGCGGAAAATGCATCGAAATGACAAGTAAAGAAAGAGTTGATTTGATGGTCAAAGGCCTCAGCGACATGTGCAAAGCCATGGACGTCTTTATTATTGGTGGCGGTTTTTCAACCTCATTTTCAGATATAGTCCCGGCAGTTGTCGTTTCAGTAGTGGGAAAGTTGGTAACTGAAAAGCCGCTGACGAAGCCAGCCAAATCAGTCGGAGACAGGATTATACTCATTGGCGAAACCGGGAATGACGGTAACGACACTCTCTATAGGGCAGGGCTTGTTCAAGAGATGAGGCCTGCCGTAGCTTTGTTTGAAGAAGAAAGGCAGATAATGGAAGCAACTCTGGCTGCGTTTCGGACTGGTAAGGTTAAAGCTTGCTCTGATTTGGGAGCAGCTGGAATCGGTGCAGCTGTTTGTGAGTCAGCAAGGTATGGCGGTTTTGGTGCAAAAGCGGATTTAACCAATGTCCATGTTAAGGTTGAGGATATTACGCCAGAAGAAATCATGATATGTGAGACCCAGGGGAGGATGGTAGTCCAGGTGGAAGAAGAAGATGTTGATGAAATACTGGCAGCCATCCGGTCCAAAGGGCCGAAAGCTGAGGTCATCGCAGAGATGACCGATGATGACAAACAGGTATTCGAATACAGGGGCAAGACCATAGCGGTTATTCTAAACCACCCTTCGGAATCTGATCTGGAAGAGTTAACGAAAGAGGCCTGACATGTCAGAAAGACAGCCAAAATCTGAGTAGGCACAGGCTGGGGTATTTCAAAGATTGCCTATGATAAGAGGCTTTTCACCTACCGAGTCAAAAAATGGGTATAGGAAATCCCGCCTTTTTTCCAGTTCATGCTGGAACTTGGTGTAGATCTGGAAGACTGCCTGACAACGTTCAACTGGTTAATTATTCTATTTCACTCTTAAGGACATTATAAAATCTGTTTTTTGCGGACCTTTCGATCCATGGTTGGTGGCCGCAGTTGTCTAATAAGATGAACCGGAAGTCTTTTAGGATGCAGGAAAGTGGGCGTTTGATTCCCTCGTAAGGATGTGGATCATAGTCTCCATGGAGTGCGACTACCGGGCATTGGATATTTTTCCCGAACTCTAAAAGTTTTCCACTGTTTGACGATGTATTTGTATCGTTACGTCAATTGTTTTATTATTCTGCTTCATACTTAAGGAGATTATAAAATCTGATATGGCAAATACAGCTAAGGCAACTTTGATAGAAGGTCCGGTAGGTAAAACCCTGGCTCAACTAACCTGGCCTATGGTCATTGGCCTTCTGGGCATGGTGGCTTTTAATCTGATTGATACGTTTTTTGTCGGCCAGTTGGGGACAAAAGAACTGGCGGCTTTGAGTTTTACATTCCCTGTTGTACTGGTGATAAACAGCCTGGCAATGGGATTGGGTATTGGCACTTCCGCTGTTGTATCCCGTGCTATTGGAGAAGGTGATTTAGAAAAAGTAAAGCGTTTGACCACAGACAGCCTGATCCTCGCTGTCCTGATAGTCGCATTTTTTGTGGGCATCGGGCTTTTAACTATAGGACCTGTATTCCGCCTGCTGGGTGCGACTCCTGAACTGCTGCCGCTCATTAAAAGTTATATGCGGATATGGTATTTAGGGATGGTCTTTGTTGTTGTTCCCATGGTAGGGAACAATGCCATCCGGGCTACGGGCGACACCAAAACTCCAAGTGCTATCATGCTGACAGCTGTGGGCGTAAATCTCATCCTGGATCCGTTATTGATCTTTGGACTGGGGCCTTTCCCCCGGCTTGAGTTGCAAGGAGCAGCCCTTACGACTGTTTTTGCACGGGCGATTACATTTGTGGTGGCAATTTATGTTTTGGCTCATCGTGACAGAATGATTACTCTGGTGATGAAGCCTTTTAAATCTGTAATTAATTCCTGGAAAAGAGTCCTTTATATAGGCTTGCCGGCAGCAGGAACTAGAATCATTATTCCCCTGGTAATAGGATTTATTACCAGGATAGTATCAGCCTATGGGACTCCTGCAGTTGCTGCTTACGGGGTCTCTTCTCGCATCGAATTCTTTGCCCTGGCTGTAGTGAGGGCTCTGGCATCGGTTCTCGCGCCTTTTGTGGGACAGAACTGGGGTGCGCGTAGGCTTGAGCGGGTTAGACAGGGAGTAAGATTGAGCGGAAGATTTTCCCTAGCCTGGGGATTCGGGGTGTTTATTCTGCTGGCAGTTGTAGCCCGGCCTGTAGCCTCAGTATTTAATAGAAATCCGGATGTCATTTCAGGGATTGTGCTTTATCTCAGGATTGTCTCCCTGGCATTTGGACTGCAGGGAGTGCTGGTTCTTTCAACTTCGGTTTTGAATGTTTTAAACAAGCCTTTCCATGCAGCGGGAATGATTTTTTTTCAGATGATTGCTCTATATGTTCCTCTGGCATATCTTGGGTCTGCCCTGTTCGGGCTGACCGGCGTCTTCGGAGCACTAGCCCTGGTTTATACTCTCGGCGGCACAGCCGCACACTTTTTACTAAAGCATGTTATTAAAACAACTGTTTAACCTGAATTATTCATATAAGATAGAGGGGAAAAAGGGCGAAAAAATAGGGACAGGTGTACTTACTCAATAATTCGGTAACACTTTTATAATGTCATTGCGGGCATAATACTCAAAAAGTGGAGCTGAGTAAATAACGATACTATTAAAAATAAAAAAGTTAAAGTGTAAAATTTGATAAAAAGTTAAAGTGGTTTAACAATGGCAAAAAAAACACTGTCCCTATTGTTCATCCAATGAGATTAAATTACGTGGGAAGACCCATCAAAATAAACAACGTTTTTTATGCAAATCATGTGGCAAATCTTATATTTGGAAAGAAAAAGCGAATAAATATAATCGTGAACAACACTGGTTTAAATTATGGATTAATGAAAGTTATTCTGTACGGCAGTTATGTATTCTTTCTGGATATAGCAGATCAAAATTACATCGTATCAAGAATTATTGGCTTGAGCATTCACCGGAAGAGGATATTGATCTTTCAAAATACAAGTACCTTATTTATGATGGCACTTATTTCCATAAGAAAGGATGTTTTATTAGCCTAATGAACGCTGTTGATCAAACTTTAATTTCCAATATTTACACAAAAAAGGAAGGTTATAAGAACGTGTATGCGTGGTTTTCAAAGCTGAGTAAGGAAGGGCTTAGCCCTCTCTACATAACGATGGATGGAGAGCGGTCTGTGATACGGGCCATTAACAAAATCTGGCCTCATACGAAAATACAGCGATGTTTATACCATATCCAACGAGAAGGGATGAGATGGCTGAGGACATATCCAAAGACACAAGCTGGAAGAGATCTGCGGCATCTTTTAAAAACTCTATGTCGTATTAGTTCTTTTAAAGAACGAAATGAATTTATTGCCTCTTATGTAGCTTGGCTTAATCAATATAGAGAGTTTGTTTTATCCTTGCCGAAAAAAGAAGTTGCCTTTAAAGACCTAAAGAAAACAATGGCTCTTATCTATAACGCATTGCCAGATATGTTTCATTATTTAAATTATTCTAAAATTCCTAAAACAACGAATACATTAGAGGGTTTTTATTCAAGATTGAAAGCAGATTACAGGTCGCATCGAGGACTAACAGAAAAACATAAAATAAGCTATCTCAATTGGTATTGTTATTTTAAAAATAAGGATACATAGCTCCACTTTGTGAGTATTATGCCCATTGCGAGGAACGAAGTGACGTGGCAATCTCGATTTCTATGCAGGGGCTTGATTTATCAAGCCCACTTCTAAATCGATTTCTTTTTTGATTGACCGTGTGATTTTGCTGTGATATAAGTGAATGAAAGTGTAAGTAAGCGGAAATAGAATAAAAATACGGGGAAGTTGTAAGCTGCTTAAAAATAAAATTCCTATGTTTTTGTAATTATAATGTGAATTAAAATAATTGTCTTAGATTATTCACGAGCAGTTTTTATGAATAATTCAGGAAAACCTGTGTTATTCACGAGTTGAGATTGCCGCAAGTGCGAGGCGCAAGGTATGAAGCTGTGGTTTTCCACCGCGAATGCCCTGCAACGAAGCAGATGGGGTAAGATCGGCTCGCCTGAAAGGTAAAAAATGCCGACATAAAGTTAAAAATTTGACCATTGGAGAAGGTTTGAATGATAAAAAAAATAGTGTCGGCAGTTTTTATGAATAATTCAGGTTAATAAATACATAGAAGGAGGTTAAACGATGAAAAAATACTTGGTTTTTTTACTAATTGTACTGGTAACCGGGGTATTGGTAGGGTCTCTTACTCTGTGCAAGGGAAAACCAAAAATAAAGTCAGCCGTAGAAAATAGTTATGATGAAGTCACTTCCAAACTGAATCAAGGAGGAAATCTTTACCTGTACGTCAGCACAGAGAGGGTTGAAAAGTTCGTGGATGAATTTGGTGGAAAGCTGCGTAAAATCATTGAGGCAGAAGCCACCAGATATGAGTCGGAGAATACGGAGACTTTGAAGATTTTTGATTTTGTTTTCGGGATGATAAAAAAATGTGGCCTGACCGAAATCAGTGGTATAGGGATGAGCTCCGTAACTATGAAAAATAATTACAATCACAGTAAAGTTGTAGTGCACCATTATAAAGAGAAAGGAAAAGGACTTATATGGCAGCTCTTAGAAGAGAAATCCCATGACCTGGATGGACTAAAACTGCTGCCTGCGGATACAGTGCTGGCCGGGTTCATCGATTTTAGGTTGAATATGTTGTGGCAGTGGATAAAAAAAGAGGTTGAAGCATCCGACATCCCCGATCTCAAGAAAAATGTCCTGTCTTTGGAGCCTCTGCTGGAGGGCCAAGGAATTCAGCTGGATAAGTTGCTGGACTCTTTTAGCGGAAGGATAGGATATCTGTTGACTCTCGACAGTGAAAAAAAATTCACCATTCCTATAGGGCAAACTCCTCTAGAAATCCCCGAGCCCGGACTGGCTCTTGTATTCTATGTCAAGGATGATACCTTCTTCAACCTGCTGGAAACAAAGCTTCCCTCTGCCCAAAAATCAGAGGAAGAGGGAAGCAAGAAACTGACTATTCCTGTTCCCCCCATGCCCATGCCTCTGAAACCTGAAATTGTTCAAACGGATGATATGCTCATTCTGGCTTCCTCCCCCAGCATTATAGAGGCTATGCTTGCGGCAAAGGAGAATGGAAATGGTCTTACCGCCACCCAAGAGTTTAAAGAACTGTCAAAAAATATTCCACTCAAAGGGAATGGCTTTGATTTTATCGGATCAAGGCTTTTTCATAATATCCTGGATATCCAGAAAAAAGCCATGGAGGTATCCGGAGAGATAAAAGATGAAGGTATAGCTGCAAAGGAGTTATTTGACATGTTACCCAAAGATATGGCGGTCTTCGCAGTTCTGCAAAATTCAGATGAAGGACTGGTTTACAGCACCAATCACGCTATGGATTTAGAGCTTCTTGTCCTTATGCCAGCTATCCAGGCAACAGGGATAATGGCTGCTGTTGCCGTTCCGAATGCTATTACGGCTGTGCAAAAAGCGAAGCAAAAAAACTCCATGAAAGATATGGTTGTTATTTCCGGATCCCTTGCAGATTATGTTACTGATAACGGGATTACACCTAAACAAGATGGGATATATGATAGGAATAGTGAATTTAATAAAGCCTTAAGTCCTTTTTATGTAAAAATTCTACCTGTAAAAGATTCCTGGGGAAACAATTTTATAGTTTATTGTGGAAAAGCCTGCAGTGGAAAATATGGAATTTCTGGCGCTGTTAGTGATGACTTTGTTGTTGTGTCTTATGGCCGGGATGGAAAAAAAGATAATTGGAAGTTTAGCCCAAGCAATCCAGAGGCAGGCCTTTTTGTGGTGGAGGACATAGAAGATTTTGATAAAGATCTTGTTGCGTGGAATGGCAGTTGGATCCGGGCACCAAGGAGAAGTAGAAGATAGCTCAGATTTTGATCTTGTAAGTGATTTATTTCTCCAAAGACTTCAGATATTCTTCTGTACTCAAAACTTTTGCATAGTAACCGTCGAGAGAGCTCAGAGTTGAACAATGGACATCCATAGCCTTGATTACCCTGTCTCCGTATTTTAAATCTCTTGTTGCACAGGCATCACCGATAAGAATAACATCAAAATCCAGGTCGTTAGCTGCACGAGTGGCAGCTTCCACGCACATATGGGTCATCATTCCGCAGATAACAAGGTGGTTGATTTTATGGGATCTCAGATATTCCAGAAGACCGGTATCTTTGAAGCTGTTGGCATAATCCTTTGAGATAATCTTTTCCTCTTTGAGAGGGGCCACGTTTTTGTGGATCTCTGCTTCTGATTTGGCATTGTGTTTAATATGAACGATAAGTTTGCCTCTCTCTCGAAAAGACTCTAGAATTTTCTGGGAGTTCAAGCTTGCCTTCTCAGGATTTTCTAGGGGAAGCCTCCCCCCGGGAAAATAGAAGTTCTGGATATCGATTAGAAGTAGTGCTGTTTTTTTATTCTTTTTTTCTGGTTTTGAATAAGTAATCTGTACCATCAAAAAAATCAAGACGAGAAGGAAACTTATTGTTATTTTCAATGTCTTCATAGAATTTTCTCCCTCATAATATGTCTGCATTCTGGGTCTTAAAAATAAAAAAGTCAATTTAATTGCCATCATCCGGAATTCTGAAATAATCGTTATTGAAAGGAATATTTATTTCATACGATTCTACCCATCCCTTAATTTGGCCGTAACGTGATCCATAAGTAAAACCATGGGGCAAATAAAGATCATTCACTTCTCGATAATCAAAGTAATCCCGATAGGGATTAACCTCATTATTATTCATTTTAAAATTCGCAGCTGCCTTAACGATCAGATATGTCTCGTTATCTATAAAATATATGATAGTGGCCCCCAAAGGTAACGTTACCTTCAGCTTGTAAAACTCACGTCTGTCAATTGTTTCTACCCCTATGAGTTCGGGTGGGTATTCGAAAATTGCGGGAAAAACAAAGGCTATTTCTACTTCGAAGTCTTTCCATTCTTCTGGATCTACCAGTTCTGGTTTGGAGTCTCCATTGATACCTTGAATCCAGCATGCACGTTTTCCGTCGAATACAAGTTTTCCACCTGCGCTGCGTGAAAGATTCGGTCGTTTTATTTCGAAAAGAAGAGGATGCTCACCATGATCTGAAAATACGGCATACGTTCTTATCGTTTTTAGATTGTTTATATGATGAATTCCTCCCATAGCCTCGGCACATCTCGAAATAATTTCCTCAGTAGATAATCTTTTTTCAGTGCACGAGTTGATTAATAATAAAATCATCAGTATTAATGACTGGAGCTTAAAATAAATTTTATCCAAAGCAATGTTCTCCTTTATTGTTGTTATTTCAATTCCTTTGGCCTTAAGTTTTCAATGACCTTTATATCGACCCACCAGATATCATTTTTCAAACGTGGAGTCCTGTGTTGTCGGATTCTGTCAATTATCTATATTTTCTAAATTGGATTCTTTGGAATAACAAATACTTCCTTGCTTATGGCAGCCTCTACCATTTTCAACCTATATCTTTTTATATAATACCAACTTAGGGTGACATTGTTAAGTGATTTTTGTGTTTAATATGGGGAATATGGATTAATATGAGATATATATGAAAAAAAAATCTCTAGTATGTTATAAAACAGAAACACGGAGGATAAAATGAAGAAAAATCGAAATAATCAATTGTTTTGTTTAGTATTAGCGCTTTTAGTGCTTCTCCCGATATTGGATTATGCTCAAGGAAAGCTTGAAGATTACGAACGGGCAAACAGCTACCGATCCAAGTTAGGGAACCTGGTCTATAACGCAGCTGACCGCCCGAATTGGATTAAGGAGTCCCACCGTTTTTGGTACCGTGCCCACACCCGTGAGGGCGATATGTTTTTTCTTGTAGATGCAGAGAAAAAGAGAAAAAAACCGGTCTTTGATCACAAAAAACTGGTGCAGGACTTAGCCAAGGCAACCGGGAAGGAGGTAAAGCCTGATTCTCTTCCCTTCCGGACTATTGAATTTGTTAAAAACATGCAGGCTGTGTCTTTTAAGGCTTACGGATACTACTGGACCTATGATCTTAAGACAAAACGCCTAAGGAAGGGGGAGGAAGCTGCAGAGTCTGACCAACCCCGCCGAAGCGAGGAGGTGAAATCTCCGGACAAAAAGTGGCTGGCCTTTATCCGTGATTTTAATCTGTTTGTTCGCTCTGTCGAGACGGCGGAAGAATTCTGCTTATCAAGAGACGGCTCTAAAGATAAATATTATGCGCGTATAGTATGGTCTCCGGATTCGAAGAAAATCATTGTCTTCCAGCTCAAACGTGGACTGGAGTCAACCGTACATCTTATTGAATCTTCACCCAAGGATCAGTTCCTTGCCAGGATGCGATCTCGAACATACCAGCTCCCTGGTGATGTCCTTGATATTCCCCGGCCGTGTATTTTTTTTGTTGAAAACAAGCAGCCTGTTAAGGTTGACCTTTTCCTGAATCCAGCTCCCTGGGGGATGCAGCGTCCTATCTGGAATAAAAATTCCAAAGATTTCATTTTTCGCTACCAGGAGCGAGGGGAGAAACTCGCCCGGGTTTACCATATCAATGCCCGTACCGGTGCTGTCCGAATGATTTTGGAGGAGAAAGTGGATACATTTATCGACCGATACAATGCTTACCTCGAGTACGTCAGTTCGGCGGATGAAGTTATTTGGAGCTCAGAGAATGATGGCTGGCGGCATCTCTACCTTTACGACGCAAAGGAAGGCAAACTAAAAAACCAGATCACAAAAGGAGAATGGGTGGTTCGCGGCATCACACATGTAGATGAGAAGGCCCGCCAGATTTATTTTCGGGCAAGCGGAAGGGAGCCGAAGGAGGATCCCTACTTGATCCATTATTACCGGATTAATTTTGACGGGACTCATCTTCTCAACCTTACGCCAGAGCATGGTAATCATTATCTCTCCTTCTCCCATGACAAAAAGTTTTTTGTAGATACATACTCAAGAATTGATGTTCCTCCGGTCACAGTTGTTCGCCGTTCTCAAGATGGAAATATTGTAATGGAGTTGGAGAAGGCAGACATCCAGGGTCTTCTTGCTGCCGACTGGAAAAAACCAGAGCCTTTTGTTGCCAAAGGAAGGGATGGATCAACAGACATCTGGGGTGTGATCTACCGTCCTTTAAATTTTGACCCTACAAAAAGCTATCCCGTGATAGAGTACATTTATGCAGGGCCCCACGGTTCCCACGTACCCAAAAACTTCCGTGCAGACAGGTCACAGCAAGCACTGACAGAGTTGGGTTTTATCGTAGTTCAGATGGACGGTATGGGTACTGCCAACCGTTCCAAGGCCTTCCACAATGTGGCATGGAAGAACATTGCTGATGCGGGATTTCCAGATCGCATCCTTTGGATTAAGGCCGCGGCAGAGAAATATCAATATATGGACATCTCTCGGGTAGGAATCTATGGGACATCGGCGGGAGGGCAGAACTCAACCACAGCGGTCCTTTTCCATCCAGAGTTCTATAAGGTGGCTGTCTCTTCCTGTGGCTGCCACGACAACCGGATGGACAAAGCTGTCTGGAATGAGCAGTGGATGGGTTATCCTGTTGGCCCCCATTATGGGGAACAGTCCAATGTAACTAACGCCCACAAGCTTGTAGGTAAGCTTCTGCTGATCGTTGGTGAAGTGGATACTAATGTGCCTCCAGAGTCGACAATCAAGGTCGTTGACGCTCTTATCAAGGCAAAAAAAGATTTTGATCTCCTGGTGCTCCCTGGAATTGGACATTCATCGGGCGGTGAATACGGAGAAAGGCGTCGGCGTGACTTTTTTGTCAAGCATCTTATGGGTGCCACACCGCCTGACTGGAACAAAATGAAAAAGGAAGAAAAAAAATAATCTTCCGCTTAGGGATTGTTTTTGCGAGCGCAGCGCGGCAATCTCACTATATAAAGTTGTAGAAACTTGATTTATCAAACCATTGAAAGCTGGTTATGTGCTAGCAAGAGCATTCCCTGGATAGGGACGTTGTAATGGCAAGCTTCCTCGCAGTACCCTGGGCATTCGTGGCATGAATCTGCCCTTGCACCTGGGATAGCAGCGTACTGCAGCATGGCTTCCTTCTCCCGTCCCTGAGCTGTGAAATAATGGAAGTATCGCATGATCGTGTTTACAGGAACACCCTGTGGGCAGCGGGGTTCGCACAATCCGCAGGCGTGGCGGCAGTAAAGTTCGCCGCAGCTTTCCTTGTAAGCAGCTAGCTTTGCCTTATCCCAGTCACTGAGTTTTGACCCGGATAGGGGGAGAATCCTCTCCATCTCGTCGTAGGTATTAAGGGAACAACAGACCGTGTTGACAAGGGGATTGTTTAGCACGAACCGGATGGCTGCCTCTCTTATCTCATCTGGATTTTGAAGGCCATACTTCTTGACAAATTGTTCTGCCTTATCAAACTTGTCTTTGTACCGCTTTAAACCTTCCTTGTAGAGGGGATGGATATCCTTTCCTTCCTTTTCAAGCTTTTCGAGCCGTGACTTGATGACGTAATACTTAAAAACTGGGGTGGACTTCATCAAGACTGCTCCGATATTTTTCTCCTTGCAAGCCTCAAGCACCTTCTCTGATTGGTCCATCTTCAGGAAGTTATAAGCGAAGAGGAAAACATCGAACCGTCCGTCATCGGCAGCAGCCAGAAGCATCTTCTCCATGGTTTCTTCCGGGCCCCTGAGCCAGAACGAGCCGTGGTGGGTAACGCCCACGAACCGTATTCGGCCTTCGGTCTTAAGTTCTTGCATGGCGGAATGGAATTCTTCGTTTTTCAGCATTTCGACTTTATCCGGCATGTGCATCATCATGCAGTCAACGTATTCGGTGTCCAGCTCTTGAAGTGCTTTTTGTGCCCTTTTGATTAACCCCTCCTTTGAGGTATCTCCTTCCATCAACATCTTTGTGGTAATGAAGAGTGATTTGCGATTGCGCCCCTTGATCACTTTGCTAATTGTGCTGTGGGCACCGGGGTAGCTTTCTGCTGTATCGATATAATTTGCTCCGGCATCCAGCATGGCACTCATCAATCCTTCGTCCTGAATATAACCAATTGCAAGGTCTGAGACCTTAAAGCCCGTACGCCCGAGGATGCGGTAACCTTTGATCTTGGGCGGAGTTTTCTCTTTTATTTCCTTACTTTGTTCCTGGGTGCCTTCTTTTTCTTGAGCCCATCCGGTTTTGCTGGCCATGCCGGCACCAAACATCCCGAAGACAGAAGTCTTCAGAAAGTTCCTGCGGCCAAGATGTGTCTTTTTACGCATGTTTCCTCCGTGGAATATATTAAATTCCTATTTTAGCCTTTTTTGACTTGTTTGGCTTTTTTTAATCCAAGTGATATATTTTAATTGAAAATCTCTATAAAAGGAAAGGAATCCCGGCTCAATTTTTATTTATGAAATTCCAGACTTTGATTGGCACATTTATGTCAACATATAGAATAAGACCAGGATGTAGTTGAGGAAGAAATCTTAAGTATTTTTCGTCTATAAAATATGAGGTATGTGTGCTTGAGGATATCAAAGGGAATATAGATTAACTTGTACAAGGGAATCAACACATTTATATAGGATAGAAAGAAAATTCAAGGAGGATCTAAAGACTATGTGTAAAAAATTTATTTCTTTCAAAAAAATCTTAG
>Ga0209986_10000973_pt1 | contig 28051 bp, 32 predicted proteins | sample BlataG_FD_183168 | JGI IMG/M metagenome (GOLD analysis project Ga0209986, IMG submission 183168) | Deep subsurface microbial communities from Black Sea to uncover new lineages of life (NeLLi) - Black_00105 metaG (SPAdes) (version 2) | ecosystem: Environmental > Aquatic > Marine > Oceanic >...
CGATGGTTACTTTGAGAAGAAAAATGATGTATGATTTTTTAGAAAGATTAATCCATATTGCTCTTCCTAGATCTCGGGATTTTCGAGGGATTAACCCAAAATCTCTCGATAAAAAAGGAAATTTAACTGTAGCCATCAAAGAACATATTTCCTTTCCCGAGATTTTACCAGAAAGAGCAAAAACCATTTTTGGACTAGAATTAACAGTGGTTACTACCGCAAAGAATAAAGAAGAAGGCCTAGAATTATTAAAATTATTGGGATTCCCAATTAAATAATATGACAACGAAAGCGCAAATAGCAAAATCGAAGAAGAAGCCGAAATTTAAAAGCCGAATTGTTCGACGCTGTTTCAGATGCGGAAGAAAGAAAGGCTTCCTTCGTAAATTTGGATTATGCAGAATATGTTTTAGAGAGTTAGCGAATAGAGGAGAGATTCCCGGCATTAAGAAATCGTCTTGGTAATACCACTATGACTGACCCAATCACCGACATGTTAAATAGAATAAGAAATGCTCAGGCCGTTTTGAAAGCAACGGTTGATATTCCTTTTTCCAATTTAAAGTATGAGATTGCTAAAATTTTAGAAAAAAAAGGACTTGTGACCCAGGTTGAAAAAAAGGGAAAAAAAATGAGAAGAACTATTGAAGTTACTCTAAAATACGATGCGAATCAACCAGTAATCTCTGGTTCAAAGAGAATCTCAAAGCCGGGTCAGAGAATTTATAAAAAAGCTAAAGAAATTAAACCAGTGAAAGGAGGTTATGGAATGGCTGTAATTTCTACTCCCAAAGGTTTGATGACAGATAAAGAAGCGAGAAAGAAGAAGTTGGGAGGAGAAGTGTTGTGCGAGGTTTGGTAATACTATATTCCATATTCTAAATTCTAATTATGTCTCGTGTAGGTAAAAAACCAATTGAAATACCGGAAAATGTAGAGGTTAAAATTGAAGGTCAGAAAGTTATTATTAAGGGCCTAAAAGGCGAGCTTTCTCGAGAAATTCGGCCGGAAATTAAAGTTGAAATAAAAGGCAACCAAATTTTTGTTTTACCCAAAGAAGAAACTAAAAAAACTAAGGCTTTTTGGGGATTGACTCGAACTCTTCTGGCTAACATGATAAAAGGGGTAACCGAAGGGTATGAAAAAAAATTAGAAATAGAAGGATTAGGCTTTAAGGCTTTAGTTGAAGGAGAAGATCTGAAATTACTCGTTGGTTTTACCCATCCAGTTAAAATAAAAGTCCCTCAAGATATAAAATTTTTGGTAGAAAAAAATGTTATTACTGTTTCAGGAATTGATAAGGAAAAAGTTGGTCTTGTTGCTGCGATGATAAGGAAAGTTAAACCTCCTGAGCCCTATAAAGGAAAGGGAATTAGATATCAAGGAGAAATAGTTAGAAGAAAGGTCGGGAAAAAGGCAGCCACAGCAATGTAAAAAGGCGAAGAGAACTTATTCTCTTCTTCACCTACCCGAGTCGTAACGAAGGGTGGAGAAGAGGGAATACTCTTCGAGTTCACTGGCATAAATGCCAGCTCGGTATATGAATTCTAAAATAAAACGAGAGAAAAGATTTAGACGTAAGGCACGGGTGAGAGCAAAAATATTTTGGAACAGCTGAAAGGCCTCGGCTTTGTGTTTTTAAATCAAATAAATATATTTACGCCCAACTAATTGACGATGAAAAAGGACAGACATTGGCAAGTGCGAGCGATATAGAATTAACCCGCCGCTCCCCGAAAAAGAGAAAAACTAAGATATCACGCGAAACCGACGCGAAACAAAAACGCGAAACTGACGCGAAAGTTTTAACTGGAAAAGTAGCTATAGCTTTTGAGGTGGGGAAATTAATTGCTGAAAAGGCTATTAACCTGCCTGCTGGTAGGCAGGGAAATAAATTCGAAAAAGTTGTTTTTGATAAAGCAAGTTACCGCTATCAGGGAAGAGTAAAAGCGTTAGCTGAAGGGGCAAGAGAAGGAGGACTACAGTTTTGAATTTCTAATTTTTAATTTCTAAAATGATAAGAGAAAAATTATCAAGATTTGAAGAGAAACCCAGGGAGGAGTTTGAATCCAAGCTTTTGGATTTGGCTAGGACTTCTCATACCAGAGCTGGGGGAAGAAAAATAGGGTTTAGAGCAGTGATGGTTATTGGAAATAAAGAGGGTAAGGTTGGAGTAGGGGTGGCCAAAGGCCGTGATGTAGCCCAGGCAGTAGAAAAGGCAACTAGATTGGCTAAAAAAGATTTAATTGAGGTTCCAATTATTTTAGATACTATTCCTCATGAAGTTTCCGCAAAATTTGGATCAGCTAAGGTAATCCTGAAACCTCAGAGAAAGGGGAGAGGATTGGTAGCTGGAGGAACGGTTAGAGTTATTTGTACTTTGGCTGGAATAAAGAATATTTCATCTAAAATTTTAGGCCGAACTGGGAATAAATTAAATAATGCCAGAGCTACCATTAAAGCCCTACAAGAATTAAAAAGGGAATATGCAACTTCATCAACTAAAACCAAAACATAAATTAAAAAAATCAAAACGAGTAGGTCGGGGTGGGAAGCGCGGTACTTATTCTGGCCGAGGTTTAAAGGGTCAAAGATCGCGAGCGGGTCGAAAATTTAAACCGGCTATTCGAGGATTAATAAAAAGATACCCAAAATTAAGAGGATACAGATTTAAGTCAAAAGTCAAAAGTCAAAAATCAAAAATTGCCATTTTAAATTTAGAAATTTTAGAAAAAAGATTTAATTCAGAAGAAAAAATCACTCCGGAGATATTGCTAGAGAGAAAAATAATTCGTAGAATAAAAGGAAGATTACCTAAGGTAAAAATTTTAAGCAGGGGAAAACTAACCAAAAAGTTAATTATTGAAGGTTGTCAAGTTTCAAAGTCTGCGAAGGAAGAGATTGAGAAAGCCGGCGGCACTATAAAATAACAACATGGCCTGGTACCAAAGAGTTATTCAAATTTTTAAAATTAGGGACCTAAGAACCAAAATATTATTTGTCTTGGGAATTTTTGCTATCTTTCGGGTGATGGCTAATATACCCATGCCCGGAATCAATGCTGAAAATTTAAAAGATTTTTTTGGCCAGTTTCAAATGTTCGGTCTTTTAAATATGTTTACTGGGGGAGCCTTAGATAATCTTTCCATTGTGATGTTGGGATTGGGTCCCTTTATTACGGCGATCATTATTTTTCAGTTGTTAACCATGATTTTTCCCCAACTTAACAAAATGTATAAAGAAGAAGGCGAAGCTGGTCGACAAAGATTTAATCAGTATTGCCGAATTGCCACCGTGCCCTTAGCTGCTCTTCAAGGCTATGGGATGTTAACCTTATTTCAACGTCAAGGAGTGATTGAGAGTTTATCTCTAACCTTACTTCTCACTTCAATTCTGACCATAGCTGCCGGCGCCCTATTTTTAATGTGGCTCGGTGAGTTAATTTCAGAAAAAGGAATTGGTAATGGAGTTTCTCTTATGATTTTTGCTGGAATTATTGCTGATTTCCCAAATAATATCCGTCAGATGTTGGTCACCTGGGATCCGGCCAGACTACCGGCTTATTTACTTTTCTTTGGTATGGCCTTACTGATAATTGCCGGAGTAGTTTTAATTACTGAAGGCCGGCGGAATATTCCAGTTTCCTATGCTAAAAGAGTGAGGGGAATGAAAATGTATGGCGGAGTTTCTACTTATTTGCCCTTAAATGTCAATCCGGCGGGAGTAATTCCAATAATTTTTGCCTTATCAATTATGCTTTTCCCTAGTATGATTGCTAATTTTTTAGGAGGAGCCGGCGGAACTGTGGGTTCTATTGCTCAAAGCATTGGGGTTTTGTTTCAAAATCCCTGGTTTTATGGAGTTTCATACTTTTTCTTAGTTATTCTTTTTACTTATTTTTATACTGCCGTTACTTTTGACCCCAAAGCCATTTCTACTAATTTACAAAAAATGGGAGGATTTATTCCAGGAATTAGACCGGGACAATCCACGGCCAATTTTATGTATTATATTTTAAATCGAGTCTTGTTGATTGGAGCTCTTTTCTTGGGAACAATTGCCGTCATGCCCTCAATTGTTGGTGGGATAACCGGGGTGATGGTCTTTAGTTTCTTAATCGGAGGGACGGCTTTATTGATTGTAGTTTCAGTAGTTTTAGAAACTATTCGTCAAATTAATGCTCAACTTCAAATGAGAGAATATGAAACTTTTTAAGCCATTAATTATTATTCTTTTGGGTCCACAAGGTTCCGGCAAAGGAACTCAGGCTAAGTTTTTACAAAAAAAACTTAACCTGGAATACGTAGGTAGCGGGAACTTAGTTAGAAAAAGGCAAAGAGTTAATGACTTCACTGGTAGAAAACTCTTAGAAGTTTCGGCAAAGAGAGGGGAGATTATCCCTACTTTTTTAATGTCCAAACTCTGGGCAGAGAAATTTGAAAAATTGAAACAAAAACCCGAATTCAATGGTTTTGTTTTCGACGGTAGCCCAAGAAAACTAATCGAAGTTGTCCTAGTAGAAGAAGCCTTAGATTGGTACGAGTGGCAAAAAAATGTGAAAATTATTCTCATCAGTATTTCTCAGAAAGAATCAATCTGGCGTTTGACCAGAAGAAGGATATGTAAGGATTGCGGAAGAATTCTGCCTTATATTGGAGAATTTAGAAAATTAAAAAAATGTGACAAATGCGGAGGGAAATTAATAACCAGAATTGATGATACGGTAGAAGGAGTAAAAGAAAGATTAAAATGGTATAAGACCGATGTTATGCCGGTAATAAATTATTATAAAAAACAGGGGAGATTGATAAAAATAAATGGTGAACAATCAATTGAAAACGTTTTTAAAGATATTTTGAAAGCTATCAAATGATCCTTCGACAAGCTCAGGATCATGCTGAATTTATTGAGGTATGATTTCTGTAAAAACTCAGGAAGAAATTAAGATAATGGCTGAAGGTGGTAAAATTCTGGCTAAAATCATTAAAGAATTAGAGAAAAAAGTTAAACCAGGAATTACCACTAAAGAATTAGACAGGGTCGCCGAGACCCTGATTTTTAAATCTGGAGGAACTCCATCTTTTAAAGGGTATGAGGGATTTCCAGCCAGTTTGTGTACTTCAATCAATGAAGAACTCGTTCATGTCGTGCCTTCTCAAAGAAAATTAAAAGAAGGAGATATATTATCTTTAGACCTTGGGATGAAATACCAGGGCTATCATTCAGATATGGCAATTACCTTGCCAGTAGGGAAAATTTCTCCGGAAGCCCAAAGATTAATTCGAGTAACAAAAAAGGCTCTGAAAAGAGGAATTAAAAAAGCAAGACCCGGAAATACTTTTGGTGATATTGGAAATACTATTCAAAGATATGTTGAGAGCCAAGGATTTAATGTGGTGCGAGATCTTTGCGGCCACGGAATTGGAAGAGAACTTCATGAAGAGCCTAAAATTTTAAATTATGGAAAACGTCATTCGGGTCCAGAGATAAAAGAAGGCATGGTATTTTGTCTTGAGCCAATGGTGATAGTAGGGGATTGGAAATTAAAAAAATCAAAAGACGGCTATGGTTTTGAAACCCAAGATGGTTTCCTATCATGCCATTTTGAACATATGGTGGTCGTAACTAAAAATGGAGCTAAAATTTTAACCGTGGTATAATAATTTAATTATGTATCTTTCGGTTATTATCCCAGCCTATAATGAGGAAAAGAGGTTGCCGAAAACCCTGGAAGAGATTGATAAATACTTGAGAAAGCAGGATTACGATTATGAAATTTTAGTAGTTAATGATGGTTCAAAAGATAGAACGGTTGAGGTGACTAAGGGTTTAATATCAAAAATCAAAAATTTAATAGTTACTGGCTATAAAAAAAATCGAGGTAAGGGTTATGCTGTTCGCTTCGGGATGTTAGAAGCAAAAGGGGATTACAGATTGTTTACTGATGCTGATAATTCAACCTCCATCGATCACGTTGAAAAAATCTGGCCGGAATTTAAAAAAGGATTTGATATTATCATTGGCTCAAGAGATATCAAAGGAGCTGTTTTAGATCCACCCCAACCTTGGATAAGAAAGCTAATCTTAGGAGAAGGTTTTAAATTATATAGAAAAATAATTATTGGTCTCTGGGGGATTGAAGATACTCAATGTGGATTTAAATGCTTTACTAAAAAGGCAACTGAAAAAATTTTTCAAAAATGCAGAATTAACCGCTTTGCTTTTGACCCAGAATTTTTGGTAATTGCTAAAAAATTAGGATATGAAATTAAAGAAATTCCAATATATTGGAAAAATGATCCAGAAAGCAAAGTAAAATTTAAAAGTATAATTAAAATGGCTTTGGATTTAATTAAAATAAGGTTAAATTTAATTAAGAGAGTATATGATTAAAAAGTCAAAAGTAAAGTTTCCTTCTGAACTACGTTTTGATTTAGTGAGTAGAGATTGGGTGGTTATTGCTACTGGGAGAGCTCGTCGTCCAGAAACTTTTAAAAAAGAGAAAAGAAAAACAGAAGAATTGTCCTCCCAAAAATGCCCATTTTGTAAAATTGCTACCCAGGAGACCCCCACCCTTATTTTTTCTAATGGTAGAAAAGTATCTCTGAAACAAGGGATTCCTAAAAATTGGACAACAATTTCCATTCCGAATAAATACCCAGCTTTTATTCCTTATCCTAAATTAGAAGAAAGAAAAGAAGGAGAATTTTATCAAAAAATGAATGCTGCCGGTTTCCATGAAGTAGTAGTTACCAGAGACCATCAAAAATCTTTGGGCCAATTTAAAATAGAAGAAGTGAAAGAGGTGATAGAGGTTTATCAGCAAAGATATTTAGATTTAATGAAAAAAAATTTTGTTAATTATGTTTCAATTTTCCATAATCATGGCATAGAGGCTGGAGCTTCAATTTCTCACCCTCATTCCCAAATAATCACCATTCCTTTAATTGATGTTGATTTAAATAAGGCACTTTTGAATTCGGAAAATTACTATAAAAAAACCGGAAAATGTATTTATTGCCAGATGAATAATTGGGAAAGAAGATTTAAAAAAAGAATTGTTTTTGAAAATGAAAAATTTTTAGTGATTTGTCCTTTTGCTTCCAAATCGGCCTTCCAACTCATTATTTCTCCCAAAGAACATTCTTCTTATTTTGAAAAAGCTACCCAAGAGGAGAAATGGCAATTGGCCGAAGCCTTTCAGGTCGCCCTAAAAAAGCTTTACCGAGGGTTAAATGACCCAGCTTATAATTTCTATTTACACACTGCTCCTTGCGATGGCAAAAAATATCCTTATTATCATTGGCATTGGACGATTTTGCCTAAAACGGCAGTTTGGGCTGGATTTGAACTTGGAGTGAGAATGGAAATTTCCACTATTGAACCTGAAAAAGCGGCCGCTTACTTGCGAAAACAAGTCGATTAATCTAAAGATTTATCTACCCGAACGTCAGTGAGGGTGAGAAAAGAAGCTTGCTTCTTTGAACCCAGCTTCGCTAGTCAATGAAACTAAAGTTTCATTTCCACCTGCGCTTCCATAAACGGAAGCTTGGTATATGAAACCATTAATCGTCGCAAATTGGAAAATGAATCCTCAAGCCTTAAAAGGAGCTAAGCGACTTTTTAATTTGGTAAAAAAAGAGACGAGAAAAGTAACGAATGTTGAAATCGTTGTTTGCCCTCCGTTTATTTATCTATCTAACTTTTTCTACGGCCGTGGAAAAACTATGATAAAAATTGGGGCTCAAGATTGTTTTTGGGAGAATCCGCCAGCTGGCGGAGGCGCTTTTACTGGAGAGATTTCAGCGAAAATGTTAAAAGATTTGGGTTGTAAATATGTAATTGTTGGCCATTCTGAAAGGCGGAGATATTTTAAGGAAACTGACGAAATGATAAATAAAAAAATAAAAGCAGCCTTGAGAAATGGTTTAAAACCAATTTTATGTATTGAAAAGATTTCTCAAATTAAAAAGGGCATAAAAGGGATTACAAAAAAAGACTTAAAAAAAATAATTTTGGCTTATGAACCGGTCTGGGCAATTGGAACCGGAAAAGCCTGCGGGATTCCGGAAGCAAAAAAAGTAAATCTTTCAATTAGAAAAATTTTAATGGACTCCAGCTTTCCTACTTCTTCATATATTTTGTATGGTGGTAGTATCAATTCTCAAAATGCCAGAGACTTTATTAAAAAAGCTAAATTTCAAGGACTTTTAGTGGGAGGAGCTTCTTTAGACTCCAAAGAATTTATTGAAATAGTTAAAAACGTTAGCGAGACTTGATTTTTATTCTCTTTTTGTTATGCTGATTAAAACATGAATAATTTTTTAGAAGGTCAATTTTATAACCCAACCCGGGGAAATCTGAAGATAAATCAAGTGATTGATGAGATTTTGGGTTATATGGGTGATAAACCAGAGAAATTTTACGATATTATTGTTGGGTGTGATTCCTCTTCGGGCGAAGAGCCTCATTTCCCGGTGGCAGTGGTTATTTTACGAACAGGAGAAGGAGGGAGATTTTTCCTTAAAAGAATCGGGTACAAAAATCGCAAATTCTATAATTGGAAGACAAGAATTTTGGAAGAAGTTTTGCTATCTTGTGAATTAGCTTTATTTTTAAGAGAAAATTTTGAGAAAAAAATTCAAAATTTAAACAGCAATTTCAATTATCAATTCCGTTATATTCATGCTGATGTCGGAGAAAATGGTCAGACTAAAGATATGATAAAAGAGGTGACTGGTCTTATCCGAGGAAATGGTTTTGAGCCAAAAATAAAGCCAGAAGCCTATGTCGCTTCAACGGTAGCAGACCGCTACGCCTAATAAAAATTTTCGATTACCAAGCGTTAGCGAAGGTGGAAAAGAAGAAAATCTTCTTTGACCCTCAATTACCAAGCTTAATGAGTTCAAAAAAGTTAAGAAGGGAATTTTTGTCTTTTTTTGAAAAGAGGGGGCACAGAATAGTGCCTTCCTCTTCACTTATTCCCACTGACCCCAGCGTTCTTTTAACCTCGGCTGGAATGCAGCAATTTAAACCATACTATCTTGGAGAGCGCTCTCCCTATGGTTTAAATGTTGTCTCTTGTCAGAAATGCTTCAGAACTTCTGATATTGATGAAGTCGGTGACGAAAGCCATCTCACTTTTATTGAAATGCTGGGTAATTTTTCTTTTGGTGGTTATTTTAAAACTGAGGCAATAAAGTTAGCTTACGAATTTCTTTTTAAAGAATTAAAATTACCATTAAAAGATGCTGTTTTTACAGTTTTTGAAGGCGACCAGAATGTTCCAGCTGATACTGAGGCAATCTTAATTTGGAAGAAACTAGGAATATCAGAAAATAAAATAAAAAAATGCCCCAGTGTAGATAATTTTTGGGGCCCTACTGGTGATGAAGGACCTTGTGGACCGACTACTGAGATTCACTTTAAAAACGTTGAACTTTGGAATTTAGTTTTTAATGAATATTATCAGGACAAAAATGGGAAATTAATCTTATTAAAACAAAAAGGGGTGGATACAGGAATGGGCTTAGAAAGGTTAGCCATGGTTTGCCAGCAGAAACCATCAGTTTATGAAACCGACTTATTTGAACCAATAATGAAAGAGATTTCGAGCCAGAATGAAAAAGTTAAGAGAATAATTGCTGATCATATAAAGGGAGTAGTTTTTTTAATTTCCGAGGAAATCTTTCCTTCCAATGTCGAAAGAGGATATGTTTTACGACGAATTTTAAGAAAAGCTATTCGCTATGGTAAAATTTTGGGTTTGGGTTCTGGTTTTCTGATTCCCCTGGCTCAAAAAGTTATTGAAATTTACAAAGACATTTATCCCGAAGTTAAGTCTAAAGAAGCTGATATTTTAACAGTAATCCAAAAAGAGGAAGAGAAATTTTCTAAATCAATAGAAGAGGGGATTAAAAAATTCAAAAAAGTAGCAAAAAAAGGTTATATTACCGGTGAAGAGGCCTTCCATCTTTATGATACCCATAGTCTTCCTTTAGATATGACCCAAGAGTTAGCAAAAGAATATAGGGTAAGGGTGGAAGAAGGTTTTGAGGAAGCTTTTAAAAAGCATCAAGAAATTTCTCGAGCCGGAGTAGAAAAAAAATTTGGACGCCACCCACTCACCACCCGTAAGGCTGGTTATCAAATGGCGAAATTGCACACGGCCACTCATTTACTTCATCAGGCTCTAAGGGAAGTTTTAGGCCTTCAGGTAAAACAAATGGGTTCAGATATTACTCCCCAGCGCCTTCGCTTTGATTTTTCCCACTTTCAAAAAATGACCGACAAAGAAATTAAAAAAGTTGAGGAAATAGTTAATCAAAAAATAAAAGAAGATTTGGAAGTAAAAAGAGAGGAGATGGCTTATGAAAAAGCAATTGAGCAAGGAGCCCTGGCTTTTTTTAAGGAAAAATATCCTCCAATAGTTACTGTTTATTCAATAAATAATTGGTCAAAAGAAATCTGCGCTGGCCCCCATGTTAGCAGGACCTTCGAACTAGGTCAATTTAAAATCATCAAAGAAGAAACCTCCGGAGCTGGCGTAAGAAGAATTAGAGCAATTTTAGAATAATTTGTTATAATGGAATAATGGCTAAAAAGATATTTGATATTTTACCACCAAAAGAATTTGAGAAAAAAAAGGTTGAAGAATTCCCGTTAGAAAAAGAATACCGACCTCGGTTTAAAAAGCCCGAATTTAAAATCTCTAAAAAACTGAGCAGTTCATTTTTTATTCCCTTAGTTTTAATTTTAATTGGAATTTTTTGCTACTTTACTTTATCAAAAACGGAAATAGAAATTTGGCCAGAATCTGAAGTTTTAACCTTTGAAACAAAATTGACCATAGACAAAACAGCCGAGAACGTTGATCTTTCAAATAAAGTTATTCCTGGTAAAATTTTTGAGGCAGAAAAAACTATTACTGAAGAATTTTCATCTTCAGGTGCTGTCCTAAAAGAAAAGAAGGCTGAGGGTATAATTCGAGTTTACAATGATTATTCTACCTCCCCTCAAGTTTTATTGGCCACCACTCGATTTGTCTCAGCTGATGGAAAATTATTTAGAACCCCAACTAAAATAACTATTCCTGGCGGTCATTATGAAAACGGGAAATTTGTCCCCGGTTATCTTGATGTTCAGGTGAAAGCCGACCAGCCAGGTCCCGAGTATAATATTGGCCCCTCTACTTTTTCTATTCCGGGCTTTGCCGGAACCGCTAGGTATACCAAGTTTTATGGCAAATCTTTCCAGGCTATGACTGGAGGCTTCAGAGAAGAAGTTCCTCAGGTTACCCAGGAGGATTTAGACCAGGCCCAAAAGATACTGGAAGAAAAAGCGCTCAAAGATTGTAAGACTGCTTTAAAAGAGAAAATTTCTCCGGAGTTTATTTTATTAGACGACATTTTGGATTCGAAGATTATTGAAACATTTTCTTTAGCTAGACCAAAAGAAGAATTAGAAAAATTTAGTTTTCAAGTGAAAGCCAGCTCTACTGCTCTAGTATTTAAAACCGAAGATGCTGAAAATTTCGCTAAAGATTTTATTCTCTTTCAAATTCCTGAAGATAAGCAGCTTTATCAAGAAAGTCTAAAAATAACTTATTCCCTGGAAAATGTAAATTTAGAATTAGCTAAAGCTGCCCTTTCTTTACAAATGGAAGCTAAAATTTATTCAGACATTGACACTGAGAATTTAAAGAAAGGATTAAGCAGAAAGTCATTAACTGAGGCTAAACTTTTTTTGGAAGACCAACCTCAGATTACCCAGGTTTTAGTAAAATTTTGGCCATTTTGGGTTAAGAAGGTTCCGGAAGATATAGAGAAAATTAAAATTAAATTAAACCTTGACTAAACTAAAAAATTTTGTTAAACTGAATAATTATCTAAATGCCAAATCCTAACAAAAAGGTTTTTCGAAAAACCGGCATTGTTTTGGAAGCCTTGCCCAGTACTCATTTTCGAGTAAAACTAGATGGGGGAGAAGAAATAATTGCTCACCTTGCTGGAAAGCTAAGAATCTACCGAATTAAGGTTTTACCAGGGGATTGGGTTACGGTAGAAATGACTCCTTATGATAAAAAAAGAGGCAGGATAGTTTACAGGGGAAAGTAGTCAAAGAAGATAAATCTTCTTTTCCATCTTCGCCCTAATAAATTAAAGCTCGGCAGTCGATGAAGCTAAAGCTTCATCTCCATCTGCGTTTTTATAAATAAAAACTTGCTAAATGAAGGTTAGAGCATCAGTTAAAAAAATTTGTAAACATTGTAAAATTGTTCGCCGAAAAGGTCGAGTTTATGTCATTTGTAAAAATCCCAAACACAAACAACGCCAAGGCTGATTTTAAATATGCCAAGAATCGCAGGTATAAATATCCCGGAAAATAAACAAATAGAAACAGCCCTGACCTATATTTATGGAATAGGTCTTTCTTTGAGTAGGAAAATTTTAGCTGAAGCCAAGATTAACCCTAATTTTAGAGCTTCCCAATTAACTCCAGCTCAAGTACAGAAACTCAAAGAAATTATTGAGAAAAAATATAAAATTGAAGGAGACTTAAGAAGAGAGGTAATGATGGCGATAAAAAGATTAAAAGATATTGGTTCTTTTCGAGGGATTCGTCATATCAAAGGTCTTCCAGTGAGGGGGCAGAGAACCAAGACCAATACCAGAACTATTCGAGGTAATGTTAGAAAAACAGTAGGGTCAGGAAGGAAACCACCCGCCAGCCCGAAATAAATACCACTATGGGGAAAAAAAGAATCGTCACAAAAACAGAAGAAGAATTATTGAAGGAAAGAGAGAAAGTAGAAGCAAAAGTAAAAAAAGAGATTAAAGAAGTCCCTCAAAAGATTAAGGAGGGGAGGGTTTATATTTCTTCTTCCTATAACAACACTATCATTACTTTAACCGATCCTAAAGGAAATGTTCTTCATTGGACTAGTGCCGGTTCCATCGGCTTTAAAGGGACAAAAAAAGCCACTCCTTTTGCTGCTTCCAAAGTAGCTGAAGCAATGGGTCAGGTTATTAAAAAATTAGGGATTGAAAAATTAGCAATTTTTGTGAAAGGAATTGGCTCCGGCCGAGAATCGGCAATCAGGTCTTTGGCTGCCCGAGGTTTAGAAGTTATTTCAATAACTGATATTACTCCAGTTCCTCATAATGGCTGTAGGCCCCCTAAAGTAAGAAGAGTGTAACTTTGATTAAAATGTTGAATGCTAAGTGTAAAATTTGTAGAAGGTTAGGGGTAAAATTATTTCTCAAGGGTGAGAAGTGCTTATCTCCGAAATGTCCGATGGTGAAAAAAGCTTACCCGCCTGGCCAAAGAGGAAAAAGAAGGGTTAAAGCTCTTTCTGAATATGGTAAGGAATTAAGAGAAAAACAAAAATTAAAAAATTGGTATAATTTAAAAGAAAGGCAATTTCGAAAATATGTAAAAGAGGTCTTAGAAAAGCGTGGGAAAGTAGAGGATACCGGTACCATGTTAATTAAAACATTAGAGAGTCGTTTAGATAATGTAGTTTTCAGATTAGGCTTTGCTTCTTCTCGAAGGTTGGCCCAACAACTAATTTCCCATCGTCATTTTTTAGTTAATGACAAAGTAATTAATATTCCTAGCTATTTAGTTAAAAAAGGAGATAAAATTAAAATTAGACCTAGCTCTTCTAAAAAAACTGTTTTTCAAAATCTCTCTACCGTCTTAAAAAAATATGAAACTCCAGCTTGGCTTGAATTAAATATTGAAAAACTAGAAGGAAAAGTAATGGGGAGGCCATCTCTGGAAGAAGTAGCGCCTCCGGTAGAAATATCTTCGATATTTGAATATTATTCAAGATAAATAATTCGGGGTCTTAAATATGATACCTTTACCTCTTCAACCAAAAATTATTGAAAAAAAAGAAAATTGGGCTCGTTTTGAGATATCAGGCCTTTATCCAGGTTATGGAGTAACTATTGGAAACTCTCTGAGGAGAGTACTTCTTTCATCTTTACCAGGGGCAGCCGTAACCCAAATGAAAATCAAAGGTATTCCCCATGAGTTTTCAACTATTCCGGGGATTCTGGAAGACGTAATTTTGATTATGCAAAATCTAAAACAATTGAGATTTAGAATTTACAGTGAAGAACCCCAGAAAGCTCATTTAAAGCTTAAGGGAGAGCACGAAGTTAAAGGTTCTAATTTTGAATTGCCCAGTATGGTCGAATTAGTAAATAAGAATACTCACCTTGCTACTTTAACTGCGAAGAGTGCAGAATTAGATATGGAAATTCAAATTGAAAAAGGAATAGGTTACTCTCCCAGAGAGAGTAGGAAAAAAGAAAAATTAGAAATAGGAGCAATACCTCTCGATGCCATCTTTACTCCAGTTAAAAGAGTGAGTTATAAAATTGAAAATATGAGGGTAGGGGAGAGAACTGATTTCGACCGATTGTTTTTAGAAATCGAAACCGATGGTACTACTACTCCCGAAGCAGCATTTTCTGAAGCCTCAGAAATTTTAGTTAAATATTTTTCGTTATTTGGAGAAACTTTTAAAAAAGTTGAAAAAGTTCCAATGCCTAAGATTACTAGACCAAAGCGGGTTCCGAAAAAAGTTAAAAAAGTAAAGCAGTCAAAGAAGACTTCGTTCTCTTCTTCATCTTCGCTTTCGCAAGCGAAAACTCGATATGAGAAAAAGAAAAAAGGGAAGAAAATTAAGTAGGGAAAGAAATCAAAGAAGAGCACTTTTAAAAAGTTTAGCCAGTGCTCTTCTTTTAAATGAAAAAATTAAAACCAATGAAGCTAAAGCCAAGGAAGTTTCTAGTTTAGTTGAAAAATTTATTACCCAAGCCAAAAAAGGCAATTTAACTTCAAGAAGATTATTAGCTAAATCTTTGGGTGGCGGGAGGGTGGCGTCCAAAAAAATAATTAAAAAATTAGTGGAGGAAATTGGCCCAAGATACAAAGAAAGAAAAGGAGGGTATACCAGGATAATTAAATTGGGGCCAAGGAAAAGTAATGGGGCAAAGATGGCGATAATAGAGTTAGTGAAATAAATTTTTAATTTCTAATGGAAAGGAAAACGCACACAATAGATGCAACAGGTAAAGTACTCGGCCGTTTAGCAACTGAAATTGCGGTGTTATTACGGGGAAAGCAAAAATCTGATTTTGTACCTTATCGAGATATGGGAGATTTTGTGATTGTCAAAAATGTCTCGAAGTTAAAAATTACTGGTAAAAAAATGGAACAAAAAAAATATTTTCATCATTCCGGTTTCCTCGGAGGTGTAAGGGAAGTACCTCTTAAAAAAATTTTCAAAACCAACCCTACCGAAGTTTTAAGAAAAGCAGTTTTTGGAATGTTACCAAAAAATAAACTAAGGGCTGAACAGATAAAAAGATTAAAAAGTGAAATAAATTGAAAATTTATTGAAGATTGAAATGAATCTTTGATTCATTGAATTTTGAGTAAATATGCCAAAAAAAACTCCTAAAAAGACAATCAAAAAAGAGACTACAACCCGCCCACCACGTCCGAGGAGCCTGCCGCAGGCAGGAGGGCGGCGGGGGGGCCGGAGTCCCGCAAAGCGGGCCCCTGTTAAAAAAGAAGTTAAAAAACCAGTGGCAAAACCGGCCAAATACTTTGAAGCAGTTGGCCGAAGAAAAACGGCAGTAGCCAGAGTACGGCTTTTTACCCAGCGGGAGAAAACATTTTTGGTTAATAAGAAACCACTGGAGGTCTATTTTCCAATTTTTGAGCTTCAGCAAGCAGCTATTGCTCCTCTGGTAACAATGAAATGCCTTGATAAGTTTAAAATTTCAGCTATTGTAAAAGGAGGAGGGCTACATGCTCAGGCCGAAGCCATATCTCATGGGATAGCTCGAGCCTTAGTTCTATTTAACCCTGACTTTAGAAAAAGATTAAAGAAAGCAGGATATCTTACTCGAGACCCTCGAATGCGGGAAAGAAAGAAATTTGGCTTAAAAAGAGCCAGAAAGGCTCCTCAATGGTCGAAGAGGTAAACCTCTTCTCTACACGCTTTCATAAATGAAAACTCGTGTGTCTAAAAGGTAAGATGTTCGATGAATTAAAAATTCATCTCAATTTTCAATAAATCTTCGATTTATCTTAATGTTAAAAGAACTTCTTGACCAATTTTATCTGGATAAAGAAAGAGACAGGGAACAGCACCATTTTTACATTACCGACGCTGGAAAATGTTCTCGAGCGATTTTTTTTAAGTTTAAAAATATTCCTCGAGAGAAAATGACACCTCAGGTTTTAAGAATGTTCGATCACGGAGATTATATCCAAATGCAGATTTTGAGCAATTTATTTAGTTTAGGAATAGTTAGAGCTTCGGAAATAAAAATTCCTCCCCAAGAATTAATCTCAGGGAGGGCCGATGCCATCATTACCCTCAATAACGACCTTTATGTGATAGATTTCAAAAGTATGAATAGTATGATTTTTAAAAACTTAACCGAACCTAAAGAAGACAATGTTAATCAAATTCAGCTTTATTTACACTATTTTAAAATTCCTAAAGGCATTCTCCTTTATGTTGATAAGGACAGATTAGAATTAAAAGAGTTTTTAGTTGAATATAATCCAGCTATTGCCCAAAAACTTCTCAAAGATTTAGCTGACCTAAAAATAAAAATTGATTCAAATATTATCCCCCAAAGAATTCCCGCCTGGCCAGAAGAGTGGCAGTGTCAGTATTGTCAGTTTAAAGAAATTTGTTCAATGGCTGGTGAAGGAAATGTTAAATGGGAAGATTTTAAGAAAAAAATTGAGGCTCAAGGCAATAACCTTTCAGATTGATATAAATTCCCATCACTTAAAACATACAGTTTTTTATCATTTTTATTCCAAAATATCTTTGGGTTTTCAAATTCTGCAACGTCTGCAACATTTATTCTATCTCGATCGTCGATTTCGGCGATTTTTATTTTATCCCCAGCATTAAATACTAAATAATTAGAATTAAACCAAAAACAATCTTTAATTTGTTCAGAGAGGCGGATTAGAAAAAGCTTGTCTCCGGCTTTTCTTTGGGGTTGGTCACCTATTTCTTTTAGAAATAAAATCCAGATTTCATAATCTGAAAAATAAACTATTTTTTTATAATCCGGGGAGATTTTTAAATCTTTTATTGGTTCAAAAAATTTCTCAAAGGATTTTGAATCAGGATTAAATTGATACAAAATCTGACCCTCGCGTAAAAATACAAAATCTTGAAATATTTCTAAAGCATATTCAGTTTCCAGCTTGACTGGAAAAAGTTTCTCAGTTAGGTTTTCTCCGTAGTCGATGAAGGCTTTGCCTTCATCTTCACCCTTCGCTATACTCGGGTTTTTAAAGAGATGGCCAAGATTATTTAGGTAATAAATATCTTGCCCAACAGCTTTGTAAGTGAGAGTATTTTCAAAGGGTGATAAAGGTTCCTCGCTTTCAGCCAAGACCGGCGGTATTTTATCGATTTCCAAAATAAAATGCTTTATTTGCTCCTCCATTCCCACTTCTAAGAAAATTTCCTTTGAATCAGAAGAAAACTCTAAGTCTAGCAAATCAGCCCCCTTTGAATGAATATCTTTTTCTTCGATTAAATGACTTTTAACGTCCTTTTCCAGATTATAAAGTTTCAAAGCCCAGCCCTGTTTGTAGTCTTCAGATAAAATTATTTTTCTCTCATCAGGCGAGACCCAGAAATCTTTCACCTCCTTGGTTAGAATACCAAAATTTGGATTTTCCGGGATTAAAACAATATTTTTTGCTTCGGTAACTTCTTTTTCTTTTATTTCCAAATTCTTTTCCCAAGGATAATACCCCTCTTTTTTTATCTGAATTTTATATTTTTTTGGTAATAAATTTTCAATTAAAGCTGATCCAAAGAAAAAATCAGTTTTCTTTTTTAATTTCCCGTCAATAGACACTTCGACTTGCTTGGGTGTAATTTTTAAAAATAAGCCTCCAGTTTGGGTAATTTTTATTCCGCCAGCTGGCGGATTAATGTCAATTCGGTAACCTTGGGAATAGAAAATAACTGAGGGGGCAATTAAAAGAAATAAAAATAAGCAAATTAAAAATAAAATAGTCCGAGTTTTCTTTGTCATCTTAATACTATTATATCTTATTTGATAGATTTTTTAAATCCTTGACAAAATTCTAAATGTTTGTCACAATAACTTACGGAGGATCTCTACTTTTAGTAGAGAAAAAACAGCTCTTTTAGCAGCTCTTTAATTTTTATTCTACAAGAAAGGAGGACAAAAAGGTGAGAAAAAGTTTAATTGTTGTTTTCGGTTTGGTTTTTTTGATTGGTTTGATTTTGGTGCCAGCATTGCCAGTAAAGGCTCAAGTTAACCAATCGGTAATTTCCCTGAGAGATCAAAATATAGTCAGTCCGAATACTGATCTAGAATTGATTTCTCTTGGAAAGGATGGGACAATCTACGCAATAGTTAAGGAGAGTAGAGAGCAATATCTCTTCAAATCAGAAGATGAAGGAAGGAGCTGGGAGAAAGTTTCTGGGAAAGGACTTCCGGAAAGGGAAGTTTTTGTCTCTTTTAAAACTTCGCCCGATCAACCAGAAATCTTGGTGGTAGCTACTACTACTATGGTTTACCTTTCTGGTGATCAAGGAGAAAGCTTCCAATGTCTAGGGGGACCTGAAGGCTTAGTGGAAAGAGGGGAGGAGATTACCTCTTTAGCAATTTCTGATGGTAATCATCCCCAAATTCTAGTCGGGATCTGGCATCCAAGCCAAGGGAAATTCGCCCAAGAAGGAGTTTATCTCCGAACCTCGGAAGGAAAGCGTGAATGGGAAGCCCAAGGGATGAAGCCAACTTGGCAAGGTAGAGGCTACAAAGCAGAAGTCACTTCCGTAGCCTTTTCTCCCAATCCCCTGGCCATTCTAGCCATAACCACTGGTGATCCCGATCGGGAAGGGAGCTTGCCAGAAGGCACTTACCTGAACCTAGGTTTTCCTAATCAGCGAGGTATTTTTGGAGCTGACTGGAACAATCCTGATTACCTTCCAGACTGGCCAGTAGAGGTTGCCGAGACCCCCGGGTTATCGCCAACTGAAGGAGAAATTCTAAACTCCAAGATGGCCTTATCAGGGTTTGAGTATCGAGCAGGACGGATTTACATCATCTATAACACTCGAGATAGAAGCAAAGATGATGTCTATCGAATCGAGTTCTCTGAAGAGTATGGCCTTGAGGAAGTGCGAAAGCTAGAAGTTCCAAAGACGCCGGAGATATCTAGCCTTGACAGTATTGATTACACTGGGACAACTACTTCTGGAACTCTGGCAGTTGGGGTGACTTGTAAAGATCGGGATAAAAGGGATCAAGCCCAAGTCTATTACCTTTCCGCTGAGGAGGAGAGATTCGCTTCACCTCATTGGTCTGAGAAGCGGACGAGAGCTTGGGATGCCCGGACTAAGAGATGGATAAGGGTTCCAGATACTCGGAATTGTCAGATAGTCTTTGCTCCTGATTTTGCTAAGAGTGGTATCATTTTTGCTGCCACTTCTGGCAAAAACAGTTCCTTTGCCCGGAGTTACAAAGATGTCTTGGTTCCAATCTCTTTGATGGATATTTCCGGAGGAATCAATCAGATTTCCCCTTCACCTAGATTTTTAGCGGATAGAACCTTATTCTGCAATTATGGAGATAGAAATATCCTTAAGGTGGTATTAGGAGAGGACTACCAACTCAAGCAGGCAGAAAGAGTTCTTCTTACTTCTGAAAGATTTAATCCGGCCAAAATAAAGATAGAGCCCTATTCTAATCACCTAGTCTTTGTTTTTGAGGTTGGGGCTAACTGGTTTTGGCTAACTAAAAATGGCGGGCTATCTTGGAGTAATAGAGAAAGAGAGATAGAGATAATGGATTTGAAAGTGCTTGATGATGAGGTAGTTTATATTGCGGGAAAAGATAGCATGATCTATCGCTCAGAGAACACCGGGACAAGCTGGCAGCAAAGGATTAGCTCGGGGATAAGATGGCTCCAAAAAATTGAGCTCGGGCCCGAGAGAAAGATTCTGGCTGTTGGCGGATCTTCTAAGGAGAATCGCTCTGATACAATTTCTTTACTTGGAGAGGATAAAATGCTACCTTCTTTTCCCGTTTCTGTTTCCTATCCAGAGGGATTGGTGGTAGTTTATTCTCAAAAAGATAACTCAGTTTATTGCGGAGCCAATAATCAACTCTACCGGCTGGCTATGGAAAGAGGAGACTGGGAGAAGATTACTGAATTCGGGAGAAGAACAACTGAACTCTTGATTTCTCCACAGGGTTTGTATCTTTTTTGTAAACCCCAAGTCTATTTCTCTTCTTTTCCTTTGAGCGAAGATTCTCAATGGGAAAACCTGGAGATTAAAGGAAATTGGTTAGGCTGTAGACTGACTGAGCTTGATGAAAGGAGCAATCTACTGTTTCTCTGGGATTCCTCAAAGATAGCAGTCTATCCTCATCAAATTCCAGAGGAGGAACCAGAAGAAGAAATTCTACCTGAACCAGTGGAACCTCCGCCAGTTGAACCTCTGCCAGTGGAACCTCCAGTTATTGAACCTCCACCGGTTGAACCAGAGCCAGTGGAACCTCAACCGGTTGAACCCGAACCTGTTGCACCGGAGCCACCAACTCCACCAGCCCCGCCAGTTGGACCTCCACCAGCTTCCTCGGTTCTGCCTTGGCCTCTATGGATTGTTATTGGTTTAGGAAGCGCGTTCGGGATTTACCTCTTAATTGCTTATCTAGTAACTTCTCGAACAAGATTGTAAGCTTCGAAAGCTCCAGTTGTTTTTAATAACTGGAGCTATTTTTGTAACCCCGAATATGTGGTCAGGCAGTCAGCCTGACCGCTTACTTATTTTTTATGTTAAAATAATTCTAATGTCTATTTTGCCGAAGATTGAAAAGGTTACTCGGGATACAACCATTTCCCATTTTTTATTGATGTTTGGCTATAAGCTCTTTTCTGTTTATTTCCCTTTGTTTTTGGTGGCCAGAGGCATGTCTCTTCCCGAAGTAGGTTACACTTATTTATTAATTTATTTACCAATTGCTCTTTTCTCACCAATAGTTGGCTTTTTTAATCATAAAATAAATCCAGCAGTTTTGGCTACAATTGGAATTTTAGGCTACGGGGTTTATGTCTTGGGAATGATTCTAATTCAAAGCCCTCATTTATTTTATTTTTGGCAGGTTTTATTGGGAATTTCTGCTGCCTTATTTTTTGCTTCAGCCAGGGCGATTTTGATGAGTTCACCCTTGGAAAGTTATGATCGGGCTTTTGGTTGGTTTTATACTGCTCCTTTTTATGCTGCGGCCATTGCTCCGGTAATCGGCGCTCTTTTTATCTGGAAATTTAATTTTATTGGCGTTTTTATTTTTAGTTTAGTTATCCAAATTTTTACGGCCATTTTTTGCTTCACTCAATTAAAAAGAGAAGCTATTCGTCCTTTAGATAAATTCTTTAATTTTCAAAAATTTCAACAAAATTACCAAAAAGTTTTTCAAAAAATAAAAGGAAGAGATATTCTGCCCCCAATTCTTATTTCATTTTCAGTTTTACTTTTAGCCGGTTTTTATCAGGCCTTTTTTGTTTTATTTTTAAAAGATTCTCTTTTGTGGTCTCAAAATATAATTTTAATTTTTGTCTCTATTTTTTCATTTTTATTTTTGCCAATTTCCCTTTTGATTATTAAGCACTTAGGACGCCTGAGAAGTGAAAAAAATATTTTTCAAGGAGGGTTAATTACCGGAGTTTCCTCAATTTTATTTGGAGTTTTAGTTCCGGTTTTAAATTTTTTTAGCATTTTATTAATTAATTTTGGGAAGTCAATTGGGAGCCTGATTACTAATTCTGGAAGGTCAGGATTAATTTCCCAAAAATTAAAAGAAAATCCCGAAGAAGCTGGGGCCATAGATACAATTTTCTCTCCTTTAGGGGTAGCCTTAGGGGCTTTGATTGCTGGCGCCATTATTGGAGTCGTAGGATATGGTCTTTTATTTATTTTGGGTGGGATTTTTGTCGTGATGGTTAGCCTAATAGTAAAAAAATTTGCCAAAATTTAAAGAATTAGGTAAGATAAAACATATATGAAAATAGGTATCGACTTAGGAACTTGTAATTCTTTGGTATTTCTCCCCGGGAAAGGAGTGGTTTTGGAGGAGCCTTCAGTGGTGGCGGTTTCTTTAGGTGAAAATAAAATTTTGGCAGTTGGAGTAGAAGCCAAAGAGATGACCGGTCGAACCCCTGATACCATTAGAGTTTACCGGCCTTTAAAAGATGGAGTGATTGCTGATTTTAGAGTAACTCAGGCGATGCTGAAACATTTTATTGATAAGGTTTCTGGTCACTTCAGGTTTTTTAAGCCAGAATTAATGATTGGGGTGCCGGCTGGCATTACCTCGACTGAGAGAAGAGCAGTAATCGAGGCTGGAATGGCAGCTGGAGCCAAGGCGGTCTATGTAGCTAAAGAACCAATTTTGGCCGCAATTGGAGCTGATATTCCAATTAATTCTTGTTCTGGCAATATGATTATTGATATTGGCGGAGGAACATCGGAGACGGCGGTAATTTCTTTGGGAGGAATAGTTACTTGTCATTCAGCTAGAGTAGCGGGGGATAGAATGGATTTTGCAATTTCAGATTATATTAAGAAAAAATATAATTTAGCCATCGGAGAACAAACTGCTGAAGAAATCAAAATAAAAATCGGCACCGCCCTTCCAGAAAAGGAAGAAAAAAAATTAGCAATTCGAGGTCGGGATTTAATTTTAGGTCTGCCCCGGACTATCAAAGTTTCCTCTAATGAGATATGTGAAGCAATTTCTGACCCTTTAGCTGATATTATCCAAGTGATTAAACTAGTTTTGAGAGACACTCCGCCAGAATTATCTGCTGACATAATAGATAAAGGAATGGTTCTTTCCGGAGGTGGCAGTTTACTAAGAAATCTTCCAGAACTCATTGCCCAGGCTACGGGAGTACCCTGCGTCTTGGCTGAAGAACCTTTACACTGTGTAGCCAGGGGGACTGGGGTAATATTAGAAAATTTGGACATCTATAAAAAAAGCATAATGTCAAAAAGATGATAATAGGGCATCAAAAACAATGGCAGTTTTTAAAAAAATCGGTTGAGCTTGGGAAAATCTCTCATGCCTATTTATTTTCTGGCGAAGAACGTTTAGGAAAAAAGAGAATAGCCCTAGAATTTGTTAAATTGATTAATGGTGAAAATTTTAATATAGGACACCCTGACCTAATTTTAATCGAACCTAAAGGCGGGGCTCCTATTCAAATTGCTCAAATCAGAGAACTTATCCAGAAATTATCTTTGAAACCTTATTCAGCTCCTTTCAAGGTAGCCATTATAGACCAAGCCCATTTAATGACCAAAGAGGCTCAACATTCCTTTTTAAAAACCTTGGAAGAACCAAAAGGTAAAACTCTTTTAATTTTGATTACTGAAGCGCCAAAAAGACTTTTGGCAACCATTCCCTCCCGCTGCGAAGTTATTAAATTTTCTCCAGTAAAAGAAGTTGAAATTAAGAGTTATCTAAGAGAGAATCTTTCTGACAAAGATTGGGAAGAAGCGAGTAAATTCTGTCTGGGTAGACCAGGAGAAGCCGTAGATTTTATTTCCGATTCCCAAAAGTTAGAAAATCGAAAGAAAATTATAAAAGAGTTAATTAAAATTTCAAATTCTGGGCTGGCTTTCCGCTTTCAATATGCTAAAGATTTGTCTAAGAATTCCAACTTAAGAGAAATTCTAGACATTTGGTTATCCTACTTCAGAAATATTTTACTCTCAACAATCAACAATCAACAATCAACAATTAACAAGTATTCTTTTTTTAAGCTAAAAAATATCCTTAGCCAAATTCAGAATACAAATTTTCTTCTTTCATCTACTAACGTCAATCCCAGATTAGCTTTAGAAATATTAATGCTTGAATTGTGACACATAAAGAAATTATTGATAAAATCAGGCCGGAGTTAGATAAGGTTATTAATTTTTTAGAAAGAGAGTTGGCTAAAATTCGGACTGGCAGAGCAACACCTTCTTTGGTTGAAGATATCGAGGTAGAATGTTTTGGCCAAAAATTTCTTTTGAAACAATTGGCAGCAATATCAACTCCGGAACTTAGGCAGATTTTAATTCAGCCCTGGGACAAATCTTATCTCGAGCCAATCGAGAGAGCTCTTCAGCAATCTTTCATTGGAACCTCCCCAATTATAGACAAAGATTTAGTCCGTCTTTCTTTACCTCCCTTAACTGAAGAGTATAGAAAAAATTTACTCAAAATTCTTTCGGAAAAAATGGAAGAAGCCAGAAAAACAATTAGGCGCTGGCGAGAGGAAGCCTGGGATAAGATTCAGGAAAAGACAAAAGAAGGTGAAATCAGAGAGGATGATAAGTTTCGGGCAAAAGATGAGCTCCAAGATTTAATAGATGAGTATAATCAGAAAATAGAAGAAATCGGGGAGAGAAAAAAGAAAGAGATAAGTTCTTAACTCATTTCAATAAATGGTTATTTTAATTGTTTTTGTCAGTCTTATTGGTTTAATTGTTTTGCATGAATTTGGCCATTTTGCGATAGCTAAGAAATTTGGAGTCAGGGTTGAGGAATTCGGAATAGGTTATCCTCCCAGAATCTTTGGGAAAAAAATTGGTGAAACTTTATATTCTTTAAACCTTTTACCTTTTGGGGCTTTCGTAAAAATATATGGTGAGGAAGGAGGAATAGAATCAGCTCATAGTTTTACTGGAAAACCAATTTGGCAGAGGGCTTTAATTATTCTGGGAGGAGTGGTATCTTTCTGGATAATTTCAGCTATTTTATTAAGTATTGTCTTCGGGATGGGGGTACCTCAGGCTATTTCAGATCAGGCAGAAGCAGTGAACCCAAAAGTTCAGATTGTGGCAGTAGCCAGCGGTTCACCAGCTGAGGAAGCGGGAATAAAAGTGGGGGACACCATAAAAGAATTCTCAATTTTCAATTCTCAATTTTCAATCAATAAAGTTAAAGAGATTCAAGAATTAACCGAAAAATATAAAGGTGAAGCTATTACTTTGACAATTGAAAGGGGGAAAGAAGTTTTTGATGCGACATTAATTCCCAGAGTTTCGCCCCCGGAAGGGGAAGGAGCAATGGGGGTGGGTTTAGTGAGAACCGCCTTAACTAGTTATCCCTGGTATCTAGCTCCAATCAAGGGAGTCGGGGCTTGCTTTAACTTAACTGGTTCCATTGTGGCTGGCTTATCTCAAGTTTTTGGAAATTTAATCCAGGGAAAAGGATTGCCACCAGGGGCTCAATTGATGGGGCCAATTGGAATTGGTTCTTTGATGACTCAGGCTGCTCATCTAGGACTGGCTTATTATCTCCAATTTATAGCCTTAATTTCTATTTATCTTGCCATTTTTAATATTTTACCGATTCCAGCTCTAGATGGGGGGAAATTACTTTTCTTAGGAATTGAAAAAGTGAGAAGAAAACCAGTTAGCCAAAAAATTGAGCAAGGCATTACCAGTATCTTTTTTGCCCTATTAATCGCCTTAATGATTTGGGTAACAATAAAAGACATAATAAGAATTTTTTAAACTATGAAACACTCTCAACTTTTTACTAAAACTTTAAAGGAGGCACCAAAAGACGAGAAAAGTATTAATGCTCAACTTCTATTGAGAGGAGGTTTTATTTATAAAGAGATGGCTGGTGCCTACACTTATTTACCTCTGGGATTGCGAGTTTTGAGAAAAATTGAAGAGATTATTAGAGAAGAGATGGAAAATATTGGCGCCGAAGAACTTTTAATGAGTATTTTTCAACCCAAAAAAATATGGGAAGAAACTGGTAGATGGTCAAAGGAAATAGGGGAAGTAATGTATAAATGTAAAGAAAACGGCAAAGATATTGGTTTGGGGCCCACTCATGAAGAGATGATAACAGATATTGTTAGGAATTTTATTAAATCTTTCAAAGATTTACCCCGAGCTCTTTTCCAAATTCAAACGAAATTTAGAAAGGAACCTCGAGCTAGATCAGGACTGCTTAGGGGGAGGGAATTTGATATGAAAGACCTCTATAGTTTCCATAAATCTGAAGAAGATTTTAAAAAATATTATGAGAAAGTTAAAAAATCTTATCTTAAAATTTTAAAAAGATGCGGCTTAGAGGCGATTGTCACCGAAGCCTCAGGGGCTGGATTTATTAAAGATTTTACTCATGAATTCCAAGTTTTAGCTGAAGGAGGAGAAGATATTATCATTTATTGTGAAGCTAACCATTTTTCTCAAAACAAAGAAATTAGCAAATTTAAAGCTGGAGATAAATGCCCAATTTGTAAAAAAACATTGAAAAAAGGAAAATCAATCGAGGTGGGAAATATTTTCCCTCTCGGAACTAAATATTCCAAAGCAATGAAAGCTTATTTTACTGATAAAGCCGGTTCGAGAAAATTAATGATTATGGGATGTTATGGCTTAGGTCCTAGTCGAATTATGGGAACAATAATCGAGGTTCACCATGATAAAAATGGAATTATTTGGCCCAAGACAGTCGCTCCATTTCAAGTTCATCTAATCCAAATTGAAAATAGTAAGATCGTTAAAAAAGCAAGCCAAAAATTATATCAGGATTTACAGAAACAGGGAATTGAAGTATTATACGACGACAGGGAAGAAAAATCGGCTGGAGAGAAATTTGCTGATGGTGATTTAATTGGAATACCAACAAGAATTGTAGTAAGCGAGAAAACGTTAAAGAAAGATTGTGTAGAGATAAAGAAGAGAGGCGAGAAAAAAACCAGATTAGTAAAAATTAAGCAAATTTTAAATGTCAAATTTTAAATTTTCAATAAATAAACTTCTTTCCCATCTATCGGAAGATATTGCCATTGATTTAGGAACAGCTAATTCCCTGGTTTATGTCCGGGGTCGGGGGATTGTCATTCAGGAACCCTCAGTGGTAGCGATTAATCAGAAAACCGGTCAAATTTTAGCAATTGGGGACGAAGCCAAAAAGATGGTTGGTAGAACTCCCGGCCACATTGTGGCTACCAGACCCTTAGTTGCGGGAGTAATTTCTGACTTTGAAGTAACGGAACAAATGCTCAGATATTTCATTGAGAAAGCTCATCGAAGAAAATTTATTTTAAACTCTAGACCGCGAGTGATTGTCGGTATTCCGTGCGGAGTTACTGAAGTAGAAAAAAAGGCGGTTTGCGATGCATCTAAGAATGCGGGAGCTAAAGAAGTTTTTTTAATTGAGCAACCAATGGCTACTGCTATTGGAGCCAGGCTCCCAATTCAGGAAGCGGGAGGAAATTTTGTGGTTGATATTGGCGGAGGGACCACTGAGGTGGCAGTAATTTCTTTAGGAGGAATTGTGATATCTAAAAGCCTAAGAGTAGCCGGGGATAAACTTAATGAAGATATAATTCAATTTGCCCAAGAAGAATATAAATTATTAATTGGAGAAAGAACAGCTGAGAATATTAAGATTGGGATAGGTTCAGCTTATCCCTTAAAGGATAAAAGAGAGCTACCGATGCGGGGAAGGAATTTAGTTACTGGACTCCCTGAAGAAATTTTGGTTTCTGATGAGGATATAAAAAGAGCGATGGAAAAATCAGTAAAACAAATCGTTACCGAAATAAAAACGGCGGTAGAAGAAACCCCTCCAGAATTGTTAGCTGATGTGATGGCTTCGGGAATTCAAATGGGCGGTGGCGGCGCCCTTTTGCGAGGATTAGATACTCTGGTTCAAAAAGAGACCAAAATTCCGACTAAAATTATTGAAGACCCAATGACGGCGGTAGTCAGGGGGGCGGGAATGGTTTTAGAAGACCTCGACCGATTACAAGAGATATTGGTGGAGACAGAATATTTGGAACCACCAAAATAAGGCGAAGAAGATTCCTTCTTCTTCACCTCGCTCCGCTGCTGCGGGGCTCGGTATATGATTACAAAAAAGGAAGTTGAACATATTGCGAAATTAGCTAGGCTTGGTATCACCAAAAAGGAAGAAGAAAAGTTTGC
>Ga0209986_10000974_pt1 | contig 28007 bp, 22 predicted proteins | sample BlataG_FD_183168 | JGI IMG/M metagenome (GOLD analysis project Ga0209986, IMG submission 183168) | Deep subsurface microbial communities from Black Sea to uncover new lineages of life (NeLLi) - Black_00105 metaG (SPAdes) (version 2) | ecosystem: Environmental > Aquatic > Marine > Oceanic >...
TACACAAGAGAAGGTGGAATTTTATTCTCCCTTGCCGCAAGATTTAAAAAGTTTTTTAGCCAAGCTGGAAGAAAACAAGGAAAAAAGGGGACAGGTGTACTAGCTCAATAATTCGGTAACACTTTTTTAGCATTATGCCCGCAATGACCTTATTATCTTATATATCATCACAGAAAGTGTAGCCTAATTACCGAGTATAAAGAGCTGTCCCCTTTTTTACTTTTTTTTTATCTTGAGAAGAAGGGGATTTTTGTTGTATTATACCCGTTGTCATTTTTCAAAAGAAGCCGAAAATATAAATTATTAAGAATCGAATCTAGTATTTCTAGGGAGGCTCCAAAATGAAAGATTACACTGCAGATAAAATCAGGAATATTGCAATCATCGGTCATGGATCTTCAGGGAAAACTTCACTGACATCCGCCTTCTTGTTTAATTCGAAGGTAACAACCAGATTTACAAAGGTTGAGAAAGGCAATACAGTGACTGATTATGATCCAGATGAAATAGAAAGAAAGATTTCTATCAATTCGGCTGTCTGTTTTTTAGAGTGGAATGGCCACAAGGTTAATATTGTGGATTGTCCTGGTTATACTAATTTCCTCTGGGATACAAGAGCGAGCTTGAGAGCAGTGGATTCAGGAGCGGTTGTGATCTGTGGAGTATCAGGTATCGAGGTCGGAACAGAAAAAGTGTGGGAAATGCTCAAAGAGTTTAACCTTCCTCGAATCCTTATCATCAATAAATTAGACCGGGAAAACTCCAACTATAAACGAACTGTAGAAACCATCCGTCAAGTTTTCGGTCGCCAAGCTGTTCCAATTCAGCTCCCGATTGGAGAAGAGGAAAAGTTTACTGGAGTTGTGGATTTAATCAGCAGAAAGGCTTACATTTTTGAAAAGAATGAAAGCGGAAGATTCAAAGAAGAAGAGATTCCTTCAGACTTAAAAGAGGAAGCTGACAAGAAGATTGAAGAGCTGACAGAGATGGTTGCCGAAAACGATGAGCGATTGATGGAAAAATATTTTGAAAAAGGAGAGCTTTCTCCTGAGGAGCTCATTGAGGGCCTTAGGAGAAGTATACTCAACAGGCAGATATTTCCCATCTTCATTGCGTCTGCCCTCTTAAACATAGGAACTCAACCTATCCTTGACGGAATTGTGAATTTCTTGCCTTCTCCTCTTGAGAGAGGAGAAATAGAAGGAGAGAAGGGAACTGTTAAGCTTTCTCTTGACCAGCCTTTCTCTGCTCTAGTTTTTAAAACAATTTCCGATCCCTACACCGGAAGAATTTCCTTATTGAGAGTTTTCTCCGGAAGAGTAAATCCGGATTCAACTGTAATGAATTCCAGTAAGGATGGAGATGAAAAGCTGGGAGGCCTTTTTTTCCTTCAAGGAAAGGAACAGATACCAGCAGGGCAGGTTAAAGCTGGTGATATTGTAGCCACGGCTAAATTAAAGGAAACTTCAACAGGAGATACGCTTTGTGCCAAGGGGAGTTCTGTTAAATTTTCTCCTATCGGATTTCCCGAGCCATCTATTTCCTTTGCCATTGAACCCAAAACCCGTGCGGATGAGGATAGAATTTCCCAGGCAATTCAGCGGATTACAGAAGAGGACCCCACCGTAAGAATTGAAAGGGAGCCCCAAACAAACGAATTAATCATTTCTGGGAACGGCCAGCTCCATGTGGAGATCATTACCAATCGGTTGAAAAAGAGATATAATGTAGATGTCGAGCTCAAGCCTCCTAAAATACCTTACAAGGAAACCATTAAGGGAAAATCGGATGTTCAGGGTAAGTATAAGAAGCAGACAGGAGGCCGCGGGCAGTATGGAGACGTTAGGATAAAAATGGAGCCTCTCCCCAAAGGAAAGGATTTTGAATTTGTGGATAAAATATTCGGAGGGTCTATTCCTAAAAACTACATTCCTTCTATCGAGAAAGGAATTCAAGAAGCGCGAAAAAAAGGTGTGATAGCTGGTTATCCCGTTATTGATTTTAAGGTAATCCTGTATGATGGCACTTACCATGATGTTGACTCTTCCGATATCGCCTTCAAGGTTGCTGCCTCTATGGCTTTTAAAAAAGGGATGAAAGAAGCAAAGTCAACACTGCTTGAGCCTCTCATGAATATTGAAGTCTACACGCCCGAAGCCTACATGGGAGACATCATGGGAAACCTTAACGGGCGAAGAGGGAAGGTTCAGGGTATGGAGCAGAGGGGAAATTTGCGCATCATAAAAGCCCAGGTTCCCATGGCCGAAATGTTGGATTTTGAACCTACCCTCACATCAATCACTGGGGGCAGGGGATCCTTTATCATGGAATTTTCTCATTACGAAGAAGTTCCAATCCACCTTCATCAAAAAGTCATTAAAGAGGCCATCAAAGAAGGCCGGATTAGACCAGAAGAGGAAGAAGAATAAATAAACAAAACCATGCGTGGAGCGCTTCTGATTTTTCCCGCACGATCCAATACTCTAAAGGGAACGAGATGCGGCCAGATTGTTGAGATCGAATAACCCAGTCTTGAGAGAGCTCCAACCAAATCGCCTGTCCAGATAAAAACCTTTCGTTTTTTGATTCTGTCCGATATATACCCTGAACCGGCCTGGGAGATGGAGACAAGAGCTTCTCCGAGCCCGTCCAAAAAACCCAGGACAGCCATGTTTGCTTTTAAAATTGTGGTTACAAACAGAGGCCAGACAGGATAGATCATGTCAGAGCCTAAGTCATTCAGAAAGGAAGCGAGGGCAAATGTTCGGATTGTTTTCTTTGGTTCTGTGCCTTGGTATTTCAGAAAAAGATTTTGCTTCCGTTAGTATGAATTCAAGACGCTGGAATGTAAACAGACGCATAAGTAAATTGACATCAACAAAAAATCGGAGATATGATACATAAAAAAATATAAAGTGAGAGAAAGAATGACCATTAAAAAAATCACGGCAATTTCGATTTTTCTTTTAACGTTTTCCATTCTCTGCGGACAGGAAGAAGAGGATAAAATCCTGCTTCTCAAGATCGGAGACAAAAAGCTCAAAGATAAAACAATGGATGTTGCAGCGGGGAAAATTTATTCAGCACGCGAAGGAAGCCATATTTCTTTCCAAAAAATGATTAAGGAGATGAAAGAAAGTGAATTCATTTATGTAGGAGAAACTCACAACAGCTTGCCTATGCACGATATTCAATCAAAGATAATTCAGGCATTATACGAGCAAGATAGAAATTTATCCATTGGCTTGGAGATGTTTCCTGTCAGTTTCCAGGAAGCTTTGAATAAATGGAGCATGGCTATTCTTTCCCAGGACGAGTTCATTCGAGAATCTCGATGGTATGTCAATTGGAATTTCAACTTTGGCTTTTATGAAAAGATATTTAAACTTGCTAAAAACAATGAAATTCCCCTATATGCCTTGAATGCTCCGAGAGCAATCATCAGCAAAATCAGGATGAAAGGTTGGGAGAAGCTCTCAGAAGATGAAAAAAAAGCCGTTCCCAAGCCCGACGTCTCTCATGAAGAACACAAGGTCCTTATTCGAACGATTTTTGAGTCAACGGAACTCCCTCATCAGATGAAAGGTGGAGGTCTGGACATGGTATTCGAGGGTCTTTACCGGGCTCAATCTGCCTGGGATGAGGTCATGGCTTTCAATGCTCTCCAGTACCGAGAGAGAGGGGGACGAAAGATGGTTGTTCTGGTCGGCTCAGGTCATCTTCTTTATAATTTGGGGATAAACCGCCGAGCATACAAAAAAAATCGTCTTCCCTTTAAAACAGTTATATGTGTTGTTATCCCTGAAGGGAAAAAGAGCATTAAAGTAGCAAGGAGTCTTGCAGATTATGTTTGGGGCATTAATGAAGAAAAGATGCCTATTTTTCCTTCCATCGGGTTGAGATTTAAGAAATTTGACAGGCTGGATAATTTGGTGATCGAAAGTAAACCAATAGATGGAATTTCTAAAAATGCAAATTTTGAGAAGGGAGATGTCGTTCTTTCAGTCGATGGAAAGAGCTTCTCTGACATAAATGAGCTTAGAATCTATTTAGCCGAATTCAACTGGGATGATGAAGTAAAATTCTGTCTTCTCAGAAATGCTCAACAGCTAGAAGTTTTATTGAGGTTTCAACCTCCTGAGAAGAAAGGACAGGGAAGTTGATAAATTGACTGGAGTAGAGTAGAAATGAATTTTATTTCATCACAGAGCATAGAAAAAAACTGAAATATATGATTTATTAATAGATAAGATTTATTAACAGAGGAGGAGTATATGCGATCCAAAATATCTAAAATTACAGTTCTTTTGGTTTTTTTCCTTTTCTTTTCTTCTTTCATTTCATGGGCGGAAACTGTCAAGACCCCTGCCGAAGAGACAAACTACACTGAGTACAGCCAATATGAAGAAATTACGGAATTTTTAAGTCATGTGAGTCATCTTTCAAAAAAGACGAAAGTCCAGATAGTCGGCCAGACAAGAGAGAGAAAGAATTATCCTTCAAAAGACATTTACCTGTGCATTATAAGTGAAGAGGGAGCTGATTCTCCTCTTAAGCTAAACGGAAAAAAACCGACTTTTTTGCTAGTAGCGGGCCAGCATGGAAATGAACAGTCTGCCAAAGAAGCTGCTTTGTGGCTTATCAGAGACCTGGCAACAGGCAAGCTTGAAGCTCTGGTGAAGAAGGTTAATTTTCTGATCATCCCTCAGGCAAATCCTTACGGGAGCTTTTTCGACCAGCGCAGGAACGAACAGGATTTGGACCTGAACAGGGACCATGTCAAGCTCGAGGCACCAGAAGTCAAAACCATCCATCATGTTTTCAGGACCTGGCTGCCTGAGGTAACGATGGATGTTCATGAAAAGGGTGATGATTTCTATCGTGTATCCATCGGCTGTGTTTCTAATGCAAATATCCACCAGAGTCTTCAAGAATTTTCCCGGTCAAAGATATTAGCTGAAGTCTGGAAAAAGCTTGAGAAGAAACGAATCACCCATCATGAGTACCTTATAACTCAACCTATGGGAATTGACTCATCCGCCGGAGTGCGCTACAGGCAGGAGGATCTGGAAAGAAGGGAAATGATGAAACGCTACAGCACGTCTGACCTCAACGATGGCCGCAACAGTTTAGGGATCTATGAAACTCTCTCTTTTATTCAAGAAGGAGCTTCCCGACACGACCTTAAAACTTTAAAAGAAAGAACGAACTACCAGTATTACGGAATCAGATATTTTGCAGAAACTATTGCTGGGCATGGAGAAGAAATCATCTCTTTAGTGAATGGCCTTAGGAAAAAACTTCTTGTGAAGGCAAACGTATTTTCTGAAGATGATTTAGTTCATTTGAGAATGCAATATGCCAGGGATGAGAAAGAGCCAGAGTTGACCATACAGAAATTCGAACGAATTGAGGTTCCGATAAGGGGAGTTCTTAAAGTTGATAAAAAAGCTGGCGATCTTCTTGCTCGGGATGATATTGCTCGCTATCCTTATCCTTCAGAGTACAAAGTCGCTAAAGAAGTCATCACGAACTGGTTTCCTAACGTGGAGCCAACTCTGAGCGTTCCACGTCCTTTGGGCTATATTATTCCCGCCAAGCATCTGGATGTTGTGGAAACTCTTCTCGGTCATGATATAAAAGTTGAAATGTTTGCTAAAGACATCCATCTTGAGATTGAATCTTACCAGACTAAAGAGATCGTGCCGGCAAGGCTCGATTATCTCCCCCCTCAAAAGATTGAAGTAGAAAAGAAAAAGTTGCAAACGATCATAAAACGAGGTGATTTTTACGTAAGCTGTGCTCAGTGGGGGGCTAGCTTGGTTCCCTGCCTACTTGAACCCCAGTCTCAGTACGGATTCATCCGCTACTGGAAGTTCAAATTGGTTCCTGAGACGGGCGATATCTTTCCTTTCTACAGATTCGTTGGCAAGAAAACGTTACCCCTCATCCCCTATAAGAACTGGCGAAGATAGACAGGAGAGCTATTTTTTCTCTGTAAGTTCGAGATAAATCGTCTCGACAAGACCGGGCCTTCTGCTTCTGCCTGGACGAGGCGGGCGGTCCTCTACATTAAAAATTTCCTTAATTTCCTCTAAGGATTTTCCTTCTTTGATAAGAGCCTTTATTTTTGCCTGCTTTTCTTCAAGAGATTTCATCACGCCTTCTACATCACTAGGGCTGGCAATGTTGCCGTGACCGTGGATAAAGGTGTCTGCGTCGAGTTTCAGGATGCTTTTTAGCGTCTTGACAAGTCCGAAGGAGTTTCCGTTTTTATGTCTGTGGATCAAGGGATCTCTTCCGAGAAACAGGAGATCTCCGATGAAAGCGACTTTTTCGTCGGGAAAATAGACGACGACATCCCCGCTTGTGTGAGCAGGACCAAAATAAAATAACTTGACTGTCTTGTCTCCAAAATGGAGCTTCAGTTTTTTGGAAAACGTAAAGTCAGGAAGGTAAGATCTTAGCTTAGCATCCTTGAAAGCAGCGTCCATGTCCTTTGCTGTTTGATGATGAGCGGCAATGATTACATCTGCCGGGAATCCGACAAGGCCATTGACATGGTCGCCGTCGCTGTGGGTTAGAATAACATACTTTATGGGATTGGAAGTCAATTTTTTGATTTCAGCAATCATCTGTTTTGCCGATTCTTCGGTCATTTTTGCATCTATGATCAGAACCTCTTTTTCTCCAATGAAGAATCCAGCATTGGCGCCTCTTCCTCCCTCTACTTCATAGATATTTCCTCTGACTTGAGAAGCTTTAACAGGGGCTGGCTCTTGCTGCTGGGCAGTTATAGACGGAGAAAGAGAAAAGGTCAAGATAAACACTGTGAGAAAGAAAAACTTAATGGCATTTTTCATAATAGACCTCCTTGAATTATATAGTTCATTCCCGAGATTTATTAAAGAATACTTCCTGTTTTTCCCATGTTTGATGAATCAAATCCCTTCAATTAATAAGAATCAGATAAATCAAACCCCTACAATATTTGAAGAATCAGGCTCCAGTAAGTGCTTTTTTAACTTTTTGACCGATTTCTGCCGGACTTTTGGCTACATGGACTCCAGCTTCTTCTAAGGCTTTCATCTTTTCTTTAGCTGTGCCTTTTCCTCCTGAGATGATAGCGCCTGCATGACCCATCCTTCTTCCTGGGGGAGCGCTCTGGCCGGCGATAAAGCTCACGACTGGCTTTGGAAATTCTTTCTTGACGTATTCAGCAGCTTCTTCCTCTGCAGTTCCTCCGATCTCTCCGATCAGGATAACTGCCTCTGTATCCTTGTCATCTTTGAAGAATCTCAGAAGATCTATGAATTGGAGGCCAACAATGGGATCACCGCCTATGCCCACTGCAGTCGACTGGCCATATCCCAACTTAGTCACCTGGTCTACAGCCTCGTAAGTTAGTGTGCCGGAGCGGGAAATAATGCCGATTGTTCCAGGAGTATGAATGTGGCCTGGCATGATCCCGATTTTGCACTTTCCAGGAGAGATGATCCCAGGAGTGTTTGGCCCAATCAGGCAACAATCTTTTCCCTTGAGGAATAATTTTGCTTTAATCATATCAAAGGTCGGAATTCCTTCGGTAATGCAGACGATGCATTTAATCCCTGCATCTGCGGCTTCCATGATAGCATCTGCGGCAAAAAAGGCGGGGACAAAAATTGCAGAGGCATCTGCTCCTTCCTTTTCAACCGCATCAGTAACTGAGTTATAAACAGGAACATTGAGGTGGGTAGTTCCTCCTTTTCCGGGGGTGACTCCGGCAACCACAGCTGTTCCGTACTCCTGCATTTTTTGAGTATGGAAGGTGCCTTCTCCTCCCGTGATTCCCTGAACCACAACTCGTGTCTTTTCATCGATGATTATGCTCATATTCCACTCCTTTCTTATTGTTTGGCAAGGGGAACAACTTTTTCAGCCGCTTCTCTCATCGTCTCTGCGGGGTAGAAAGAAAGCCCCGATTCTTTTAGGATCTTTTTTCCAAGCTCTACGTTGGTTCCTTCGAGTCGGACCACCATGGGTACCTTGAGACCGAATTCTTTAGCCGCTTTAACAATACCGCTTGCCACCAAATCGCAGCGGACAATGCCTCCAAAAATATTGACCAAGGCTGCTTTTACATCCTTATCCGAGACGAGAATTTTAAAGGCATTCTTGACTGCTTCTTCTGATACTCCACCGCCAACATCGAGGAAGTTTGCAGGCATTCCTCCAGAGTGCATTATGATATCCATGGTTGCCATGGCAAGGCCTGCTCCGTTCACCATACAGCCTACGTTTCCATCCAGTTTTATGTAGTTCAAGTTGAAAGACGATGCTTCGACTTCTAAAGGATCTTCCTCGTCCAGGTCCCTCATCTCTTTGATATCGGGGTGACGGAGGAGGGCATTGTCATCGAAGTTCATCTTAGCGTCAAGAGCAAGGACATTTCCCTGTTCTGTGATGAGTAAGGGATTTATTTCTGCGAGTGACGCATCCGTGGCTCCGAATGCTTCATAAAGACTAATGATAAATTTAACGCCTTGTTTAAAGGTCCCTCCCTCAAGACATAGTTTAAAAGCTAGGTTTCTAGCTTGAAACGGGAGAAATCCGGTGGCCGGGTTGATATATTCTTTAAAGATAAGCTCTGGTGTTTCAGCAGCGACTTTTTCTATCTCAACTCCCCCTTCTGAAGAAGCCATGACAACAGGAACCTCCTTTGCTCTGTCTATAACAATTCCTATGTAAAGTTCTCGAGCAATATCAAGTGCTTCTTCCACAAGAATTCTTTTTACTAGTTTTCCTTCTGGTCCGGTTTGGGGAGTGACCAGGGTCATCCCGATCATTTCCGTGGCAATTTTTTCTGCTTCTTGAGGATTCTTTGCCAGTTTGATGCCTCCTCCTTTGCCTCTTCCTCCCGCATGGACCTGAGCTTTGAGCACGACCCTCGGGCCGATTTTATCTGCAATTTCACGAGCTCTGGAAGGATTATCAGCCACCTCTCCCCGGGGAATTTGAACGTCATACTTGCTGAGAATTTGTTTGGCTTGATACTCATGAATTTTCATTGTATTTATCCTTTTATAAGATCTTCATGCCTATTTTTTCCTATTGTCTTTTGAATAAAGTGATAATACTTCCTTTGAACCCAGAACTCTTCCTCCAAGAGGAAGAAAGGAGAGATGAGTTTACGGTTTGTTTTTAAGTCTCTTCTTCAATCCTTCTGGTACTTCTTTTTGCCTTCTTGATACAGATCGCCACCATACATATCGTTGATAACAATACATGGAAAATCTTTGACTTTTATTCTTCTTATCGCTTCAGGGCCCAATTCTGGATAAGCAATGACTTCAGATTCTTCGATACTTTTAGATATGAGAGCTCCAGCTCCACCGACTGCGGCAAGATAAACACCTTTGTATTTCTTTAAGGATTCTTTGACTTCTTCATTCCTGGATCCTTTTCCGATTGTTCCTTTAAGACCGAGAGAGTGAAGAGTTGGGGCATAGGAGTCCATCCTGTAGCTTGTCGTTGGTCCTGCAGAACCGATGGGATTTCCAGGACGAGCAGGTGTAGGGCCAACATAATAGATAATTTGCCCTTTAACGTCTATCGGCAATTCTTTGCCTTCTTTGATAAGTTCAATCAGTTTTTTATGAGCAGAGTCTCTTCCTGTATAAAGATAGCCGGTGATGAAAATTTTGTCTCCAGCCCGTAGTTTGGCGACGTCTTCATCCGAGACAGGGGTTTCGATTTTGTGTTCAGCCATTCTCCTCAGAGTTTAATCAGGTCTACTATGTTGCGAACAGCAGTCTCTGAGTTCTTGATAGCTTCTTTCTCCTCGTCGGTCAGCTCTATCTGTATGATTTCTTCAACTCCACCGGCACCTAATTTGATGGGCACTCCAAAATAAAGGTCATTGATTCCGTATTCTCCTTCAAGATATGCTGCACAGGGGAGTATTTTTTTCTTGTCTTTGACGATGGATTCTACCATTTCTGCTACAGCAAGGGAGGGTGCATAGTAAGCGCTTCCTGTTTTCAGGTATTTGACGATTTCACCGCCACCCTTTCTTGTTCTTTCGATAATAGCATCAATCCTGTCCGGTCGCAGGAAATGAGTTAGAGGAATTCCAGCGACGGTTGTGTACCGGGCAATGGGAACCATGGTATCTCCGTGTCCTCCCAGAACAAGAGCCTGAATGTTCTCAACCGAAATATTGAGCTCCATTGAAATAAAAGCCCTGAATCGCGTTGTGTCCAGAATTCCTGCCATTCCGAAAACTCTGTTTTTTGGGAATTTGCTGACTTTAAAAGCTGTGTAAACCATCGCATCGAGAGGATTAGTGACTACAAGAAGCATGGCATTGGGAGAGAATTTGATGACTTCTTCGGTTATAGGCTTGACAATATTGACATTGGCATCAAGAAGTTCATCCCTGCTCATTCCAGGCGTTCGTGGTTTTCCCGCAGTGATGACAATGATATCGGAATCGGCTGTGTCTGCGTAGGAGTTTGTGCCTATGATAGCGGAGTCGTATTTTCCAACAGGTCCGCCTTCGCGCATATCCAAACCCTTTCCGATGGGCATATCTTCTACGACATCAAGCAGCACTACATCTCCTAATTCCTTCTCAGCGATCTTGAATGCGGTGACTTCTCCAACATGTCCGGCTCCGATGACTGTTATTTTTTTTCTCATTATTAAACCTCCTTTAATTTTTTATTATTACGAATAAAAATTATTTATAGCCAGTTATTTCTTTTGAGTTTTTTTGTCTTTATTGATTAACCCAGCTTTTTTTTCAAGTACGAAAAACTTTTAGATGTTTTGAAAAGAAACCGTGCTTATTTGAAATCTGAATATAATGCAAATTTTTATAGCAGTCAAGCAAAAAGACTGCATGCCCTTTTTTTCATACAATTTGAAAATAACACTATAAGGAGACAGGCCCTTTTTTTACTTCTAAAAAGGGATGAACTACTTTATTCAAAGCTGTTTTGTGTAGCTTTCCCACTTATCTTTCAGTCCAGGGTCCTGAAGAGTTTCCATGAGGTAGTTGGCATATTTTTCTCCAGTACACCCATTATCTCGGCCAGTTAAAACCAGTTTCTTCTCGTATTGACCGCAAATATCCAGCGCCATCTCTAGGTTTTTTCCTCTTTCAGGATAGCCTATGTGACTGATCAGTAAGGCTGCAGCTCGAATCATGCTGCATGGATCTGCATACTGAGCTCGCCCCTCTTTAACCATACGGGGGGCAGAACCGTGGATTGCTTCAAACATGGAATACTGTTTTCCGATATTTGCACTTCCCGCAGTTCCAACACCTCCCTGGAATTCAGCAGCTTCGTCAGTAAGGATATCTCCGTAAAGGTTGGGGAGGACGACAACCTTGAATTGGGTCCTGCGCTTGGGGTCCACAAGTTTGGCGGTCATGATATCGATGTACCAATCATCGCATTCAATCTCAGGATATTCTTTGGCAATCTTATAACCGATATCCAAGAATTTTCCATCTGTGGTTTTAACCACATTGGCTTTTGTTACGATCGTGACTCGGTTAATTTTATTTTTATGGGCATAATCAAAAGCCAGGCGGATAATCCTCTCTGTTCCCTGAGATGTGGTAACTTTAAAATCAATGGCTAGATCATCAGTGACATTGATTCCTTTACTCCCCATGATATAAGCGCCTTCTGTGTTTTCTCGGAAAAACATCCAGTCTATTCCCTCTTTGGGGACACTGACAGGTCTCACGTTGGCAAAAAGATCTAAGTAGCGCCGCATGGCAACGTTAGCACTCTCAATATTAGGCCAGGGATCCCCTTTTCTAGGTGTTGTGGTTGGGCCCTTAAGTGTAACATGGCATTTTTTAATCTCTTCCAGGACATCATCAGGAATAGCTTTCTTATGTTTGGAACGGTTTTCTATCGTTAGCCCTTCTATATCCCGAATCTCAATTTTCCCTTTTTCTATTTCCTCCTGGAGTAAGAATTCCAGAATGTGGCGTGATTCTTTGGCGATAAAAGGACCGATCCCATCTCCGCCTATGACTCCAACGATGATGGGTTTTACTTGAGAATAATCAATCCAATCCGCAGCTTTTTTCATTGCCTCGACGCGGCTTAGCTGGTCTTCGATAATCTGGCCAAAATGCTCTTTGGCCTTCTCAATTGCGCTATTATCCATAATTAAGCCTCCCTATTATAAAGTATATGAATGAATAAAAACGGAAAGTGAATATTATAATTTTTTTTAATGAAAATCAACTCATGGGGCCAGGGCCTTAAGGACTCCGTCAAAGTCAATATACAGCTGAGGAAATACGAGATTCACTTCATATCAGGAGAAAGCATTTTAGCCCAAACGGGTATTAAGATCGAAGAATTGAGGCCGGTTACGAACCAAAAAATAGGTAGAGATACGCATTTTATGCTTTTCAATGACAAAACATGGATATAAATGTTATGGCGAAATTAATTCGCTAGACTATCACAGTCTCTCAACGCTGGAGAGAAAAAGATTTTTTGGAAGGAAAAAAGCCGCACCTTGTGAAGCGCCATCTCAGTTAATTGACCTAGGCCAAATGGCCTAGGTCAATTAACTGAGATAACTTCCCACATCGTAGTATTCTTTTTTTTCAAAAAATACAACCAAAGTCCAATTGCTATTGGAATTGGTATATTCTAAAATATAACTTTGTTATACGCTCACAGGGGCAGTAAGTTTCTATGTGCTTTCTAGTTGCTTTTCTTGCTATTCCACTAAGTCAAATCGATCTTTATTTTCTTGTATCGCACTTCTAACTCGTCTCACTCATCATGTTCGCCTCGCATAGCAATAAACAGACAGGTTGAATAGAGCGTATGACCTAAGAAATAAGAAACAAACTTTAGAGGACCAAAATAATGTCCAGAGCGCTCAAGGCCAAGATCATGGTTGTCGAAGATGAAAAGACTGCATCTCTAGATGTCCAAAAGATTTTGCAAAATTTGGGACATACTGTAACATCAATTGCATTTCCAGGAGGGGAAGCACTCAAAAAGCTAGAAAGGCTAGAAAAAACTAGCAAACTTAAAAATCTTAAAGACATAGTCGGAAATAAAGGCCTGGCGGCGGGATTATAATGAAAATCGGCCGCACAGCTCCTTGGGTAACATCTCTCCAGAGGAGTTTGCTGCATTGGATAGGACTTTGGAGACCGGCCTGGTCAAGGCTCCTGAGGCTAACAAAAATGACTTGCAAAATTTTGGACTAACATAGAAAATGGACCTGAACAGGGGGCAAGTTCAACAGAAGAGAGATTAAAAGAACTGGCCTGTTAAAGCGGGGCAGAATTGAACAACAACTGATATTGATTTTCCCCTAACGGCGGTAGCCTATCAATTTTCAGCTAATACTAAATTAGCAGGTTGTCTATGCAAGCATTTCAATATAATTCAAGCCATTAGAAAAGAGCTCGATTTTTATTGCATATTATAATCACTTATAAAAAGGAACTAATCTCAACATGGAAGCTGTTTCTTGATTGTAATAACATTTCATATGAGTAATTTTTGTATGAGGAAAAGCTGTTAGGTGATTATCATGTTAATATTATTTGGCTTATTATTAATTTTTACCCAAAGCTCTGCAGTCGCACCATTTATTTATACACTGTTTTAAAGGTTGTTGAAGAAGATGTATTTGAATTACGAGAGCCTTTATAGTGCTTATCAGCAAGATTTTGATGCTGAAAATGGCCATATAAGGCATGAAAATAGGCTTTTTTAGAGTATTTATCTTTAAGAATCAAGTAATAAGCTTGGTCCGACCCCAACCCTCCGCCCCTAATTAGATTAGTCCGTCCCCATCTCATTGCTAGATCAGATGAAAAATCAAACAATTAAATGGATATTAGTAGCGGGGGCTCGGCCCAATTTCATGAAAATTGCGCCACTGATGAGAGCTATCCAGGCCTATAACGATAAGAGCAACACTAAAATCTCCCCCTTTCTTGTGCATACAGGCCAGCATTATGACCTCAATGACAAGGAGAATAAGGAGTTGATTGATGGGAAAAAGGAAATTTATTAATTTAATTTCATTTATTAGTTTAATAGCGATTGCAAGCAGTGCGATTTTACTATCATCCTCTCTTTTCAGCCAGGAAATAGACCCTTTCTATCTGAAGCTGCTGACACGAGGTGAAAAATCGTTCTTGGCCCAAAATTATAAGGAAGCTGCTAAAGAACTGGAAATCGCTGCTTTCGGACTCCACAGGGAGAAAAAACTCAAAGCAAAAGCCCTGGTTTATCTGAGCATGTGTTACTATTATTTAAAGGACATGGAGAATTGTGAGAATTATTTAAGGCAAGTTTCGGAACTGGTGGGCAGGGAAGAAATTGCAAACTTAGAGAAAGAGATAGACGAATCCGTAAGATTTGACTTTCAAAAATTGTTGAATCACTTCAAACTTGCGCCAGAAGAGGAAAAAGAAGTCCCACTGAAAATACCTGAAAAAGCAGAGGCTAAAACCAAGCCTCCCGAGCAAAAAGCAAGGACTAAAACTCAGATAAGGGATAAGGCGAGAGTCGAGAGAGACCCAGTTAAAAACCTAGAAAGAAATATAAAAGCCAGGCCACGCAATGTCTCCCTTTATTATGAATTGTACAAGATTCACATAAGGAACTCCAACTCAGAGCTCTGAAGGCGGTAAAAAAAATATCTAATAACGCAGATTGTTTAAAAATTCTTGCTGTGACACACGTTGCACTCATTAGAGTATTGATAATTTATTATAATAACTTGTCCATGGATGATTATAGAAAAATAGCCGTTCCGAATAGTGCAGTTTATTTACTTGATAATAAGGCTCAAATGCAGAAAATTGTGAGAGTGTTATAATGAAGAAAATAAGAGGGATTAGGGTTTTAAAAAAATGCTATAAATTAGAATGAAAAAATTATTTCATCTTGTCTTTTTAGTGCATACATTTTTATTGTTGCTATTTCTAATTTCAATTTCTTCATATGGGCAGAGTTATCAGTCATTTAGAGCTGAGCTTGATCAAATCGTAAAGAGAGCTAAAATAGGGATTGGACCATTTAGAGTTTTACCCGCAATTAATTTTATAAATATTGGTTATGATGATAATGTTTATTATCAACGAGAAGAAGATAATCCCGCTTCTGATTTCACAGGGACTGTTTCGCCTGAGATTAAAGTTTACTTTCTTTTTCGCAATTACTTAATTCTTTCTTTTACTGAAAATCCAGAATATGTTTATTATTTTAAACAAGAAAGGGAAAGAAGGTTTAATAACACCTTATCCCCGGCGTTTAAATTTCTTTTTCTCAATCGTTTCGTTATTTCAGGGAATTATTCTTATAGTAACAGAAGGCGGCGTGCATCGAGTGAATTTGATGTCCGGGCGAATGAGAAGACTAGAAGTTATAATGGTCGTTTTTTTTATGAAACGGCTCGAAGCACATCTTTTGGATTTTCTGGCTTAATCAGAAAGATTAGCTATGAGGATATTACACTCCCCGGAGAAGAGATTTATCTCTCACGCGCTTTAAACCGCGAAGAGAAAAGTGGAAATTTCGAGTTCTATTACAGAGTTTTTTCGGAAAGTTTCTTTTTTATAGGAGGAGGATATACAGAATACAAATTTGAACATGTTCAGTCTGCCTGGCGAGACTCATCTTCTTATCAAGTTTATTCTGGGATCAGATTTCCGCATTTGGGGAGAGTGAGGGGAACTCTTTCCCTTGGCTACAAGAAGCTTATCCCTAGGATAGAAGGAAAGAAAGGTTTTTCAGGATTTGTTGGCAATACCAGTCTTAATTTCAGGCTGGCTCGTTTTGGATTTCGCCTAAATTATAACAGAGATGTTCATTTTTCTTACTGGACAAACAACATGTTTTTTATTGAAGATAGGTATGGTGCTGGGGTATCTTTTTATATAATAAAATTTTTGAGGGTTGATTATAATTTAATTTATGGAGAGTCAAATTATCCGGAACCGGTGATGCTGCGAATGCCAGATGGACGATATGAAGAAATAAAAAGGCGAGATATACACCGTACTCATACAGTAGGTTTTGTTTTCAGGATCATAAGAAACACGGGCATTGGATTAATGATTAATTTTTGGGAGAGAACATCTAACATTCCAGGTGAAGGCAGGGAACGGATGTTTGTGGGTGGGTATGTGACATATGAGTTTTAGTAAAGAGTGAACAGTGATAAGTGAAAAACTTAACATATTAATGAAAAATGCCTATTGACATAACTCACCAAACGTCTGAGCGAAGCGACGCTGGCTCGTCATTATGCTTTCTGGCGGAGTCCCTATAAAGCATCTTCAGGGGTACCTGTTCTATTTGCCTGCACAGAAGGATCGATGATTACAATGAACAAGCTTTTGGCTCCATCCAGTGCTAACAAAGTTGAGTCATGTCAATAAGCATTTAATGAAAAAATATCTATCGGAGACAAAAATTATGAGGAAGATGTTACTTTTTACGTTAATATTATTATTAGTTTCCTGTTACTTCTGGGGGCAGGACCAATATAAGGCAGATTACAAAATAGGTGCAAAAGATCTTCTGGAGATAAGTGTGTTTGGTCTTGAGGAGATGAACAAGACAGTACGGGTTTCAGAAGATGGGAAAATAACTCTTCCCTTATTAGGCGAAGTTGAGGTTGAAGGTTTAACCAAAACTGAGCTTGAAAAAAAGTTAAGTCAGCTACTTGAAGAAAAATACCTCCAGAGCCCTCAAGTAACGGTTTTTATAAAGGAGTACCAAAGCAAAAGAATATCTGTACTTGGGGCGGTTGGAAAGCCTGGTCCTTATGAGCTTCTCGGGCGCCAGACACTGCTTCAGCTAATTTCAGAGGCTGGAGGGCTTACCGAAGACGCAGGGGATGATATTATTGTTATTCGGCAGTTTCAGGATGGTACAAACATATCTTTGAAAATCTCAATTGATGATTTGTTCTTAAAGGGAGATGCCAGATTAAATATTCCCCTTGAGCCGAATGATATCGTGAATATTCCTGCTGAAAAAACAGTGCTCATTTATGTTTTTGGGCAGGTGAGAAAGCCAGGTGCTCTGGAGGTTAAAAAATCCAATATCCCGACTTTGCTACAGGCAATAGCTCAGGCAGGAGGATTTAGTGAGAGAGCCTCAAAAGGTGGAGTTCTTATTAAAAGAATCAATAAAGACGGAAAAGAGAAGCAGATAAAAGTGAATGTAAAAGATATAATAAAAGGAAAAAAGAAAGATATACAGTTATTGGAAAATGATGTTGTGTATGTACCGGAAACAATATTTTGACGTAAAACGTAAAATGGAGATCGTGAAGCGTAAATCTTTCTAATACAAACGTAAAAATTAATTTAAAGAGGAATAGGGAAAATGGATTTTGAAACGGATCATAGAGAAGAAAGAGAGAAGGAGGTTGATTTATTAGAGTACTGGAGGGTGATTGTAAAAAGGAAGTGGGTGGTTGTGACCTTTGGTGGAGCCCTTATCCTGTTTGTTGGGATTTTTTCTTTTTTGGCGACCCCTATATATAAAGCCAAAACAACTTTGCTTATTGAAGAAGAAAGCTCAAGAATATTGAGTATAGAAGATGAATTTGGTTATCAGCGCCGTGCACTAGATTTGAGATTTTACAATACACAGCTAAAGCTTCTTAAAAGCAAATCTTTAGCAGAAAGAGTGGCTAGAAAAATGAATCTTTTATCTCGACCAGAGTTTGGAGCAGGGAAAAAGCCAAAAAAGAGCTTTTTTGCATCCTTAAAAGGCTTTATTTCGCCTAAGAGAAAATCGGAAGATGAAGGATTAAAATCTCAGATTCCTCTTAACCCTTATTTTGGAGTGGCAGCGGCTGTTCAAGGAGGCATAGAGGTTTCGCCTATTAGCAATACAAAATTAGTGGAAGTGAGTTACAGATCTCCCTATCCTGTTCTTAGTGCTGATATAGTAAATAGCTTAGCTGAAGAGTTTATAAGCTTTTCTGTTGAAAAAAGATACGAAACAACTCAGCAAGCCTCTGATTTCCTGAGTGAGCAGATAGCTGAACTGAGAGAAGATCTGGCAGCAAAAGAGAGAGAACTCCAGAGATATGGACAGGAGAAAAAGCTTTTCTTTACAAGCGAAAAAGAAAGTACTATAGTCAGCAAATTTGCTGCTGTACTTGATGCTTATACCCAGGCTCAAATTGATAGAATAAACAAAGAGGCTGCTTACCGCGAGGTGAAAGATTTAGACGTCGACTCGCTGCCTCAGTTTGTAAATAATACTTTGATTCAAACTCTTAAAATGGACTATGCACGGATGAAGAATGAATACGAGGAGATGAGCAAGACTTTTAAATCCAATTACCCGAAGATGATTGAGCTTAAAGCGAAACTTGATAGCATGAAAGAGGAGCTTAAAAGCGAGATAAAAAAGGCAGTTGATGCCACAGAATCTGAGTACCGTTCGGCTTTAAAAAAGGAAGACTCTCTTGAAGATTTGCTGGAAACACAAAGAAGGGATGTGGTCAGGATGAACAGCAATGCTATTTTCTACAATAGCTTGAAGATAGAAGTTGAGAATATGCAGAGGCAGCTTAATTCATTAATAGAGATGCAAAAAAATACCCAGGTATCTGCCCGCTTGGGTGGGCTTAAGACCAGCAATATCAGCATTATCGATAAAGCCGAAGTTCCCAAAGGCCCTGTTTCACCGAAGAAGAAGAAGAATCTTATTTTGGCGTTCTTAATCGGTATTTTTGGAGGAGTGGGTCTCTGTTTTCTTATGGAATATTTAGACAACACGGTTAAGGGGCCAGAGGATGTGGAAGAATTGTCTGGTTTTCCTTCTCTGGGAGTGATTCCCTGCCTTCCTCCTGAAGGGATGAAGAAGAAAAAAAGGTACGGCTATTATTCAAAGTATAAATCTTCTTATTCGTACAGCAAAGAGGACCCTGAGAATGAAGAAACGCTCCCGGATATAAAAGAGATTGAGCTTATCAACCACCTCTATCCCAAATTTTTCATATCCGAGGATTACAGGACGGTGCGGACTTCCATTTTGCTCTCTCATGCAGAAAGCCCTCCGAAATCAATTGTTTTTACAAGTGCTTTGCCTAAGGAAGGAAAAACTGCAACTGTGGCCAATATGGCTGTGGCATTTTCTCAGCTTGATGAGAAAGTTCTCGTTGTGGATGCGGATTTGAGAAAGCCAAGGCTTCATCGGGTATTTAAAGTGAAGAATATTGGGGGACTGAGCGGGTATTTGACCGGGAAGGTTTCGATTGAAGATGCCGTTCAGAAGACAAATGTTGAAAATATATGGCTTATTCCAAGCGGACCCATTCCGCCTAATCCTGCCGAGCTTCTTATTTCAGATAAGATGAAGGGGATGATAGAGGAATTGAAGAGAGGGTATGATGTTGTTATGCTTGATACACCTCCTATGCTGGCTGTGGTTGATGGGATTATTATTTCTTCACTTGGCGACAGCACTGTTTTTATCATTCAAGCCGGAAAGACCACACGCAAACCCTTTTTGCAGGCAGTGGAGAATTTGAAACGGGCCAAGGCTAAGGTTATTGGCGTTCTGTTTAATGAAGTAAAGGCCAAAGGGGAAGGGTACTATTCTCCGTATTATCACTACTATCGCTACCGCTCCCATTATTATGAAGAGGAAGAGAAAGAAGAGCAATGATAGACCTGCACTGCCATATTCTCCCCGGTTTGGATGATGGGGCGGAGAATCTGGAGGAGGCGGTGGAGATGGCGAGGATTGCGGAAGGCGAGGGGATAGAGAAGATTGCAGCCACTCCTCATCTTTTCCGTGATAATTTTGTGCACGAAGATTTAAGCATCATCAAGGAAAGGCGCAGAGAACTCAGCAAGGCTCTCGAAGCAAAAAACATCCAGGTGGAGATATTGTGTGGGGCAGAAGTTCATATCTCCCACAATTTAATCGACGAGATAAGAAAAAATCGAAGCTATCTGGTGCTAAATCAGAGTTCTTATATGTTTGTCGAATTCCCCTCTGAACATGTTTTCTCTGGGATTAAGGAGCTTTTTTTTGAATTAATGAGTGAGGGGATAATGCCGATTATTGCCCATCCGGAGAGAAACTCAGTGTTTGCCCGCAATCCTTCATTTCTTTATGAGTTAGTCCAGATGGGAGCTCTGACTCAGGCCAACAGCGGAAGTTTCTCCGATATTTATGGAAGCGAGGCTGAGGAAGCTGTGTTTCGTTTTCTGGAGTTGAACTTAATTCATTTTATAGGGAGTGATGGGCATAACAGGCGGTCTTTGGTGCCGAGGCTTTCAGAAGCGGTAAAAAGAGCGGAGATTGTATTAGGGAAGAAGGAGGCGAAAGCGCTTGTGGCGGATAATCCAAAGGCTGTGCTGGAGGATAGAGAGATTCCGTATTTACCGGAGCCAGTGAATCCCAATGAAATTCAAAAAAAAATTAAGATGAAAATCCCGTTTTTTAAAGTGAGGAGTGAGGAATAAGGAGATGAAAAAAGGCAAAAGCCAAAGTTCAAAACTGATACAAAATACTTCTAACCTGACTATTAGCTCTAATGGACCTGATACCCTCATCGTACTGAGGCATTTGTTAACAATTTTGTGTATATTTGCATGTCTGCCCGATAAAAGGGTGATAGGCAACTTTTTTTGTTAAAAGATTAGTCTGATCCTTTTTTTAGAATTGAAGCTGCGGTTTCTCCGCGAAAAAACACTTACATTTAAAATTTAATCGACATTTATAAAAATGAATACTGGATTAAGAGAATGAGTAGAGAAAGAGATGAAGTAGCCCTTAAAAATAGAGACAGAATATATAAGAAAATCATTGAATACGGGATATTAAGTGTAATTGTTTTCAGCCCGCTGCCCGCTGCATCGGTGCACGAATGGTCGATCCTGGTGATAGAGATTGTGGTGCTGGTGATGATGGCTGCTTATATTCTGATGAAGGAGAGACCGCAGAATAACGAGCTTCTTTCTCTTTCGCTTAAATGGCCCAGGTACCTGTTTGTGGGCCTCTTTATCTTCATTTTTATTCAGATCATCCCTCTGCCTAATTTTATAGTCAAAATCTTTTCTCCGAATATTCATTCATTTCAGAATATTTTCTCTTCTGATTTTTCTAAGATTAAATTCATGAGCCTCTCTCTGATTCCTTCGCATACACTTCGGGAAGGGCTTGAGCTTCTCTCCTATTTTCTCCTCGGTTTTCTCATTGTTAAGACTATAACGAAGCGTCAGCAGATTATGAGGATTTTTTACGTCCTGGTCAGCATGGGAATTTTCGAGGCTATTTACGGAATGTTCGAGCTTTACAATAAGAATCCTCGAATTCTGTTTTATAAAAAAATATACGGCCTGGATACTGTAACAGGGACTTTTGTCAATCGAAACCACCTTTCCGGCTACCTGGAGATGATTATTCCCTTAGCCATCGGGTTAATCATAGCCCGGATAGATCTCTTTTCTTTGGCCGGTCTTAAATGGAGGGAGAAATTCCTTCGCTTTTCAGAAAAAGGACTCTCGACCAACATGATGATCACTGGAGGCATCATTCTCATGTCACTGGCTATTATCTTTTCTAAATCTCGCTCCGGAGTTTTTGTTCTGGTTTTTACTTTTATTCTCTTTTTTGAATTGACTGTCCTCTATTTCGGCAGGGTGAGGCAGCGGCAGAAAGGGGTAAAAAATTTTCTTAAAGTTAGTTTTTTAATCATAATATTCATTTCTCTTTACATAGGGATAGATGCAACTATCGAAAGATTTGCCCTGGATAAGCTCCTCCATGAAGGAAGGCCGGTCTACTGGAGTAATGTGACATCAATTGTCGGAGATTTTCCTTTGTTCGGGACGGGGCTGGGGACGTTTGCCTCTGTCTATCCGGCGTATGAGGAGAGCAGGAGGCCCGGACATCTTTCCCATGCTCATAACGACTTCCTCGAGTATTTATCAGAACTTGGGGCTGTGGGAATGATTTTTCTCTTTGGCGGTATTCTTTTCATGATAGTTAGTTCCTTTCTAATCTGGAGGGTGAGAAAGCATCCCCAGGTAAAGGGTTTGGCCCTGGGTGGTATTGTTGCGATTGTGGTCATTCTGATTCACAGCATCGCTGATTTCAATCTGCATATTCCGGCGAATATGGTGCTGTTTACCGTTGTCTTATCGCTGACAGCCGTGACGGCGTTTTATAAGCGAATCGAGAGAAATAAATCTCAAGACTCAAATCTCAAAAAATGAACGTTTTGAAGAGGATTATATTAATTTTTGCGGTTATAGTCATTGGAGGTATCAATATTCTAATTTACTGGAATAGTCATCTGTATTATCGATCTGAGAAAATTGAGGATAATGAAAAGAAGATAAAAATCCTGGAGAAAGCGAATCGGATTTTTCCCTCCAATGACCTCGTCTTTTATGAACTGGGAAAAGCTTATTTTGATCTAGGAATCGGAAGCCTTAACGATAAAGCACTCAGTGAAGCTTATCTTCGAAAATCCATCGAAAGCTTTGCTCGCTCCATAAGAATCAATCCAGCCTCCTTCTTCAGCCATTTCAATTTTGCTCAATCTCTCCTCTATATGAGCTATATTTCTCCGGCCTTTGATATCAACTCCTATGATGAGTACAGGAAAGCAGCTCTTCTTGCCGGGCACAACAGCCAGGTTTTTTATGAGGTCGGGAAAATATTTCTTTCCAGATGGCCGGAGCTTTCAGAAGAAGACAGGGAATTCACTCTGGAGATTTTGAGAAGGATAGTGAGCGGAAAAGAGAGAGAGAAGCTTCAAACTCTCATGCAAATCTGGGATATGAATGTTAAAGATTACGCGGTCATGGTAAAGATTCTACCTGAAGATGCAGCAGTTTACCGTTTGTATGCCCGGTTTCTCGGAGAGAAATCACTTTCTGCTGAGATGAGACAGGAGATGCTGGCCAGGGCTGAATTTCTGGAATTTGAGAGGGCAAAGAGTGATTATCATTCTGGAGAGAATGAGTTTCTCTATTTCAGATTGAAAGAAGCCATCAAGCATTTTGAATCCTGTGTGAATACGCTTGATAGAATAAGTTTTTACCAGAGCCTTGCTCACCAGGCACTTATAGATTCTTCAAAATTTGTCGATCTGCAAAAGTCAGCGCTGCTGAACCTGGCCAAATGCCTGCTTGAGGAAGGGCGAGAGCTGGGGGAAGTTGAAGGATATTTGCGCAGGTATCTTGGAATGGAAGATGAGGTGGCTGCAGCACGCGAGCTTGAATCCTACCTCAAGGATAGAGGATTAATAGAAGGGGAATTGGGAGCAAGCTTTGATGATCTGGACCGCATTTCTTTTCAGATGCTGCTTAGCTTCAAGCAGAATCGGTACAGGGACATCATGAGTGTAGGACGCCTTTTAAGGGAGAGTTTTTTGGTTGTGCCTGAAGTTAGGAAGCGCAGCTTTGTGGAGATTTTGCAGGTTGTTGGTGATTCTTATCAAAAAGCCGATTATATCTATGATGCTCTGGAATTTTTGCAGAAGGCTTTGGAGATGGACTCAGATAACCTGGAGACTCTGTTGAGGATTCGCCATAATTATGAACGGTTGAACGAAGAGGAGAAGATTAGAATAATAAATGAGAGAATAGAGGAGCTTTTGACCCCTGGAGAAATAGAACTAAAAAAATCCCAAATAAATAAAGGCCGGAGCTTTTCACGTGCATTGAGCCTTGACGGAAAAAAGATTATTTTGGATTTGCATTTTGGAGATGGCAGGGAGAGAATTGAGGGTGCTGCTCCTTTGATTTCTGTCTTTTTTAATGGCAGAGTCGTATGGGATGATTATTTGAAGAGCAAAGAGGAGGAAGTTGAGGAAGAGGAAGAAAGGGAAGGCAGGGGAGAAGTAGATAATGTTATCTCTCTTTCGTTGAAATCCAAAATCGGGAAGAATATGCTCGTTGTTGTGCCGGTGAACAGGTCGGTTAACCTGTTAAAGATAACCTGGCGGTTAGAAAAGTAAACAGAAAAAAGAAAAAACTCATAACTCAGTGAAATGACGGAGCAATCTTATAGAAAAAAATGTCATTGCGGGGCACGCAGTGCCGTGGCAATCCCTTCATTTGATAAAATTCAAAAAAATTTGTTAATTGAGGTTTACAAAAGCGGCTTAATAATGGCAATTGGAATGAAGAAGGAAATGCACTTAAAAATGAATTAAAATTTGGTCTTGACATTTAGACCGTTGTAATAAATACTATGATAGAAACATTGGGAGGAGGGAATCATGTTAAAAGCCTGCAGGCTAAAATCAGTATCACTTATATTGATTTTTTCTTTCATTCTGTTTAATTCACCATATCTTTTAACCGGACAAACTGAACAGACTAAGGGTAAAGGGGATTTAATCGGAAAAGTGTACGGCAAAGATGGGACCACAGCTGTAGAAGGAGCCATTTTTAAGATAAAAAATGTTGTCAGTGGTGTCGCTTATGAAAGCAAAACCGACAAGTTGGGTACCTTTAAAATCGAAGGAATCGAAGAAGGATTATATTCAGTTGGCATAATTACAAAAGAAGGAAATTTCAATGTAGAGAGTTTGATAGGAATTAAAGCCAACGAAATAACAAAGGTTACTTTCGCATTAAAGCCTTACGCTAAGGGAGAGGTAAAGAAGGCTGAAGTGAGAGGGAAAATATTAGAAAAGGCGAAGGCAGCTTCTAAAATTGTGAAATTCTTTTCATCACCCATCGGTATTGCCATTGTAATAGCTGCTAGTGCTGCAATTGTCTATGGTGTTGTTACGCCGGCTGCAGCGGAAGAAGAAGTATCGCCGTTTAGGAAGTGAAAGGTAAAGAATAAAAATAAAATAAAAAATCGTAAACCGAAAAATTTAAGGCCCGATTCCTGATCGGGCCTTTTTTTTTGGGACAAGCTCTTTTTTTTAATATGGCTGGTAACGCATTTTTAGGGCAACATTTACATGAGTTCTTTCCTTTGAGCATTATTCATCAATCTGGTGTTGTTGATAATAATATAGCCCATGACAAAATTAGAGGCTATGCTGACTACCCAGGCCATCTTTTTGTTTTTTTTATGAAGTTTTTTCAGTAAGTGATAATTAATGGCGGTTATACCAAACTTAACAGTGGCAAAAGCGAGGGTATTTTTAGTCAAAGGACTTAGCAGAGGGTTGGCTTCCTTCAAGCCTTTGTACTTTAAAGCCTTGTTCGTTGTATAAAAATCCCCTGCATTTAAGGCTACTAATGTAACTAGAGATGTTGTGAAGAGTGAGCTTTCTATGGGATTTGGATTGATGCGTTTGTGGGAATCTTTTATGAGGGCAGGATAAGATTCATCCAGTATTCGGGGAAAACTCAATCTGGTTGAATAGGGTTTGTCTTCTTTGATTGCATTCTGCAAGAACTCTGAATTTTCAAAAGAGTTTAATCCTAAAGACATAAAGGAGAGTTCATTCATATTGTTTGTTGGTTTTACGCTAGTAATCAAAATTCGGTCACCATTATGATCCTTATCCTCGGCCTTTAAAGGTAGATAAAAAAGCAAAGCTAAGGTTGTAATAAGTAATGTTGCTTTTAATGATTTCTGTCTGTTCTTTTTTGTCATCAAATTCTCTCCTTTTTTCTAAAGTCAGAATGCTTCTATGCAAGAAAGGTGCAAATCCCCTGATTTTTATGGAACTTGTTGAAAATGAATAAGTTAAGGAGTGAAAGGAGTCAGGGAACAAAGGAGAGATGTGTTCAGAAAATGAACACATTGATTTTTATTGATTAGTAATGTATTGATATTGAATAAGTTAGGAACGAATTTTCCCTAGTGTTCAATAATTGAACACGCAAATATTACCTCTAAAGTTAAATGAATTGAGCCTCACTTTATGAAAATAAAGTAACCTGAATTATTCATAAAAAATGCCGATACTTTCTGCAATTACATCAGTATCAAAAAGATATCCTGATATTGCTGTAGATCCTGATAAACACTTATTCGAAAAGAAGCTATCTATATTAATCGGCATTTTTTCCCTGGTGGCGAGTCGATCTCACCGCATCTGCTTCGTTGCAGCCCATTCGCGGTGGAGGACCACAGCTTCATGGGCTGACGTCTTGCATCTGCGGCAACCTCGACTCGTGAATAATCCAGGATAAATACTGACGGATGTTAAAAAGATTTTTTTGTGATGAACTTAAGGGGAAGGATTAGAGTGGCGGATATTATATTTGTTTAATTTATTATAAAGAGTTGTCCGAGAAATATTCAGAATGTTTGCAGTTTTTTTCAGATTATTTGGGTTGATTTTCAAAAGATGAGCTATATACTCTTTTTCTAATTCTTCCAGAGTGAAGAGATTCTCCCCGTAGACAAGAGAAATTTTTTTCGTCTTGAGTAAAAACTTTTGGAGATGTTGTGGCAAATCAGGAGTATCAATAAATTCCTTCTTAGAGTGAATGAGCGCACTTTCTAAGACATTTCCTAACTCTCTGACATTTCCTGGCCATTGGTATTGGAGGAGTAATTTCTGTGCTTGCCGGGATACACCCTTAATTTTTTTAGAAAGTTTATGGCTAAAATGAGTGAGGAAGTATCTTATAAGTGGAGGAATATCTTCTGGCCTTTCTCTAAGGGGAGGAATATGGATTTCGACTTTATTTAATCGATGGAATAAATCTTCGCGGAAAATGCCATTTTTTATGCCTTCTCTCAAGTTGCGGTTGGTAGTCGATAAAACTTTAACTTCAACAATTTTATTCTTGCTTGAACCCAGTGGCCTGAATTGGTTATATTCTAAAGCCCTTAAAAGTTTTGCTTGGGTGGTAATTGGCATTTCACCTATTTCATCCAGGAAAATAATTCCCCCATGTGCCTCATCAAACAGGCCATTTTTATCCTTATCAGCTCCTGTAAAAGCACCTTTGATATAACCGAAAAGCTCGGATTCAAACAGATGCTCCGGGATAGAAGCACAGTCACAGATAACAAGTTTTTTATCCTTGAGGGGACTAAGCTTATGGAGGGCTCTGGCTACCATTTCTTTGCCTGTACCAGTTTCTCCTGTAATTAAAACACCGGTAAAATATTTTGAAATGTTGTCAATGAGGGCGAATATGTCGAACATATAAGGGCTTTTGCCGATCATGCCTTGATACAAGTATTTTTTGTCTAACCGCTTCTCTAAAAGGAAGGACTCTTTCCTTAAATCTTTTTTCTCAATGACCTTTTGGATCATCAGCAGTAAAATGTTTATTTTGAACGGTTTGGTCAGGTAGTCCGTTCCTCCTTGATTAATAAAGTCCACAACATCCTCAGAATCTGTAGATTCAGCTATTGTTATTACATCCACTAAAGGGTCAAATTGTTTTAACTTTTTAAGAAATATCCTCCGTTCATTCTTACTTCTCTTCAATTCTAGGATGACTGCGTGAATTTTTTTATTTCTAATAATTGAGAGAAAATCTTCTTTAGGGCTGCAAAAAGAAATGTTGGAAGATCCTGAAATGTAGGAGTTTTTTAGCTGGTCATATAGATGTGAATCATCACCGATTATTAATATATTGACATTAAAACTCATCTTTTTCTTTCTTAGAGGAAAAGACTGTTTCGCTTTCTTAAAAGATTATTAACTTTAGTCGAACTTAATATTTTAGCAATTTATCATAGAATTTACAAACGAACGGTCAAACCCGTAAGCATCTCTATTTCCGTGATAACTGGTTGCTATGTTCAGGACAAAGGTTTTGGGAAATAGTTGCAGCGACCATTGAAGAAAGGTTCAGGCAATATGGTTAAAAAACACGTTGCTTTTGCAGGGAATAAATGGGGACAGGCCCACTAGTGTCCCATCATAATTCGAATAATTTCAACTGTTTACAAGTATCACTCGGTTGTTCTGTGTTGGAAAACTCTCTAAGTACTTGTAAAATAGGGACTTTCTCAAAAACGGTCACGCTCAAAATCTGCAAAAAAGTGTAGAGACTCATCTCTAAATTCAATAGTTTTTTAATGATT
>Ga0209986_10000975_pt1 | contig 27980 bp, 24 predicted proteins | sample BlataG_FD_183168 | JGI IMG/M metagenome (GOLD analysis project Ga0209986, IMG submission 183168) | Deep subsurface microbial communities from Black Sea to uncover new lineages of life (NeLLi) - Black_00105 metaG (SPAdes) (version 2) | ecosystem: Environmental > Aquatic > Marine > Oceanic >...
GGAAGAAGGCTATAAGGTTGAATATTTTCAAGAGTGCAAACTAAAATCGGCTCTTCTCAAAGGCGCTTATATTAACAAGGCAAAAAAAGAGGCGATTAAATTTATGCTGGAGCTTAAGGAATATATCGAAAAAACTTGTCATTAATTTTATTGCTTAGCTCGCACGGTTAGTTAACATCGGATTCTAGGGGAGTCTGACGGGGAAAATATTTTATGCTTAAAGGTTGCATCAGGTCGAATCTAAGAAGATTATTAACTAAAGAGAAAAGTATTGTACTTGAACGCAGGATTCCCTTTCTTGAGAGAAGATTCGAGGACATTGAGGAATTAGGGGTTTATCTTCATATCCCCTTCTGTGAGCAAATATGCCCTTACTGCCCGTATTACAAAGAGATTTATCATCCTGATCTGGCAGAAAGGTACACAAAGGCCATTAAAAGCGAGATTAACTTCTATTCTGACTTGGTCGGTAATAAACCTGTAACCTCTTTGTATATTGGTGGTGGGACTCCTACAACAATGCTTTACAGCGGTCTGGAAGAGATTCTGGAGCATATCTTTAAAAGTTTTAACATGCAGTGTGATATACACATGGAAAGCCATCCCAATCATCTGAGCTTAGACAATCTTAATACCATCATCTCTATGGGCGTAAATCATTTAAGCACTGGAGTGGAAGCCCTTCAAGATAGGCATCTGAAGTTCCTAAACAGACCATACACTGCGGAAGGAGTGAAGGCAGTTGTCGAACGAGCTGTCAGTAAAGACTTCAAATGTGTTAATGCAGACTTCATTTTTGCATTACCCAATCAGACCTATAGTGAGGTCGAGCAAGCCGGTCATGCCCTGGTTGAGATGGGTGTTGACCAAATCGCCGCTTACCCTCTGTTCATCTTCCCTTACACCCGAATGGGAGAAACGGCTAATGACAACAACTACAAAATTTCCAGCCTCTTAAAGAGAAAAAAGATGCTTGGCATCTTGGAAGGAATCTTTTATGGTGCAGGTTTTCGAAGAACTTCTGTTTGGGCCTTTACCAGGCCAGGCGTTCCTAAGTACTGTTCTGTGACAGTGCCTCTCTACATCGGTCTTGGTGCGAGTGGAGGCTCTTACCTGAAGGATGTTTTCTATCTCAATACATTCCATGTGGCTGAGTATATAAATGCCCTTGAAGATGGAAGGATGCCAATAGCGGTATCACTTGATTTATCAGAAAATATGCAGATGGCGGGTTGGTTGTACTGGAGGACCTATGAGACAAGGTTCATGAAAAAAGATTTCAAGAAAAGATTTGGAAAGGATTTTGACAAAATCTACGGAAGATATGTAAAACTGTTGTCACTCCTTGGATTCTTAAATGATGATGAGGGGCAGATAGTCCTTTCTGATAAAGGCACTTATTGGCTGCATGTGCTTGAGGACCTATTCTCATTAGATTACATCAGTAAGTTGTGGGGCAATTCAAAGCAAAACCCCTGGCCAACAAAGGTGACTCTGTAAGGAAGATTGACTAAAGGATTATTACTTACTACCCCATATAACAGGGGAGAAAATTGGAGCGGACTTCTGATTCGTAATCAGTAGGTCGGGGGTTCGACTCCCTCTGCTGGCTCTCTTTTCTATTCGAAAGGATTATAAGGTATTTTTTCATACCCCTTGGGAAGGTTAAAAGTTTTGGCCGGTACATCTTTTTTTTCGACTGATACCACTTCTTCCTGCTCTTTTGTCTCTGTCCCCATCATGTTCATCGAGGATATTGTAAGCACCGGATAGCCTTCTATTTTTTTAAATTCTTCAGAAAGATTCTTTGTGAACGGATTTAGAGAGAGGATTGCACCAGAGAGTTTTTTATAGGCGTTTAAATCAATTCCTAAACCCCTTGAAGTCCAGATTTCCATCTTCATCGGCAGGTTCATCTCCATCATGGAAATTTCCACTTCGACTAAAAATTTTTGACACAACCAGCCTCTTATGATTTGGGTTTCAGCTGTTTCTTTAATTGATGAGGATTTTATTTGCATTACCTCCATCATTTGTTTTGCCTCGGGAGGGAAAACTTTATCAATTTCGATGGGCAAATGGATTTCAGAATATGTCTTTTTGGAATGATCAATTGTATAGATTTTATTAAGATCGAGCCTGACGATAATTGAACTTTCTGCTATATCTTCCCTCATTTTGTTTTTTGCTATCCATGTTTTTCCTTCTTCAACTTTTGCAGGTTGGATCTGGCCCATGACGGTGGATTCCGTGAGTTTGTTTTTTTTGATGAGGATATCTGCTTCTGCCAAGTTAGGGGAGAGGAGTATGGAGAAAGCGAAAAGCGAGGCTATTACGAATATGATATTTTTCTTTGACATAGGTATTACTCCTTGGCAATTCTTTGTTTAATTTATCTTATTTTTCTCATGAAAGCAATTTTTTTGACGTTAAGGTGATGTCGATTTTAAATAAATTTTTATTTTAAATCCCGCCGGACATTGACATTTCAATAAATCGCACTTATTATATATATGAATCTGCTGGCTGGAGAGGATCCTCCTTAGCCCCGCTTCCTTTTCCAAACCTTGGCGCCTCGACAGCCAGCTTTTTTTTAAAAGTCTAGCCTTCCTTAGGAACCCATTTCGTAATTTCCTTCAAATAATTAACCTGATTTATTCATGAATTATGCCGACACCAATATTTATTTTCATTGATATCTACTCGTTATTTTTTTGGGGACAGGCCCCATTTTTTTTGATTCTTGGCGAGCTCTAGAGATAGGGAACAACACCGCAATATACAAAAAAAATAGATTCAACGGTTTTTTAATTTATTGGATTGCTAGCTTGATAGCAGATTTATTTTGGCAGGGTAGAGGGTGGGTTCGTTTTGGAATAGTCCAGTTCCGAACCCAGAAGACTGTGGGGGATAAGATAAACTACAAGGAGTAGTATCGAAGCTCCCAATACCCACCGGCGGGCTGGTTTCCCGCCGCGTCCGGCGATAACAGCCGCTATCCAGCCTATGAAGGCGATGAGAGTTTTGTTATCTGTCAAATCAGAGCTAATGGGGAATCCTGTCCAGAGCTCCCCAAAAGCAAATTTTTGGACCAAGGGGCCAAGAATTAGGCCGCCGACGATCAAGAGACCTGTTGCCCAGAGAACGAATTTTCGTGGATTGCTCTTGGGATCCAGCGCTGCAATACCAGCTCGTGTAGAAAAAAGCATGGCTAGAAACATGATGAAGATGTGGGGAATAAGGATTACTGCAGGCACAGGTCCTTTAAAGCGAATAATCACCGGATTTTCGCCGGATAATGAAATTTCATTCCCTTGGGATGATAATATAACCTTATATTCCAGCTTCCCTGCCGGGGGCTGTTTAGGGATGCTGGCGACCAATGAATCCTCTCTCCTGACAAAGGGAATTTTAGTCCAGGGATCATCTGTTTTATGTCTTTTGTAGATCAAGTGCCCTGCAATTTCTTCATTATCGACTTTAATGGCAATTTCATAATCCTTTACGTTTTCATAACTCCGTTCCAGTTTGTAAGCAATTTCAGAGTCATTAATCATGGTCTTCTCTCTGATAGGATATGTTGGCCCTGTTAGCCGCTGATAGATTGCTGACGAGACTGTAATGAGAACGGCGATGACCCAGAATGCTATTTTTTTCATTTCTATCTCCTGCGTTTATGCTGCTGTTGAATTATTCGAAAGCTTAACATGTTAGCTATGAAAGTTATGTTTCTTGTCTCTTATGTAGTAAAAATCCAGAAAATTTAAGATCTTGTTTTTTTAATTCCTTTCCATACAAATTTATAACATATTTATCTTATCTCTGAAACAAAAACATAAATAATTCCGATTGAAATACTATAATTATTTGCAGGGACCTGATTTATCAAACCCACAATTTTGATTATATAAATAATGTGGATTTAATAAATTATATTCCCTAAAAAAAGGTGGGCTTGATGAATCAAGCCCCTACAAGATAAAAAGGAATGTTTGATGAATCCAATCGCCTACGAATAATTAAAAGGTGGGCTTGATGAATCAAGCCCCTACAAGATAAAAAGGAATGTTTGATGAATTCAATCGCCTACGAATAATTAAAAGGTGGGCTTGATGAATCAAGCCCCTACATAAAGCAAACCTCTGCAAAAAACGATATTTTGTTCTCGTTCAGATAGACTAGTGACATCTTTAGTTAGGTCACTAATCATATGAACGAATACATATTTTTGATATAAAATTATAATTGGTTTAAAATAGTAACTGACATAAAACATAACCTTGAAAAAGGAGGCTAGAATGAGAAACAGAATATTTGCCAGGACTTTATTATCGTCATTAGTGATATTGGCCGTTTGTCTTGCAGGATTTTCCGAAGAGAAAGCAGTAGAGAGCATTTGGGTAGGAGCATCTTTATCAATTGACGGTTTAGATGATGATTGGGTTGGAGATACCTTGAATTTCGAGAAGAAGTTTGATGTTGACTACGCATTTAGGAATGATGCAGATAACCTTTATGTGCTCTTCGTCTTCAAGGATCCAGTATATCAAAGCACGATTAAAGATACAGGGATGACTCTTTGGATAAACACAGAAGGCAAAAAGAAGAAAAAATATGGGATTCACTTCAATGCGAGACGAGTAACTGCTGATAGTGTAATTTCCATCTTAGAAAAGCAGAAGGGGCCACTACCAGAAGCTGAAAAGAATAATATTAGGTCCAAACCTTTTTATTTCTTTTATCAAGGTGATGTCAAAGATAAAAAAGGTGAGATCCTAACTCCCACTGCCTTGGGTGGAGAATTAGCAGTGCCTTTATTTAGAGCACAAGCAAAGCAGAAAATGATGGTCTATGAGCTTGTGATGTCTCTCAGAATCCTGGAAAAGCTATCTGCCGAACACAAAATGGAACCCGGGAAAACGGTAAAAGTAGGATTTGAATGGGGAGGCTTAACAGAAAGAATGAAAGCGCAGAGGATGGCACGGCTTGAACAAGGCACCGTCAGAGAAGCAGAGCGCAGAGCTAAAGATGTTAGAGAGGGCGAAACACAAAGGACAGGCGGTAGTTCGGGAGATGCCAGCTTAAGCAAAGGTCCAAAGAAATACTCGTTCTGGGTGGATGTTAATTTAGCCCAAAAAGACTAAAGTTTGGCCCCTTTTTTACCAAGTGTTAAACTCCCTTTTTTCAACACGGAGATAGTAATAAAGAAAATTACTTGCTTCGCAAAGCAGCCAGTTGTTTCTTAGCCTCGCTTACTTCCTGAATACCAGGGTCAGCATCTTTCCAGAGAGCGAGGAATTAACCAGCCTTTTCCTCCCCAATCTTACTCACAGCATAATACATAGACGCAAAAGCACAGCGAACCCACATTATTACCGGAATTATGCCGACACCAAAGCAGATAAAGCCAGCAATCGCTAGTGGTATTGCTATCAGCCCGAGTAGAAATATATCTACTGCATATCCTTTCGTCATATTCCAGCTTTCCTTTACTGCTTCCACTGCACCCATGTTCCGGTCAAGAACCAGGAATTTTACAAATGCCAGCTTACAGGCAAATATGATACCCGGAACGATGAGTAGAAACATTCCAATTCCGATTATTGCCGACTTCAGTATTTCGGCCAATATCACATTCAGGTATCTTTCAATGTTTTCAAAGGGCGAAAAGATATCCTTTACCTCAAACTTATCTCCTCTTACAGCCTTGAGAAAGACGAAAGCTGAGCCGTAATCGATCGGGTTTAAAAGAAGGAGCCAGTAAGCAAGCCCAAATATGCTTAAAATGACGCCTCCGACCGTTCCACGTCCATCAAGAGACTTAATCATTGCGAGTGGAATATAGACTACCCCAACAATAACGGTAATAAGAAAGAGATCCAGGAAGAATTTTTTCATCCGGTCCCATGCAAAGCCATAAGCTGAGCCTGCGGTTGCATACAGAACGCGGCCTGCTGCAGGAGCACTTTCTTTTTTGTTATTCATTATGACCTCCTATCTCATTTTAAAAATTTGATTTTTCGATCCTAAATGTTTCATATGGCTAAAATACGAAAATAAAAATCTTTTTTCATCCAACGAAAGTAGGATTCCCCAAAAACACGACTTTAGTGGGATTTTAATTTTCAGGAAAGTACTTTATTTTTTTGAGTAAAAGTCATTTTATTGTATACTTCTATCTTGAAATGAATGATGTGAAACCGGGCAATGATTGACATTCTTTTTATCACAGTAATTTTTCTCTCTATCTGGGCAGGCTTATATGCCATCCTGGTTACATATCAGCTGCACAAGAAATACAGGCGTAGCTACCTTTCTACTTACCTGTATTTTCAAATATTTATTAATGTTTTTGGCGTATATGGGATATTAGGCCAGGCAATCGCCAAAAAAATAATCCAGCAGCAGGAACCCTCGTTCCAAATAATCGAATCAATCGGCCATTTTTTCTCTTTCCTTGGACTTCCCTTTCTTATTTTTGCCTGGTATATGTTCATAAGATTATGCCGCGAAATAATAGAGAAAAAATTATCACGGAACTTTAACTTGAGCTATTTTTTTACCCTGGCTTTTGTTTTCCTTGCTTACGGCATTGTAATAGTATTGTCAAATCTTTTAAATTTTGGAGATGAGCAATACGCTTTTTTCTCATCCGCCATAATCTATCTATATGTCACTTTAGAAGTCCTGGTTCTGATCATTGCCCTATCTCAGATTTTCATAAATGAAAAAAAAATTAAGGACGAAAAAAAGCAAAAGGCAGTACTAACCTTTGCCTATCTGATCCTGTTTATTTTTAGTGCGAGCATTACCCTCTTTCTTCTCGCTAGCAAGAGCAGTATACTTGGTGCCCTTTATATTCTGTTATTTTTTTCGGGAAACATTCCACCCATCCTCTATTGGAGAGCGTATCTTAAAAAATACTTCATCGCACCAGTCCTTCAGAAAATTGGCTCTATGACGATGACACAATTCTTAGAGGAATATAAAATTTCAAAGCGTGAAGAAGAGGTCATTCAACAACTATGTGAAGGGAAAACAAACAAAGAGATAAGTGAAACTCTGTTTATTTCACTGCAGACAGTCAAAGACCACGTCTATAGTATCTATCAAAAAACCGATGTAAAAAACCGGGTCCAATTGATCAACCTCATCCAGAGCTACAGAGAAGAAGGATAAGTAGAAAAGAGTTCCTTTCTGGATAAGAGAAAATAGAGAAAAGCATTCTCTTCACAGAGAGCAGAATGGGCATCTTTTAAAGTGTTTTTTATTTCATTGGTCTGGGGGGTTGAGAATAGCCAGGCGAAAAGAAATTTTGTTACGGTGATGATGCGGTTTCTTTGTTTCTAAGGAATATTCTTGATTCGAATTGGAGGTTTTTGACCTTGAGAAATGCCGCTTTTATAGGTATAGCCCTTGAGTTTATCTTTGAATTCTTTTTTCATCTTTATCAAAACCTCTTTATCAAGGAAGAGGTCAAGGGCGGTTGTCGCCATAACCTTTGCAGCCAGGAACATTCCTTTATGCCCGATTGAATGCTTGGATGAGCTGACAACGGCCCAGCTATGCCAAGGAATATCATAGGGAGCACAACTTGTAGAAAGATGCAGAGTTGGAGTTATCCAGCTCACTTCGGCCACATCCGTCGAACCGCCTTCAGGGTTTTTTGTGTGGTCTTCTAATTTGTTTATCTCGCAAATCATTCCTTTCTGTTCAATATTGGTCTCTTTCTGGATTCTTTTGGCAAAGGCTGCTTCTTCATCCATGTATGTTGTGGAGCCAATCATCTCGAGATTTTTTTGCATGACTTTAGACCCAGTCAAATTGACCAGCATCTCGTGGTAACTGCCTTTATAGTTAATTTTTGAGGAGGTTCCGGTAGCAATAGCAGCTCCCTTAACAATCTCTTCAACCCTTTTGACCACATCTTTAACTCCCTGTCTTGTAGAATCTCTAGCCCATAGCCATAATTTTGCATGTTCTGGGACAATGTTGGGAACTTTACCCCCTTGAGTTATGACATAGTGAATTCGGACAGTGGGCCTAACATGTTCACGGAGGAGATTGATGCCAAATGTTGTCATTTCTACAGCATCCAGAGCACTGGCGCCTTTCCATGGATCAAAAGCAGCATGGGATGCCTTTCCCGTGAACTCAATCTCCAAGTCATCAATTGCCTGGCTGCCTCTGACGTCTACTTTTGTCTCGTAACTTGGATGCCAAGCGATGCAGGCATCTAGATCATCGAAGAGACCGTCTCGAGCCATGTACAATTTCCCCCCTATGTCTTCCTCGGCAGGGCATCCATACAATTTGATCGTGCCTGGAATTTTATGCGCTTCGATGAGTTCTTTGAGAGCGAGGGCAGCACCCAGGCTTCCGGCCCCAAATAGATTGTGGCCACAGCCATGGCCGGCTCCACCTTCAATACGCGCCTTTTTAAAAGCCGTGTTATCCTGGGAAAGACCGGGCAAAGCATCATACTCTGCCAGAATCCCGATTATGGGTTTTCCTGTACCATAGGAAGCCACAAAAGCAGTCGGCATGCCAGCAACTTCCCGTTCTACATCGAATCCTTCTTTTTCCAAAACCCCTGCGAGGAGCTTCGATGATTTATACTCAAGCAAGGCGATTTCGGCATATTCCCAGAGAGCATCACTGACCTCAACCAATAGTTTGCTCTTATCGTCCACCGTCCTCAAGAGTTCATTTTTTAGCTCTTTAGTGGAAGGCTTACTTCCAGCAACGGCAAGCTGGGTCAGGCTAAATATTAAAGTAATTATCAATTTAAGGTGACGTTTTCCCATTTTTCCCTCCAAAATGTTTCATTCATTAGAACATACTAAAGCTCAGCTTTTCTCATACTTGGCTTTCAATTTGGCCTCAATAAGATCGCTGTGTCTTAGTTGAAGTAATTTAGCCAGTTTGTGAACAATATGGTCTTCGTAGCTGTGGAGCTTGTCATCGGCATAGATCACCCTCCATGCTGCCTCCACGATTTTTTTCTTCTCTTCCTTTGAATAATTCTTATTAATCAGATGTGTGAACTCCCAGATATCTATGCTCTCTTCTCGTTTCCTTTTGGCAATCTCCATAATCTCTTCTATTGCCTCAGCTGATATTTCAAAATCTTTCTTAAAGATTGCGGCAATAGTCGCTTTCTCGATGCTGCTGAACTCATCATCTGATCTTGCGACTTCAAGAAGGATGACACAGGTTGCCATTTGAACCCGCTCAGATTCATCTCGCTCTTGAGAATCTAAATCTGTAGTAACTCTTTTAAGTAGCCTCTTTTTTAAATTAAACATTTCAGTGCTTTCTTCCTCGGTCCTTAAGGATGCTTCCAGGAATTCTTCCAACGACATGATAATAAGGCCTATGTCTTCAGTCAAGATTTTTAGGGTTGTCAAGGTGAAATATAGGTGGATTGACCGCGGCTCAAAAAGGAAATTCCCTGCCAATATCAGAAGAAATCATAAACCCTCCCAACTGTAAGAGCTTATCTTTAAACTCGTCTGACTTTATTGTCTTTATAAACTCTTGTACTGCAGGTGTTTTGAATTTTGTTTTAGGGATACAGAGATCATATTCTTCATCTCTTATTGATATGAATCCTAACCCATACATTAGTGCTACAGATTCTATTCCTATCCCCCAGTCTGCCTTAAGAGTTGCTATTGAAGCAGCTACAGCATTATGAGATTTTGATTCTCGGTTATATCCATTAATTTCTTGTTTTATTTTTTCAAATTCTTCTTCACTCTTGCATATATTTTTAAGGAGCAGATCAAAGAGCACCCTCGTCCCTGAACCCTGATTGCGATTTATTATTCTGAGTTTTTTGTCAAAGACTATTTCTGATAGTTTAGTGTACGGTTTTATCCACGTGTCTTTTCTATAGAGAATGCCCTGTCTTCTTTTATACCCTTTTACGAGTACAAGGTTTTTATCATTTTTTATGAATGGAATGTTATAAGTTCCTGTCTTTTCATCCAATAGATGTGTTGGGCTGATATCTGATTCTTGTCTTCTCGCAGCTTCTAGCCCGCTCATAGAACCGACGTGCATGACTTTGGAAGTGATTCCTTTTTTTCTCAGCATATGCAAGCAAGGTTCTAGTCCAACACATTGGCTGCCTATTATGTTAAGGTCTGAAGGCTTGATGGTGTTGCTTACAGGTGTTATTTGTATATATGAATCTTTTTCTATCATTTCCTGGTTTTCCGGAATCTCGAGTATTCCATCTGCGTATGAGAATGTTGTGATTGAGCCTGAGGACTTTGTTATCGGGTAAGCAGAGAATATTTCTGAGTTTCCCCTTTTGACCAGGTTTACTAGACAGAACTCTTGCAACCCTTTGGGAGAATGAATTCTTACCGACGCCTTTGCTCTTATTTGGTCTTTTGATTCTGCTGGTTGTGCTGTCATACCTCTTATTATTGGCAATGCGAACTGGTGGAATGCTATGACCGCACTTGTTGGGAAGCCTGGCAGACCGATCACCGGCTTTTTTCCTATTCGTGCAAGTATGACTGGCTTTCCGGGCTTCATTGCTACACCATGCACGATTATTTCCGAATCTTTCATATCTTCGATGACATTGATGCATATATCACCTGTTCCTTTTGAAGTGCCTCCTGATATCAACACCATGTCGTATTTCAGAGAGTCATCGAGCGCTGATTTTATTTCTTGGTAATCATCTTTTGCTATTCTCATAAATTTTGGGATACAGCCGTGTTCAATTAATAGATCGGAGATAGCCCTCGAGTTTGTATCATATATCTCGCCTTCTCTTAGTTTTCGTCCTGACTCCACTATTTCATCGCCTGTTGAGATTACTGCTATGACAGGCTTCTTGTGGACTTTCAATGTTTGTATTCCTTGGGTTGAAAGTGTTGCAGTCTCCCGTGCGCTAATAATCCCGTCCTGTCGTGCGATTACTTCTCCTGTCATAATGTCAGAGCCTGCATGCATGATGTATTCTCCAGGAACTACTGGTTTGAACACTACTACTTCTTTACCCTCTATATCTGTGTCTTCAATCATAACTATTGCGTTTGCTCCTCTCGGCACTATTGCTCCTGTCGCAATCTCGCTGCAGTAACCTTTCCTGATTTCTGTTTTAGGTGGTACTCCAGGAATTATTTTTTCCCCGTTGAGAATTAATCTTATTGGGTTTACTTCGTCTGCATAGAAAGTGTCAGAAGCAACCACTGCATATCCGTCTCTAATTGACCTGTCAAACGGGGGAACATCGATACCTGCAATTATGTCTTCTGCAAGAACCCTTTCCAGAGCTTCTGAGATAGGTACATTCTCGGCGGCTAGTGGTTTTGGTTTTATAGCTGTGTGAAACCTGCGCTTCGCTTCATCTATAGGCAGGACTTTCAAGAATCTTTTTCTCTCGTTTTTATTCATATTTTAACCAAACAGGTATACATCCACCTTTTCCCCTTTTTCATAGCCTTCATGATTCTTATCAACAAGCACATAACCATTTGCTCTTACAAGCGTGCTGAGTATTCCTGATCCGGAAACCCTTATAGGATTAACAAGACCGTTTTTAAACATTACTCTTACAAAATCTATTCTTCCTATCTGGGATGTTATTTTTCTTGAAAGTTCCCCTCTTGTTTTTGGATACGGGAACGAAGGATTGACGTTTTGCATTAGCTGGATTGTCTGATATATTAATGCATCAAAACAAACAACCGCTGCCACAGGGTTCCCTGGGAGGAGAAAAATAGGACGATCATTCAAGAATCCTAATCCGCATGGAGATCCTGGCCTTATGTTTATTCCATGTACTATTAGCTCTCCCAGTTCTGAGACCACTTTCGGAACAACATCTTTTTTCCCAACAGATGTTCCTCCTGTTATTAATATAATATCTTCATCACAGTCTTCTATTGTTTTTTTTATCTCTTCCTCATTATCTTCTATTATTCCCTTGAACTTCACAGGACAATTAATTTTTTCTAGTAGAGTTGTTAGGATATAGCTGTTAGTATCAATTGTTTTCTCATCATGCTTTATTTCTGTTGGGCTAATGATTTCGGCTCCTGTTATTATTATTGTTGCCTCAGGCTTTTTGTAAACTGTCACTTCTAATTTTTGCAGGGCAGCAAGAATCCCTATGTCCTGAGGCCTTATCATGTGACCATTTCTAAGAATTGTTTCTCCTTCTTTTATATCTTCTCCTATCAGACTAACATTTTTTCCTGGGCTGACACTCGAGAATATCTTTACAATGTTATCAGGTTGCTCTTCTGTGTATTCTGCCATTATCACCGCGTCAGCGTTAGCTGGTAGAGGCGCTCCTGTCATTATTCTAGCGCACTGGTTTTCCTTTATCCCTATTTTCTTAATTGTTCCTGCAGTGATTTCTCCTGCTACTTCAAGAGCTATAGGATTGTTTCCAGACGCTCCGAATGTGTCTTTTGCCATTACAGCAAATCCGTCCATTGCTGACCTGTTGAATGAAGGAACATTCCTATCTGATATCACATCTTCTGCAAATACATATCCTAAAGATTTATCAAAAGGCAATTTTACTGTACCTATTATTTTTATTCTCTTCTTGAGCACCTTAATAACTTCCTCCAAACTATGTCTCTTAACAAAACCCCTCATCCGAATATCTTTCATTTTATTTTTTTGAAATTAAGGTAACATGATTATGTGATGCACTTCCTGTGGGTATCAAACTTGTGATAGGGTATCCATGAATTATCAAAATTTGTGCTATGGAGATGCACAGAAGAATTATATGGGTATCGGCAATAATAGGCAATACTCACACATTACTTTGAAAGGAGAGAAGCGTGATGTTGTCATATCGGTTATAGTTGAGGCTTCAGGGATCTGCATATAGAATAAACATCGGATTAGAAATTCTCATTTTCCCGGGATATTAAAAAGGGAAGAAGTTCATATAGGCAAATTTGAGGGGTTTGTAAAGAGAAAAATTTGTATGGATAAGACAAAAGCAAGAGCCTTAGTGCGTAAAATAGATGCAGGCGGCCTGACTTCAGAAAGAGGATCTATTCACCGTTATCCTTCAGCAAGAATATTAAGCAGTTCTTCAGCACAATAGATTCGACTACGTTTACGGCCAGACACTTCTTTAAGAATGCCCAGTTTCACAAGACGCTCTACTGATGCTTTGGCAGTAGGCCAGGTTATTTTCAAGTAATCGCTTACCCCTGGCAAGCTGACAAATGGATTCAAGAATAACATATCCAATAACTGAAAAACTGGCGAGGAGACTGATTCTTTCTGAAGTTGTTGACGATATTTCTTTTGCAAGTCTAAAATTTTATGTCCGGTCTCTTCAGCAAATTTTGATTGTTCTGCAACTCCACGAATGAAATATTTTAACCATTCATCCCAATTACCATTCTGACTAACTCCGAGTAGAAGGTCGTAATATTCATTTCTGTATCTTTCGAAAAAATCACTCAAGTAAAGGATCGGGTACTTAAGATAACCCTTTTCATAAAGATAAAAAGTAATCAAAAGTCGTCCCATTCTCCCGTTACCATCAAGAAATGGATGGATCGCTTCAAATTGGTAGTGCATTAAAGCACATTTGATTAGCGGTGCAATTGAATTATCGCTATGAAGAAATTTCTCCCACTGGCCAAGTGCTTCGTTCATTTCTGGAACAGGTGGTGGTACATATGTTGCATCAGTAAGAGAACATCCAGGAGGTCCGATCCAGTTCTGAGTGGTCCTAAATTCGCCGGATTTCATCTTTTCTCCCCTGACACCTTCCATGAGTTTCAAATGAATTTCCTTTACTAATCTCAAACTGAGTGGCAACCCTTTAAGCCTGGAAAGCCCATAATTCATAGCTCTTACATAGTTCAGAACTTCCAGAACATCCGCGTGTTTCGGTTTTTCTTTTGAGGCTTCGTAATAAAAAATATCCGAAAGCGAGGCTTGAGTGCCTTCAATTCTTGAACTTTGAACTGCTTCCTTTCTAACGTAAGGAGCCACGAGTAAATTAGGATTTGGGATAAGTTTACTTAAAGACTTGAGGACACCAATACCTCGCTCTGCCTCAGACAAAATTCTAACAAACTCTGCTGAAAACTTATCCAGACCTGCTGGAGGTAAAGGATTGGGGATAAAAGCCCAATAATTTCTTGCAGTCTTAATAAGTCGTCCTGTTGGACTATTCTTGAATTTTTCTATATCCATTTGTCGATATTTTACATTATTATCAAAGAAATGCCAAGTATATTTTGATAAGGAATAAAGTTATATAAATTACCTTTGATAAGATTTAAGATTATCAAAATAAATGGTGTTTTATTTTGAAATCATTTTCCATATAAAAATGGGTGAGCGAGGGGTCTCGAATCCCTTGCTCTATGATTTTGAGCAACAGGGGAAAGCCTATTTTTCTGGGGTAAATGACTCATTTCCATTTAGTCAACCGTATCCATAATTACCCGATTATTCGGGCTAGATTAGCTAAATTTGACATATCCGTCACAAATTGATAGTCTTTTGTCACCCTTAAAGGAGGTTACAGTGAAAGAACTCGTTGAATTAATTGCCAAAGTATTAGTGGACAATCCGGACAATGTGCAGGTTTCCCAATTAGACGGGGAACAGAGCTCGATCATTGAATTAAAGGTTGCTCAAGAAGATATAGGCAAGGTTATTGGAAAACAGGGAAGAACTGCACAGGCTATCAGAATTATTCTAGGAGCTGCTGGGATGAAGCTGAAAAAGAGATTTAATCTCGAGATAATAGAAAAAGGTGAAAGACCTCATCCTTGGCCTAAGCCAGAACCTGAGCCAGAACCTAAGCCAGAAAAAGAGGAATAATACCTAGCTAAAGAAGATCAATAATTTTATTCAGGAAACCGGCAGAAATCTCAGTTCCTTATTTATGAGGTTGAGGATGCGAAGAAGAGGGTGGCTGGGCTGAAGAGTCAGTAATTTCACTTAATCCCTAATTTTCATTTTCCCATAATATTAAAAAGGGAAGAAGTTTATATAGGGAAATTTGAGGGGTTTGTAAGGAGAAAAATGGATATGGGTGAGCGAGGGGTCTCGAACCCCCAACCTCTGGATCCACAATCCAGTGCTCTGACCAGTTGAGCTACGCTCACCATAAAAAGGGGAATAAAATTTTCGCATCAATTATGGTTCTTGTCAATTACAAATTGGAAGCTAGAAAATAATGGAATAAGAAAATAATGGGGAACGTCCGCTCTGCTATTTCTGGCTTTCGATTAAATCCAGAACATCTGGCGAGTCGCGCCATTTTTCCTTGACCTTTACCCACAAATCAAGAAAAACACGTGTACCAAGAATGTGCTCCAGCTCTTGGCGAGCTTGGGTGCCGATTGTCTTTATCAGCTGTCCATGTTTGCCGATAACGATTCTTCGATGGGTTTCTTTCTCGACAAAGATAGTGGCATTGATGTATTGTACTTGTTTCTTCTTCCCTGAGAGTGCATCAGGAGAAGAATCTTTTATTTCATCTTCTAACTTGTCCATGTAGACAGCTGTTACAAAAGGAAGTTCTTGCTTGACATGGCTGAGGACTTTTTCTCGAACAATTTCTGATAAGAGAAATCTCTGAGATTGATCTGATATTTCATCATCTGAGAAAATTTTTTGAGCTTCCGGCAAATTATCGTAGATTAAATCCTCGAAGACGTCTAGGTTAGTTCCTTTGAGTGCAGAAATGGGAATGATTTCTTTAAAATTCAGTAAATCTTTGTATTTGTCGATGAGGAGAAGGATTTTTTCTTTTTTAACGATATCTACTTTATTAATCAGTAAAAATATGGGAGTGGAAATATTTTTCAATGTTTCTAAGACAAACTCGTCTCCGTGACCAAATTTCAAGGTGGCGTCGATAAGCAGATTGACAAGGTTGGAAGTCTCCAGAGCAGAATAAACAAAACTCATCATTCTCTTATTCAAATTATGCAAAGGCTTATGGATGCCGGGATTGTCGACAAAGATAATCTGTCCTTTTTGAGTTGTTTTGATGCCAAGGATGCTGATTCTTGTTGTCTGGGGTTTATCGGAGGTGATCGCTACTTTTTGCCCCAACATTTTATTTAGAAGGGTGGATTTACCTACATTAGGCCGTCCGATTAAGGCCACATAGCCAACTTTCATTTTTGTCATGTATTTAGCGCTTTATGTTTTTGTTTCAATAATGTGGTTTTTTATACATAAAATCATTATAAAAAAGGTGGGCTTGATAAATCAAGCCCCTACAAACATTTAAAAATGCGGACTCGATAAATCAAGCCCCTACACAAGATAATTTAACACCTGCGGATAATCAATCGGTTTGTTTTTTTATTCTCAGTTTTTTTATCCTTTTCTGGTCCACTTCTAGAACTTCCAGGGATAATCCTTTGATCTGTAATTGTTCGCCCTGCTCCGGCAGTCTTTCTAAATGATGTGTAATCAATCCTCCAACTGTGAGATAGTCCTCTTCGGCAAATTCTAAATCAAATAGCTCCTCGATTTCTTCAACTTCGGCATTCCCTGAGACAATATAATCGAACGGGCCTTTTTCTATGATCCGGGCTTTATCCATGTCGTATTCATCCCGGATTTCTCCAACAATCTCTTCGACTAGATCTTCCATGGTAACCAAGCCTGACACACCTCCGTGCTCGTCAACGACTACGGCCAATTTTTGTTTTCTTTTTTGGAGTTCCTTCAGGAGCTCTGCCACCTTCATGGATTCAGGAACAAAATAAGCTTTCCGAATGAGCGGTTCGATGGGGTTGTTCTTGAGTTTATCATCTGCATACTCGAGTAGATCTTTGGCAATCACAATTCCTTCAATGTTGTCTATCTTATCCTTGTAGACAGGGATGCGAGAATGCTTTACCTGTATAACCAAATCTCTAAGCTTTTGTATGGTTGAATCTTTTGGTATACAAGCAATATCCACCCTGGGTGTCATGATTTCTCTGACGACAGTATCGCCAAATTCGACCACACTTTTCAGGAGCACACCTTCTTCTTTCTCGATGATGCCTTCTTCCTTGGCTTCATCGATAAATGTTTGAATCTCTTCGTCCGAAGCCTCACGTAATTCATCCTTCTCCTCATCTGAGGGCTTTGTTTTTTTTATGAGCAAGATTGGAGAGGCAATAAAATAGGCGAGTCTATAGGATGGGAGGAAAAAGCCAAGGATTCTTTTCCTGCTTAAAGAGTTAAGAAGACGGGGCACAAGATCAAAGAAAATGAAGTAAATAGCCAGAGAAATTAGAAACAGCCAGAGCGGCCAGAACATTAAATGAGGAAAAATGATATAAAGGTAAATTAGAAAAGCGATGATGAAAAGAATTCTCATAAACTCGACTGCTATTTTGATCTCATCATAGATATCGAGGATTTTGAGGCGATACTGCTTTTCTTCGTCTTCAAGGAATCGACTGAGAGAAATTTTTGAAAAAGAACTTAATGACAGATGAAAGAGAGAAAAGAGAAATGCAGCCAAAAAGCTAAAAAAGAAGCCTACCCATTCAAAATATTCTATTTCCATTTTATCCTTCTAATACAAGCTTGTGGATTTTCTTTTCCTCTTCTTCAAATCCCTTAGAGTGATCAAATCCGATAAGATGAAGAAAGCCATGGACGGTTAAAAGCTCCAGCTCTCTTTCCAGGCCGTGTTTTTGTGAGAAACATTGCTTGAAGGCCTGGGGAACAGATATTACAATGTCACCAAGATAGAATTTTCCATCAGCACTTTTTTCCCCAAGAGGAAAGCTTAGGACATCAGTCGGCGCGTTTATCTTAAGGAACCTGTGATTTAGTCTTTTTATTGTTTTTGTATCCACAAAGACCAGAGTCACCTCCGGGTCTTTTAGTTTGCGGTGCTCGACTAATTTTTTAAGCAAATCCTTAAATTTCTTTAGACTGATCCAGTATTTATGCTGTTGATTTATTATTTCTATCATCAGGTTTTTTGTTTTTTTTGTTCTTTTTTTTTATTTCAAAGTCAAAGCCAGGGTATTCGACTCGCGGATGATAGATTGAATAAAGAGTGGAGAGAAAAATCGAGGCAACTGCCTGCAGCTCTTTGAAGGAAAAATAACAGTCATCGAGCTGCCCGTCCTGAATGTAATTATTGAAGACTTCAGTAATCAGTTTTCTCAGGCTTGGAAGCGAGGGTGTTTTCAAACTTCGAGCTGCTGCCTCGACGGAGTCGGAGAGCATAATCAAGGCAGCTTCCTTGCTTTTAGGTATGGGCCCCGCATACCTGTAGCTTTCTTCACCTATTTTTTGCATTTCGGGATCATATTTTTCTTTCGCCTTCTGGAAGAAGAATCTCATCAGTGATCTTCCGTGATGTTGGGCGATTATTTCTCTTATTTTTTCTGGAAGTTTTAGTTTTTTTGCGAGCTCCACTCCTTCCTTGACATGGTTAATAATGACAAGAGTGCTCATGCTCGGCTTGAGGTCTCTATGCATATCAGGATTTTCGATTCTGTTCTCGATGAAGTATTCCGGTCTTTTGATTTTCCCTATATCGTGGTAGAGAGCACCGGCCTTGACCAGCATGGAATCTAGTTTGATTTCTTCGGCGGCTCTTTCAGCCAAAGAAGCGACTATTAGAGAATGCTGATAGGAACCAGGAGCTTCGGTAGCCATCTGCTTGAAAATCGGGAGGTCCGTGTTCATAAGCTCCAAGAGCTTGGTTTGGGTTAGGAAGTCAAACACGTTTTCAAAGACTGGAAGGAGAAGAAAGGCTAAGGAGCCAGATAAAATCCCTCCTAAAATACCCATGAAAAGTTCGCTGGCAACCAGGTCAATAGGGCCCATTATTTCTCTTATAAGATGGATAATGAGAATAACTATAATATTGATGGGAGCAACTAAAAAAATCCCTGCCCGAAAGGCAGATGTTCTTTTATGTCTTCCATAATATTTTATTCCGTAAATCGCTGCTAAGCCTCCTATAAGGCAAAAGATCATCAGATAGAAATTCTCTTCGAATAGATAGCCTACCAGCAAGCTGTTGAGGACTGTGTAAATTAGAGCGAGTTGATTCCCTGCAAGAAAGGCAAAGAGAATAACTCCGAACTGAAAGAGAAAGGCATACCAGTAGCTCTCAGTATTGGTAAACAAGAAAATATTGGTGCTTGCGCTGAATATGCTGGCTAAGAAGATTGAGAGTTTATAAAGAAGAACACTTATGATGAGAGTTGCACCCATCATGATGAAAATTTTCAAGGCTCGTCTGAATTTCGTGATGGAGTTTATGTAATACCAGAGGGCAAGGAAAAGAAGAGCGTAAAGAAGAAATGTGCCCGAGAAGTTGGTTAGCCAGCCTGGTTTGGCCTGCAAGTTTTGGTTGATAATATTGATATAATCTAAAGCTTCTTTATTGACCTCATCCCCTTTGCGGATTATCACTTTGCCTTTTTTTATAGTGTAAAAGATAGTCTCTATACTTTGGCGGGCCTGCTCTTTTCTGGCTTCGGTTTCTGTTTTGTTGTAAGCGATATTTGCCGAAAGGAAGAAGTTAGCAAGATTTGTAAGCAGGGATGTCTCGTTTCGATGAATGCCCAGCTGACCTATTTCCTCGGCCAGAATTTCTTTGCCTTCTTTTGTATCAATTATCTCCTCAATTTTTAGGGTTTTTTCAGTATCCGGGCCCGTTAAAAAATTAAAGCCCCTCTCCTGTTCTCTGTAGATAAAAAGGTTTTTCGAGAGGATGATGCCTCGCGCATAGATTTTTCCGAGGAGGCTAATGAGGCTTTCCTCAGCAACTGCTGAAAATTTGTTTTTTATCAGAAGCCTCAAGTCTTTGGAAGAAATTTCAAAATCATATCTCTCTTGAATGTTTTTTTGGAGCTGATCTCTCCTTGTAACTGTAACGGATTCCTTGAGCCATTCGCGTCCAGAATTGAAAAATTCCCGGATATTCTCTTCTGTGCCCGAGAAGACATTCGCATCCTGGGTGTAAACAGGCAGGATTATATCGGCTGCTTCCTTTCTTCTATTTTCAGTTGTTTCTTCATCTTCGACGGTTAAATCAGCCGGGGCGATGATATCCGAGCGTGCGATCTCCCCTTCTGGGGGAAGGGGGAGGGACCTCGAAGGCACATAAGAGATAAAGGCGGCGAGAATCGCCACAAAAATGAAAAGAATAACAATAGGACTCTGAATCAGTTTTTGCCAATAGGTTAGCTTTATTTCTGTCTTGGAGGGAAAAGTGCTGTTTTTTTGCTTTATTGTTTGGGGCTCAGACCTCTTGAAGAACTTAAGGTTTTTAAAGGAAATGGGATTCATTTGTTTTTACTTTTTGCGAGATTTAGCTTCAGCTTTTTGGTAGGCTTTTATAATTTTTTGAACCAACGGGTGCCTGAAAACATCTCTTTCGTTAAAATGGATAGTAGCTATCCCGTTTATGGAAGATAGAATTCGCATGGCATGCAATACGCCGGACTTGTGGGGCTGAGGCAGGTCTATCTGAGTGATGTCAGCTGTAACAACCATCTTTGAGTCAAGGCCAGCGCGAGTTAAGATCATCTTCATCTGTTCTTTTGTCGTGTTTTGGGCTTCATCGAGAATGATGAAGGAACTACTCAGAGTTCTTCCTCTCATGAAGGCTAAGGGAGCAATTTCTATGACACCTTTCTCAATCAGTTTGTTAGCCTGCTCTGACTCAGCTAAGTCAAAGAGAGCGTCATAAAGGGGGCGCAGGTAGGGATTTATTTTTTGGTATATATCCCCGGGAAGAAAACCTAATTTTTCGCCTGCTTCAACAGCAGGTCTAGTAAGGATGATGCGATTAACGGTTTTATTCTGGAGGAAGGAAAGAGCCATAGCCATGGCCAAGTAAGTCTTTCCAGTCCCTGCAGGTCCTATCCCAAAGACTAAATCAAGATTTTTGATTGCTTGAATGTATTCTTGTTGGTTGAGGCTTTTGGGAGTGACGGATTTTCGGGACAGATTCAAGGCTTCTGCTGGAAAAAAGTCTTCCAGCCTATGATCGCGGTCCTCTTTTAGAAGATCAAGCACGATGTGAAAATCTTCTTCTTTAAGAGCGGATCCTTTTTCCTCTAGCTCTCTCATTTTGTTGAAGAAGTGTTTAGCGAATTCGATTTTTTCTTGGTCGCCATCTATCAAAAGGCTGTCTCCCCTGACTGAGAGAGAGATTCCCAGCCTTTTTTCGAGCTTTTTCAAATTCTTGTCCAGAACTCCCGAAAAAGAATTCTTCCTGAAGTAGGGGTGTTCGATTTTTTCCATATTATTATTAGGGGGTAGGGGAGGGATCTTCTTCCATTTTTATAAATTATAAACATTAAAAGAGGGAATTTGTCAAGTTGGTCAAGTCTGACCCCGTCGTTAATTCTTGAAAAAATGGGTGAGGTGTTGTATATATCTTACTTAAATCAAAAGAGGATAATAATAAAAGCCCGTTTCGGAAGGGGCTTCTGCTTTTAGTTTAGAAGGGAGAAAAAAGATGGAGAAAGAATTTACAGACGTTTCTATTCCCACATCCTTGTATAAGAAAATAGAGGAAAAGATAAAAGGTTCAGAAATCACTTCTGTCTCGAGCTACGTTGCTAAGGTATTGAGAGAAAGCCTTTCGAAAGAGGAGGCGACACAGGAAGCCTTGACTAAAGAGGACGAAGAAAAAGTAAAGAAAAGATTGAAAGCGCTGGGTTATATTGACTGATCTTACTCTGTTATTACCATGATATGCCTGTTATGATAATTATTCTGATGAGATTGCCATGCTACGCTCGCAACGGCGGATTGCCACGCTCCCTTCGGTCGCTCGCAATGACACATAATCAAGTAGCCAGGAAAATAGCCTGCCGCTTGCCTCATCTTAGGAGAGAAAGATGATTCAGCCTCATGGAAGCAAACTTGTGGAGCGAGTTCTTCACGGAGAACAGAAAGAGAGAGCTCTGGAGAAAGCCAAGGTTTTACCGTCTCTTAAATTGAATTTTGAGTTAGTAAGCGATGTGGAAAACATTGCTTTTGGTAATTTCAGCCCTCTCGAAGGTTTTATAGGGGAAGGGGAGTACCGGAATGTTTTGAACCACATGAGGCTTTCCGACGACCTTCCCTGGCCCATTCCTATTGTCCTTGATGCTGAAAAGGAAGTGGCAAAAAAATTGAAGATAGGACAGGAAGTTATTCTGCGCAATGAAAGCAACGACCCAATAGCTCTTCTCCATCTTGAAGAGAAATATGAATACAACAGAGAAGAGATGGCAGAGAAGATCTTCCAGACAAAAGACACGGCTCATCCTGGTGTGGCTAAGGTTAGAGGCATGAAAGATGTTCTACTTGCGGGGAAAATCGATTTAATTCAGGAATCTCCGACTCCTTTTTATAACTATAAACTCAAGCCAATCGAGACAAGGGTTCTTTTTAAAGAGAAGGGCTGGAGGACAGTTGTAGGTTTTCAAACAAGGAATACCCCCCATATCGGACATGAATATGTCCAGAAAACAGCCCTGACTTTCACCGATGGAATCTTCGTAAATCCGGTCATTGGCCGCAAGAAAAAGGGGGATTTCAAAGACGAAGTGATTCTTGCCTCTTATGACGAGCTCATCAAGCATTATTATCTTAAGGAGCGGGCAGTGGTCGCCATTCTCCAGATGGAAATGAGGTATGCTGGTCCGAGGGAGGCTATCTTTCACGCCATAATCCGAAAAAATTTTGGCTGCACTCATATTATCATAGGCCGTGATCATGCAGGTGTTGGCAATTACTATTCACCTTATGCTGCTCAAGATATTTTCGAAGAATTCCCTGATCTGGGAATTGTCCCTTTATTCTTCAAGTCCTTTTCTTTTTGCAAGAAGTGCAATTCTGTGGTCAATGAGAAAACATGCCCCCACCAGCCTTCAGAACACATCAACTTCAGCGGGACAAAGATTAGAGAATTGCTGATTCAAGGAAAGATTCCTCCACCGGAACTAATGCGGCCAGAAGTAGCTAAAATTATCCTTGATTACGACAATCCATTCGTGGAGTAGAAATGATGAAGCAGATTTATATAGTCTCAGGCCTGCCTCGATCAGGCACATCGATGTTAATGCAAATTCTGGATGCGGGGGGCTTGCCCGTGGCTTCAGACGCAAAGAGGAAACCTGATCGCAGCAATCCGAAGGGGTACCTGGAGGTAGAGAGTATCATAGATAAACTCAGGGATAATCCTGATTATGTGTTCAATTTTGAGGATAGAGTTTTAAAGGTAATAGCCTACGGCCTTCAATCCCTTCCTCCTGGCAACTACAAACTAATCTATGTGGATAGGAACATAGAGGAGATATTGGACTCGATGGAGGAAATGATGAGAGCCAAGGATGAGGAAAGGGATGATACAAAGAAAGCCTTCATCAAGTTGAACAACAAGACAAAGGCAGATATCAAGGTAAGGGAGGACATGCAGGTTTTATTCGTAAACTACAACGAGATTCTTTCCAGCCCTAAAAAGCATCTGGAGGAAATACATCGTTTCCTGGAGGAGAGAGATCTGGATTTAGAAAAAATGATAGAGGTTGTTGATGAAAAATTGTACAGACAGAGGAAAGAGAGGTAATAAGATGGAGCAAAAGGGTTTCACTTTATGGTTTACAGGATTACCGTCTTCAGGTAAATCTGCAGTGGCAGATCGAGTGGCAGAGATATTAAAGGAGAAAGGCCTGAAGGTTGAGAGGTTGGACGGCGATATAGTCCGAAAGAGTCTGACTCGAGACTTAGGGTTTTCCAAAGAAGATAGGAATGAAAACATTCGACGGGTGACGTTTGTGGCCAAGCTTTTGACCAGGAATGGTGTGGCAGTGCTCACTTCTTTTATTTCTCCCTATCGTGAGATAAGGGCCCAATCTCGGGAGGAGATCGGAAATTTCATAGAAGTTTATGTCAAGTGTCCTCTGGAAGTTTGCATCGAGCGCGATGTAAGAGGAATGTACAAAAAAGCACTCAAGGGAGAGATAAAAGAGTTCACCGGTGTCTCCGACCCTTATGAGGAGCCCCTGAACCCGGAAATTCTTCTGGATACAGATAAGGAAACTCTGGAAGAGAGTGCCGAAAAGGTTATCCAGAATCTGAATGATTTGGGATATTTAGAATAAACTATGATTAGTATTGTAGGGGTTTGATTCATCAAACCCACCTTTTATATATAAAATGATATAACTGTTAGTTATAAAAAATGGATAAATACTTAATAACGGGTGGCGCTGGTTTTATCGGTTCAAATATTTCCGAAGAACTTGTCAAAAGGGGATATTCAGTCAAGATTATTGATAATTTTTTAACGGGAAAAAGAGAAAACATCTCCTCCTTCTTGGATAAGATAGAATTCGTCGAAGGCGATATCAGGGATTATGATGCCTGCAGAAGCGCCTTAGAAGGAGTGGATTTTGTTTTGCATCAGGCGGCTTTGCCTTCTGTTCCCCGCTCTATCGAAGATCCACTTTTAACAACCGATATCAATATCAAGGGGACTTTGAACATTCTCCTTGCCTCCCGAGAGGCAAAGGTCAAAGGATTTGTTTTTGCCTCCTCTTCTTCTGTGTACGGCGATGATCCTAACCTCCCAAAAAAAGAAGGCACTGCAGGAAATCCTTTATCCCCTTACGCCATAAGCAAGCTTACTGGCGAAAATTATTGTCGGGTTTTCAGTCAGATTTTCGGCCTTTCCACGGTTTGTCTCAGGTATTTTAACATCTTCGGTCCTCGGCAGGATCCTTCTTCCCAGTATGCAGCAGTGATCCCAAATTTTATCACCAGGATGCTCAAAGGAGAAAGCCCCACCATTTTCGGCGATGGTGAACAAACGCGTGATTTTACTTATGTATCTAATGTAGTGGAGGCCAACATCCTGGCCTCAAAAGCCCAGGGCGTTTCTGGTGAGGTTTTCAATATTGCCTGCGGTGAGAGAACAACAGTTAATTCCCTGGCTTCAAATTTAAACGAAATATTGAAGGAAGAGATCAGCCCCTCCTATGCTGAGTCCCGCCCGGGAGATGTCAGGGATTCGTTTGCTGATATCTCAAAGGCAAGGAAAATGTTAAAATATGAACCCCTGGTTCCTTTTGGCAAAGGCCTGGAGGAAACTATCCGCTGGTACAGGGAAAGGAAATAGAGAATGTCCAAGGAAGCATTAAGTCTGGAAAACAAAATAAGCAAAAAGGAAGCTCGCATCGGAATCGTCGGTCTGGGCTATGTGGGGCTTCCTCTGGTCAAAACATTTTTAAACAAAGGATTTGGAGTTTTAGGATTTGACATAGACGAAAAGAAAGTCGAAATGCTGAATCAGGCAAAAAGCTATATAAAACATTTTACTGCTGAAGAGCTGAAAATTTTTCTGGAGAAGAAAAAATTTCAGGCAACAACTGATTTTGGACTTCTCGCCAAGGCGGATGTGATTATCATCTGTGTTCCGACTCCTTTAGACTCCCATAAAAATCCCGATTTATCTTATGTTCTGACGACAACTGAGGTTATTTTTAAAAATTTGAGGAAAGGACAACTGGTAGTTTTGGAAAGCACCACATATCCAGGGACAACGGAGGAGGAGATGCTTCCTCTGTTGGAGGCAGGAGGATTAAAAGCAGGAGAAGATTTTTACCTGGCTTATTCTCCTGAAAGAGAAAATCCAGGAGATAAGGTTTATACGACTGAAAAAATACCTAAGGTCGTCGGGGGTGTCACCCCGAGCTGCAGGCGAGTGGCAAAAATTCTTTATGACCAGATTGTAGTGAAAACGGTCCCTGTCTCTTCGCCAAAAGTTGCTGAAGCCACCAAGCTTATGGAGAATATTTTCCGGTCTGTCAATATTGCGATGGTTAATGAGATGAAGATGATTTTTGACCGGATGGGAATAGACATCTGGGAAGTAGTCGAAGCAGCTTCCACAAAGCCCTTCGGATTCATGACTTTTTTTCCTGGTCCTGGCTATGGCGGACACTGCATCCCGGTTGATCCCTTTTACCTCGCCTGGAAAGCCAAAGAAGTCGATCATCCGACAAAATTTATCGAGCTGGCAGGGGAGATCAATACCCTTATGCCCTATTATGTTGTTACTAAAACAATCGAAGCCTTAAACAAGAAAGGAAAGTCCGCGCGAGGAGCCAGGATATTGATTCTCGGGATTGCTTACAAAAAAGATATCGATGATCAGAGAGAGTCTCCAGCACTCAAGATTATAAGTCTCCTCCAGAATAAAGGAGCTAAAGTTTCTTACAATGATCCCTATGTACCTCAATCTTATGGGCATAGAGATTATCCCGGCTTAGAGCTTAAGTCCGTAGCTTTGACAGAAAAAATGCTAAAAAAGTTTGATGCCGTGATCATTGCCACTGCGCATTCTGATTATGACTTTGAATGGATTGCAGAAAACTCATCCCTAATCGTTGACACCCGAAACGCCATAAAGAAGAAAAGGAATAATGTTGTCAAAGCGTAACTGGCATTTTCAGGAATGTGAAAATGGTCGCCACAGAGTCCTGAGTAAATCTTCTCTGCGGCCTCAGAGGTTTATTTAAAAGGAGAAAGTCATGAAAATTGGGGTTATAGGTACCGGGTATGTAGGGTTGGTTACTGCTGTCTGCCTGGCTGATTTAGGCCATGATGTTGTCGGAACTGATGTGGTTGCAGACAAGATTGATAAAGCTTCTCGAGGAATTTCTCATATTTATGAGCCTGGCCTTGAAGAGTTATTGAAAGCAAACCTCAAGAAGGGAAACCTTAACTTCACTCCGGATTTAGATAAAGCTATCCTATCCTCTGATGTTCTGTTTGTCTCGGTCAACACGCCTCAAAAGGAGGATGGAAGCGCTGACATGACATTTGTTGAAAGTGTCTCAAGAAAGATAGCTGATAACCTGAATGACTACAAGGTGGTCGTGGAGAAGAGCACTGTGCCGGTTAAAACGTCAATGTGGATTAAAAAAACAATAACATCGTGTAAGAAGAAAGATGTAGATTTTGACGTAGCCTCAAATCCAGAATTCCTGAGAGAAGGTTCTGCTGTCTCGGACTTTCTCAACCCAGACCGGATAATCATTGGCGTCGAGACAGAGAAAGCCAGGGATATCCTGGTGAAAATTTACGAGAAATTTAAAGACCGAATCCTCGTGACTAACATCGATACAGCAGAGATTATCAAGCACGCATCGAATTCTTATCTGGCCCTGAAAATTTCTTATATCAACCTTATTGCTGAGCTTTGTGAAAAAACAGATGCCGATGTGAATCAGGTTGCCAAAGGAATGGGATTTGATCCTAGGATAGGAAGCCAGTTTTTGAAAGCGGGTCTTGGCTATGGAGGCTCCTGTTTCCCCAAGGACATAAGGGCGCTCACCAAGATTGGAGAAGATTTGGGGGTTAATATGAATTTGCTCAGAGAAGCCGACAGAGTCAACCTGGATAGGATTGATTTTTTCGTAGAGAAGACAAAGAAAGCTCTCTGGATATTGAAAGACAAGAAAGTTGCTGTGTTAGGGCTAGCGTTCAAGCCTGAGACTGATGATATAAGAGAAGCGTCGAGTATTAAGATTATAAAGAGGCTTCTTGACGAAGGTTCTTATCTCCGTCTTTATGATCCCAGAGCTATGGAGAATATGAGAAAGATCTTTCCTGAAGAGCCGCCGCAAATTTCCTACGTCAAATCTCCCTACGAAGCAGTAAAAGAGGCCAATGCTTTGCTTATCATTACAGAATGGGATGAGTTTAAAGAGCTGGATTTGAAGAAGATTAAGGAAGTGATGGATAATCCCATTATCATTGACGGGAGAAATGTCTATGATCCTTCGGAAGTGCGGGAACTCGGTTTTGAATACTACTCTATCGGCCGCCAGTAATATAGCCTGCCTCCGTTTCTCTTTTATATCCCCCTTTCTCTTTTAAATGGACTTAACTTTTATATTGATTTGACTTGCCTTTATATGGATGTGGTTTATCTTCTGTAGGGGCTTGATTCATCAAGCCCACCTTTT
>Ga0209986_10000976_pt1 | contig 27966 bp, 22 predicted proteins | sample BlataG_FD_183168 | JGI IMG/M metagenome (GOLD analysis project Ga0209986, IMG submission 183168) | Deep subsurface microbial communities from Black Sea to uncover new lineages of life (NeLLi) - Black_00105 metaG (SPAdes) (version 2) | ecosystem: Environmental > Aquatic > Marine > Oceanic >...
TTTTTCATGTAGCGTACAAATTGGGTTATACGATGTGATATCCAGTACAAGAAAACCAATATGAGAAAGAGCGGGAGTACGGTGGGAAGCATGAGAGATAGTAGTATATAAATAAACAACAATAGGAAGAATTCGAATATACAGAGCAACATTTGTACACCGGCGGTACGATGGATGGATAGATGTATGGATCCTATGGAATCGTATGCTAGGGCGAGTTTGCCCAATATCCTTGGGGCGCCATCATAAGCCATGAATACAAGAAAGAACAAGAGAGAAGCGATAGCCCAAGGTCGACCGAGACTACTGTACGTTAGAAAGGAAATGATTTGGAGGGCAAAATTCATAGGAAAGTCGTTGCTGTACAGACGGGCAAGTGAAAAGTGGAAAGTGAAAGGACAAAATGAGGTTTCATTTATTTTAAGAACGAATCATTTTTCCCCAAGATGAGTGGTCAAAGCAGAAAAAGGAAACGAAAGCAGATTCAATCAGAATGGGATGCTTCAATGGTAAGGAAAAGGCTGACGTTTACAAAAGAGGAAATATGTTGTTTAACGGAACGATGGTTTCGCGATCGTGTACGTTATGAGCGCAACAAAAGCGAACTGAATGAAGCCGAAGAGATAGCGGTACGATTTATTGCGAAATCTATCAAAAACCGACTTTCGGCGAAAAGGTCTAGAGATCGGCGCAAACAAGAACGTGAAGATTATCTTGAGGAAAATAAGAGATTGAAAGAAGAATTACAGACACTGAAACAAGCGATAAAACAATTGTATTTTGAAAAATGCATGTTATCAACGGACATGGAGAACATTTTCCAGAAAGAACAAATCACAGAATTGCTTCCATATGATCTACCGATAGACGCTAGATGCAAAGATAAAGAAGACGAAATGGACCCGCTATTCCCGTTATTCGGTTTAGACAAATTCAGTGAATTGCCACAATCCGATAAAACAAATTGTTGTTAATTCACCCTATAAATCCCATATCCTCTTCCAGTTTAAATATCCCACTTTGGTACCTTACATATAGGTTGGAAACTGAGTATGTTTTTACATTGTATGTGATAGATTTAAGGTTGAAAAAAGGCTATGACCAAATGCTTATTATAGACGAACTATTTTGGTCATGAAAAATTTTTTTCATCCTCTCAAAATGACAGTTGCATCGACATTCTCAAATCCCCTTTGGGTGAAAAGTTGCTACAAGGTGCTACATTTCAACATTTTGAAAATTTTTTCTAAGAATTTTTTTAGACATTGAAAAGTGACGAAGCTGCCTTTAAGTGTTAATGGGAGGTGAGACGAATGGATGAAAGTGGTGAGATGACTGGGCGTATCTTTAGGCGAAAACATCATAAAAGACACGGAATTTTTACATACTTAAATATCCCATTTTGGTAGTTTGTGTACATGGTATGAACTGAGTATGTTTTGGTATTGTATATGATAGATTTAAGGTGGAAAAAAGGCTATGACCAAATGCTTATTATAGACTAACTTTTTCGGTCATGAAAATTTTTTTTCATCCTCCGTTTTTGACAGTTGCACCGACATTCTCAAATCGGCCTTGGGTGAAAATGATGCTACAAGTTGCTACACAATTAACATTTTAATTTTTTTTCTAGGAATTTTTTTCAGTTTTTGAAAAGTGGTGAAGCTGCCTTAAATTTGATAGGAGAGGTAAAAGTGTTGCTACGACATGCTACAGAACGATATTTTGGATTTTTAGTAATTTTTAAATTCTGAATTGTGATTACGCCGCCTTTATTGGATAGATGGGTGTTCAGGGTAGAAACAAATTTTCAATGTCCCCGTGTAAATATGTCTGGACACAATGACGGCAGCGGACTTCGTACAACTCGGATCCGCCGATGATTTCGATACCTTTGACGGTTGGTGCTGAACGTAGACATGAAAAGAGTGCTTTTTTTGAATGGCATTGTGAACAAACAGACACACATCGACTGATCTTTTCAGCAGATAAGGAGAGTTTTTGGATTTCACGGAACGGTGTGAGTGTGAAATCATAATCTAACGCACCGACGATAACACGTTTACCATCGGTCGCGGCTTTTGTTGCAAAATTGCAGATATCGTGAAAGAATTGTCCTTCATCTATCACCACAACACGGGAATCTTTCAATTTTTGTTGATCTTCTTTGCATTTGGAAAAATGACCACATAACGAATGGTCAATGACGATTGCGTGTTTCTTGAGACCGTTATGTGAAGAAATAGCTGCCGTTTCGGAATACCTCGTATCCTTTGCATAGTTAATATATATGACCTTATCTTTCCCATAAATCCGTTCCAGTTTGTCGGCTTTCACGAGAAGCTTGCTAGATTTGCCTGAAAACATAGGACCGCGGATAACATGTATGGACCCTTTCTCGTTCCATTTAGCCATTTTCTTCCAACCAACAGAAACTATCATATAAATGATATTCTTTGATGTTTAGGTTAAACGGGCAGTTTTTTTTTATTTTTCAGTGAAAATGGTATGTTTATGTTTACGTCTGGAAAAAGGCAACGATTGATTTTTGATTTTTGGATGCGGTCCCGCTTAACCAACCATGTAATGTGTTTGCGTTTGAGCCTTTTGTCTTTTTGTGGGGGAAGTTTTTTTTGAGGGAAGGATCCGGTTTCATATGTGTTGCGGCTTTACGCTTTCGTTTTTCCTGAACACGTTTCGCATCGTTAAGTGTTTTTCCAAACAAATAGGATCTTGTTTCCTTTTCAGTTGCCATGGGCAAGCGTCCAGTAGAAGCCATCATTTGTCCAAAGACATTGGATGATTTTGCCTCAATTGGTAGAAGTTTTTCTCGGTCCAATAACTGAAAGCGCATCATTGGTTCAAAAAGACGCTGAAGGGGCTTGATGAGTTGTTTCTCGGCGTAATACAGATAGTCGATTTCCAATCCATTTTTCATCGCATACGAAGGATCTTCGGCACAATCTCTCACATTACTACCTTTTTTTTGTTTTGTGATCACGTACTGTACTCTATCTCCGGCCTCTGGTGCGTTTGTTGGATTCCGAGATTGCATTTTAGCAGCCACAGCCACATGAGGAGGCATAGAGGCGTATTCCTCTATGTTTCGCGTCAATGCTTGTGAAATCACAAATTCGCTGTCGTCTAGTTGTCCTGTTAGAATCTTATATAGAAAATCATTTGCCTCTTTCAAGGCCTTGCGTGGCTTCTTTTCCTTTAACAACGTGCAGAGAACGTTGTTCCACAATCCCTTCACGAACCCTGCATTATCACGTCTTTTCACCTCGAGACCCTTGACATACAACTCGAATGGTTTATCGACGTTCTCTGTGGCATATGCAGCATACCGTTTCTTAGATAATATAAGAAAGGAATCCAGTAGATTCTCAAATTCGAGTTCCATAGGTCGTTGGAAAAAAGCGTTGGTAATATCTTCAAGATTCTTTCCGACGCGAAACGATTCGAACTTATCACGCATACCTACCAGTTTGACAAACACCGAATCGGTATCTGTGTAGAGTTAGTCTACCATTTATAGGGTAATATATAAGCTTGAATGGAAACAACATGTACCTCCGTATATTATTTCCATTGAACAAGTTATCGTTTGTTTTCCGTGTTTGTCCACACCGAATTCGTCTTTTCTACTAGAGATTTCATGGACAAGTTCGCGCGTTTGAAATAAATCTTCGCGTCCCGAGGATGTGACAGCTGCTGCTACATCTAAGTTCACCAGCGCCCCCATCAACGTTCCACTAGCCCCGTATACGCTATTTGCGGTAACCTTTAAGCCGAGTTGTCTTCCATTGTAAATAGCCCATTGTGATGATCCTGATTCGTATTCTCGCATTTTTTTCTTAGCCAAAGACCTCAGTTTCAAAAGCTCTTTGAGAATTGCAGGCAACACACCCTCTCGAATATGTGGTAACACAAACGCAGCACCAGATGGAGATACCCAGTAATCGTCGCCTTGTCTTAGTCTCTTTCTATCGTTCTTATCAAGAATACAAGTATCGAAGCTTATGTTATGTTGGAGGATCTCACTTGGATAAAGCGAGGCGAAATCCAATATGCCAACACATGACTCGTGGAAGCCAGTTTCTGGCTCAATAACCGTCGCACCATCGAATGCTTTTGTTCTCTTGAATGCGCTTGTAGTAGTTGCCTTTTTAGGGTTTTCTGCTTTGTCATTCCATACTACACCGTATTTCATAGTTTTCTTAGATCTCGAGTATGCACCCCTCCGGAATATTCTATCAATATCGTTTCGAATGTTTGGAAAGATCATTCCTCGTGAACCCATATACTGAAGTTGTTTGGCGAGTATTCTGATTTGGACGCCCCGAAAACAGAGATACTGCAAGGGAACTCCAGTTGCCCTTGCTTGTTCTATGAATGCATATTCGTATCCACGCTTCTCAAGGATTTTCCAAACCAGACGCGAATCTTGTACGCAATACCGGTGAACTTTTGCTCTACCACTGGGACCGCTAAGATAAACTGGACGAATCTCTTCATATGGCATATCGAGTTTGGTGTAGCCTAGAACATATGTTGAAACCGATTTCAACGAGTACGATTTCAACGAAAGCGAAACGTCCTTCTTTGAAACGACAAAGACGTCGAAATCTACACATCCACTCTGGGTTAAGATTTCGTATTCGGTTTTCCCATAAGCCGTGTTCTGAAAGGTTATCGACCTGAGCCGACATTTTTCGCCAATGATACGTCCAAAATTTAAAATGTCTGCTATTCCAAGATACTTGGCTCGTTTGTAAATGTAACTTCCGTCAAATCTATCAATATTCCACCCCATAATGGAATCCGGGCGTACCGATCGCATCCATCTAGCGTAACTCAAAATAAGGCTTCTTTCGAGATCGTCTGCTGATCCTCCTACATCTTCAAGCGTGTGGCAATAGATGGTAGGTTCGGGTTCGGGGAACTCTAGATATGATTGTTTGCGCTTTTCCGCGATCCGAAGATCCTTAGTGAGTTGTTTTTCTTTTTCAATGAATTCATCGACATTAGCATATTCGTTTTCTTTAGCAACACGTAATTCGTTTCTAACATGCTCGAGTTTTTCTTGGGTGGTATTGTATATATCTATACTTTCCTGGCATTCTTCAACATCTAATGCTTCGATTGGATCGGAGTCGTCCATTGCAAACACACCGACGAATCGTACAGGATTTAAGGTACTGGGTATGTTTCCAGAAAGTGTGACATATGGGGCAATCGAAATGATCCTATCCAGAGGGTTTGACGGATCTGGAAATTGTTTGGTACTATTGATGACCTCGATATCGTAGGACACGTTCACACGAGGAGCATGAACATCCCATGGCGGTTTGGTATGGTCTAATGGTATCAGGGTTTCCCATACTACATCTGATTCTACATTGCAATAACAAGTGCGTTCCAAACCGTTCAATGGACCACTTGAACACTCCAATTCTTCTTCCAACTCTATTGATATTTCGTGATCATTTCGTAAAGAATTTCCCATCAATCTCTCAGGATATCTCATACACGATCGCAATGAATAGTTACCAGCTTTTATCATCACCCATCCGTTGCCGACAATTCTTAAATGCGACATGAAACGAACGACGAAATCCAAATTGGACTCGTATGTATGTTCGCAGTATCCGAATTCTTCTGAAGCTAGGCAACCAGTTTCTACTACCGCACGTGCATGTTTTATGTCGTTTGGCGAAATCATTGTGATTTTAAAGAACGGTCTTTCTTCATCTTGATAACCATAACAAGAAACGTGATGAGTGACCTCGACGTGGTGAACATAAGGTCCGCATCTATCACTGTCTCCAATACGTTCAGAAATAAGACTTTCCAATATGGCTTTTACACGGTGACACATTTCCTTGACAGTTTCTTCTGTGGTTTTTTGATAATAAAATTCAAGAAAGCCGGAGTCTATGTAAAAGTATGGCAAGAATCCGTGTACGTTTAACAAAACGTCTCCACCGTGTTGATCTGTTCCGAAAATTCTAAATACTGGTAAATCTGAATACGTGAACTTGCATTGGTGTTCGTTGGGTCGAATGGAATATGAGATTGTGTTGATCGAAAATATCAAATCATCTTTTCCGCTATTTAAAGTGAAAGAATCGTCAAGAAAGGAAGGTCTACTCCAGTCGGTGATGAATTTGAAACACTCTGTTGTGATGTTTTCATAATTTGAGTGATAGAAAGAAGTCTTTCTATCGAACCACGTTTCCTCACTGACAAAATTCGATGTACGCGAAATGTCGTTCCAGAAATCTCTCTGCTCGTCCTCCTCCATCTCAAGACGACTGAAACAATGATGGTGAAAAAATAGTTTTATGATAAAAATTTATTTTTGCCCGTTTTTATTTTGCCTAAAGTATGGTTTGTATTCCGATCTCTAAATATTAAAGGTCGGTTGTAGAGATGGCTTGATTTGTATTTTATTTGTTATATTATATCGAAAGGGTTAGTTACAGGTTTCGATTCGAATGACAGTAATCGTTTAAGATTTGAAAATGCCTTCAATCTCGAAAATATTTTCTCTTCGTGTTTTACGAATTTATCATAATCAAATACCGTGATGTTCCATTTGGTTTCATCTTCTTCGAACATCTTTTTTAAAGATTTCAGATGAGCGTAGCCAATCATTGCAATATAATTTCCCGGAAACAAAAACTCTTTTTTAAACTTTAATTGAAAAAGCATTCTATCCCGTATCGAAGCCACGTAAAGACTAGCGTGTTTATATTTTTCAAATATTTCGTATTTGTTATCGGAAGGAAATATTTGATCCAATCTTTTAGTATATTCTTCCATATTAAAAAACGTTTTGGATTCAAATGATTGGAACCATTTCAAATAATTATCTGAAAATGTATGAAGGATTCTTTGTGTTTGATTGTAAAACCTCTCGATCTCTTCCAAAGTAGGTTTATTCTCCACGTTTGTAAAACCATCCATATTCCTGCGGAATTTTTCATAAGGTAGTAGCTGTGCAGTGTTCATTATTTCTTTAAACAAACAAATATCGCCTTTGTATTGTTTTTGATATTCTTCGAATTCTTTTTTTAATGTATGTATATTGTAAAGTGTTCGTAAAAAAAACTTGATATACGCTATTCGAGGAATTGTAAAATTTCCCGCTTTGTCATTTCCGTGAGCAATAGCAAAGATATCATAATGTTTTCCAAGCTCGGGTACTTGTATAAAGGCCAAAATAGATGTAGTAATTTGAAATAGTTGAAAAACCCCATCTTCTGTGAACCCCTTTACGTTTTTATCAAAATGTCTAGGGTCTTCTGTTTCATAGTAGACTTTGTTCACTTGGGAAAGGTTTGTCCACAAGTTATTCTGTAAATAAATTTCCCAAGGTCCGTGATCTAAAGTAATCAACAGAATGTTATGATGAGTTGCTGCGGAAGATTTCATTTGTATCACTTATCGATGTGTACATAATGGTATTTATAAGCGACAACTTTTTAATAAACTTTCGTTATTTTAAGCATTCGAACAACAATTTAAATATTGTACATTCCAAACCACACAGCTCTCATAGTCAAAACGCCCCCTTCTGAGTTAAAGGAGGCGTCATCACTTTTCATTTTGAAAAAATTTTCTTAGAATTTTTTTCAACTTTTAGTGAATTGTAGCAACTTGTAGCAACTTTCCACCCAAAGGGGATTTGAGAATGTCGGTGCAACTGTCAAAAACGGAGGATGAAAAAATTTTTTCATGACCAAAATAGTTAGTCTATAATAAGCATTTGGTCATAGCCCTTTTTTAACCTTTAATCTACCACATACAATATTAAAACGTGCTCAGTTTCGAACACGTGCAAAAAACACCAAAGTGGAATATTGTAATATATACAATTATTATGCGAACAGGGGTGGTGTTTAAAAGTTTAATGAAGCTTGACCAACTTTCAGATTTTAGAATTTTTCTTGAAATTTTTTCAACTTTTAGTGAAATGTAGCAGTTTGTAGCAACTTTCCACCCAAAGGCGATTTGAGAATGTCGGTGCAACTGTCGTTTTGAGAGGATGAAATGCTGCATTTCATGACCGGAAAAGTTAGTCCCGGTGAGTATTTGGTCATGGGACTTAAAGGCAGCTTAATCACTTTTCAATGTCTAAAAAAATTCTTAGAAAAAATTTTCAAAAAATTGCGATGTAGCACTTTGTAGCAACTTTTCACCCAAAGGGGATTTGAGAAGGTCGGTGCAACTGTCAAAATGAGAGGATGAAAAATTTTTTTCATGACCAAAAAAGTTAGTCTATAATAAGCATTTGGTCATAGCCCTTTTTCAACCTTTAATCTACCACATACAATATTAAAACGCACTCAGTTCCGAACACACACAAAAATCCCCAAAATGGGATATTCTAATATACACATTATTTTACGCGTGACACATGGGTGGTGTTTGAAAATTAAAGGAGGCTTGTCCAACTTTTAGATTTTAGAATTTTTTCTTAGAATTTTTTTTAAAAATATTGAGATGTAGCACATTGTAGCAACTTTTCACCCAAAGGGGATTTGAGAATGTCGATGCAACTGTCAGAATGAGAGGATGAAAAAAATTTTTCATGACCGAAAAAGTTAGTCTATAATAAGCATTTGGTCATAGCCCTTTTTCAACCTTAAATTCATCACATAATTTATCAAAACACGCTCAGTGTCCAATATGTACGTAAAGTACTAAAGTGGAATATTTGAGATAACGAAGGGTTTGTTGAGGTTTGGAAGTGGGGTAGTTGGAACGGTTACATCGATTCTTTTCAACCTGGACATTGTCTGTTTGTAATGACTTTTTTTATTTGTCTTTTTTGGGAAATTTTTCAGGGAAAATATATGTTGTATGGTTGTAATTATTGTTTATTCAACGATTTCTCTTTACCGGATTTCCGGATTCGTTTGGGCGACCGCTTATGTTCTTTCAGAGATTCTTCGCTTCGTTCAAGATTTTTCGTTTCAACCTCTTTCTTCCTTTTCTTTTTCTTCTTCGCTGTTGAAGAAAAAACAATCTTTTTTTTCAGCTGTGCGTCGTTGTCGTATCCAAGGTCTATAAGGAATTGCGGTACACGACTGGGTATCTTACCATACTTGAACCAGTTCTGTGTAGATTTCTCTTCATAATACATCATGCGATATGCCCGAATCAAATCTTTCTCCGGATTACCCGTATCAATACGTTCCCTTTGTTTACCAATGCATTGTGGTGGGACACTCTGAACGGTGTCAAACGTTTCGTTTGGGGGTGGAGGGTTGTCCAGTAAAACGCGAATCGCCTTTTCCACCTTCAAAACAGTCCCATAACGTGCCGTGTGTTCTTTACAAAGCGCCATCCCTTGTTTCGCTGCCTGGATATAATGCAATATATTCGACCGAATCCATATCGTCAAAGGATGATTTTTGTGTGCTAGTCGATACACTTTATCAACTTGTTTCCTTATTTCTTGAGAAACGCCTCCCTCGCGGACATGATGAGCTGCGAACAACATTTGTGCGATTTCCAAAGCAATTTTCCTAACATGGACATCACAATAGGCCTCGGCATTCGCTTTGTAATTCAACCAGTAAAGCCAAAACACATTCATGAAGCGTGTATATCAGCGTACTCTCGGACTCACACAAGACTGGTGTGTTTCACCACGATACCAAGGCTTTTTTTCACGAATTCACATAAAAAGAGTTTTGTCCGTTTAATCTAGTACAATTCTTTTGTATGGTACACTTGAGAAGCGGTGATATTTGACATGTTTATATTTTCGTCATAAATCAATCATATCGTGTGGTACCAAAGTGGGATATTTCTATCGATCCTAGAAGCCCCGACCCTTCCCCTCATGGGGGAATGGTGGACCACTCCGAGAACATACCATGTGACCAAATGCAACCTTTATTTGTGACGTCATCATTAACCATTTTTGCTACATTATGCTACAAGTATTCAATAAGAAAAGTACGAAGGTGCGACGTGATGTGGGTGTAGCATCCTGACCAAATGCAACCTTTATTTGTGACGTCATCGTTAATCGTTTTTGCTACAATGTGCTACAAGTGTTCAATAAGAAAAGTATGAAGGTGTGACGTGATATGGATGTAGCAGCCTGACCGTATGCAATGAAAAGGGTTGGGGTAGGGTTCGAAGCCGTGTTGCCGAACGGTCTTGATACTTTACCCTCCCTGCCCCAAGCAGGTATGTTTGCTGATGTTCAACAACGTGACGCGACACGTTGTTTTTATTTAACAAGTATGAATCCATAACATTTTCCTTGAAAATAGGGTTGTTTTTGTTTTAAAACGATTGACAGCCGATACTTTGGACATTGAAAACTCCTTCAATTGTGATTTGTCATGATTAAATTGTTTACAAACGTACTGTCCAAAAATTGTCCAAATTGCGGTTTGTGTTGTTTGATGGTAGTTTCGGTTAAAAACAAATGAAAGAGCTTTATAAACTCTGAGATTACGATAACTTATTCTATCAGGAAACTCATTCCAAACGTTTGGAGAAACCGCGTACTCCTTGTGGTCAAACATCCCCTTGAAAACATCAACCATTGTTCCATTCGTCAAGTTACCAATAATAACAGGAAACCAATCCCGTTTCGGTGGCCCCGGGGAAAACATTGACCATGCTTGATCTAAACCAACCACATGCATTGCGAAATCCCACGAATCGTTCACTTTATCTTCACTGTCCTTTAAAAACGTTTTCAAATTCCATGAAACAACCGCAATCAGTCCCAGTAAACACACACAGTTTTTTGCCACCGTGTTTAATTGGAAGTAACGCTTCCTTTTCTTTTCATTTCTTCCGTTTCTTTCGTTTCTTCCATTTTTTTCTTTCAAACAAGATTTGGTATTTTCCATGATTTGTAATAAATCCCAGAAATACCCTGGTGCCAAAAGAATAGTACATGCTAACATTATGTATGTAAAATGACCAAGATTCATCGATATTCCAAAAGAGAAATGCATGGTAAAAAATCCAAGAAACGATATTAGTTTGGCACCTTGGTTAGGCGTGAGCCACAACAAGGCTCCATAAAATTGCCACTTCAACACTGCAAATGTACTGGCACGCATAAACCATATTGAAGAATTCAATAACAAATCTCCAAATCTAGTCCGAAAATAATAAATATTCTCTAATGCTTCTCTACTTGCGTCCCCTGACATTCTCCACGAATAGCCGGTCTTATGAGCATGTGCACAGAAATATATAATTAGCAATTGACAAACAGGCGCTAATGCAGTCAAACTATGCAATCCATTGTTCTTTTTGTGGGACCGGTTACAAAAAGACGGTAGTGTTCCCTTTGGTGCCAGAATTAAAAAAAACAACATAACGCGATGTACGATATCACCACCAGATGCTACATATGGATTACGCATCTGAATTTGAATTGCCATGAACCAACAAACAAGTGTACTACCCGGCACATCTACTATCATGCCAATTGCTGCCGCACCATTAACAATGCATAGCAAAGTAGACCAAAACCGATATCCGTTTGCAAAATATATCGAGTATAGGTACTTTGGAGCTCTATTATGAACAAGCACACTTCTAGGACAAACTCCATAATCTGTGTACAGTACGTCTATGTCGTTATATCGTTCCCACGCATCTAGCAAAATTGCTATTGCAATAGCGATTTGAAACACTCGAATTGATCGCGGATCGACTACCAAGGATTGCCATAAAATACTTCTTCTGGATTCATTTTTTCTTTTGAAATCCATTTTTTCGTTTGATAACTTTGTTTCAGTTCCTTTGGAAACACACTTCTTTCAAATACTATGTCTTCAATCACTCCAATCATAGAACCATTCAACGACTTCCATATCCCCGGGGGTGCTGCAACGGTCAGTGCATTTTTATACCTTTTTTCATTTTCAATAAATCGCGCGTCCAAAAATGACTGTCTGATTTTCCAATTTTTTGAATATAAAGGTTCCGAATGCATATTCACTGACGCCATTTTGATTAAATGGCAAACATTTCTCTTTGGTAATTTTTCTTCTTTCTCCGGCTTGAATATCCATACTATTAAATCGTCTACTATATCCTCCGTATGTTCCCATAACATCTCATATTGAATGACAAATATTTTTTCTTTCATTTTGTCTCGCATTTCCCACACATCTGCAACATAATCCACATATTCCCATAACGTACTTTTGTCTGGAAATGTTCCATACAGTTCCATATAACAAACCAAAACATCTCTCGGATCTCTTACTATAAATATATACGACCAATCTTCCGCTTGTAAATTCCAAACCCCAATTTTCGAATGAACTGTGTCGTTTTCTCTAATATTCACAACCAAATTATAAATATCACTATCCGGTTGAATGGTAGATATTCTTTTGAAAACCTCAAGGTTTTCCGAATATACACATCCGTTATTTTCTTTCATTCTACAATATTCTTGAAATAATCCCCTGACAATCTTTTCAATCCATCGTGTTCCGCTGCATACACTACCTTTGATTTCAAACACCTTTTCCTTTCCTTTCATCAAATTCCCTGAATACCCTGAATCCCCATAGTAGTTCAGCTTTTCAGTATATATTCCAAATACCGCAAACGATAATAACAAAATAACTGTAAATGAAAAAAATCTATACATCCGAATCCATCACCTAAACATTCACAACCCTGTTTTTTCGAATCGTCCGTTAACAACAGCAACAGTTTCATTTTAATTTAATTAAGGAAACTTCCTTTTTCCTTTTTCCTTTTTCCTTTTTTTTCCCGAGGGGGGGACAAAAATGGACACAAGGACGGGATTTATGGATAAAAATGGTATCTCGGATGAATGGGAAGATACATCAGATTCTGAAGAAGCTGATCTTCCTGAATCGAGACGTAGAAGACGAACAATGGTTTCTGACGATGTCGCGATGGTGAGTCTTTCTGGGACAGTTTTAAAAAAACACGACATACGTTGTTTTTCTGTACCCGTCCTTTCTACACAGACCAAAGTCGGGCTTAGAAGAAAAAAGGAACAAACGAGGAGAAACAAAAATCCGGGGTCGATACCTTCCCTTTCACCTTTAGCAACGTGCAGTGGTTTACTCGAATTTGACAAAGTTAGGGATAAATGGTCTGATTCGGAGGAAGGTAAATGGGTTTATCCTTGTTTGGAAAACTGGGAACTCTACAAAAACGAAAATGGTGACGTTCAACCAATTACGGATTTTCATAGTATTTCAGATATCGTTCACAACGATCCATATCAAGAAGAATTTGGATTGAAAGGATTATCAATAGATGACGAGAACTTTGGTAGCGATATATATACATCAACGGAATCGAGAATTGATCCTCTCAGTCATGAAAACTTGGATAAAAGAGTAGAAGAAATAACGAAAAGCGGAGATGCCGAAAGACGAGGACTATATCGTAGCGGGGCCCTTCCTAATCCAATGACTTCGGTTACCGACGGATACGTTACTTCACTTACAAAAACGACTAGTTCGCATGTCCATGAAATGGCTACGTCAGTACTTGATGCTTCGGTAATGGACGCATTATCCAGTTCAGGATCATCTTTTACCTCATTTGCCACAAGAGAAGATTTAGAAATCCCAATCGACGAATTGGATAATTTTTATTCAAACGTTTTGGGCAACGCCGATGTTTTGAATGATGTTGAAATGATGTGCAAATCTATATCTTACGAAAAATCAGAAAAACCTGAAAAATCAGAAAGTCCTAATTTGAACGCACGAACGTCCAGACGGCAATTGATTGAAGATGTCATTCTGAATAACTTTTCCGCCGATACGGATTATCGAAAATGGGGTTCATGTAAAGATTCAATCAAGGAACGTCTACAATGGATGGGTGCGCGGTGTGATTCTAGATATATCGACGATTATCTAAGGGCCCCCATACCAAGTAGAAACGAACGAGCTTGTATACGTGGTGCAAAATGCTTCGGTAACATACTTCCCTGTGTCAAATCTTTTCCTCGTACTGCAGAAGATGTCACACATACGCCCGGGTTCACATTACGAGAATTTGAATTACCTTTACATCAAATCGCTAAGACCCAAAGTTCCGAATCTCGACCATTTGATGCTACCGAATCAATCAAACATACAAAAACAAACAAAGTCGGAGGATCATGTATTCTTTGTATCATGCTGAAGCAAACTCTCAAAGTGTGGCAAGTTGCTCAACGAGGCCAACCTTGGCCATACCAGATTCAATACTTTGAAGTTGCCGTTGGACCTCCATATGGATACACTAAAGATAGATTATTACCGGAAGTTCTACAAAAAAGCGGCGTTGAAACCGGTATAGTTTCGCCAACTCTAGGTTTAGTGATCGACGATTATCATCTTAGTACGACAACCAAAAAAGATTATGATGGAAACGACATCACCGTTCCATGTTATTTGCAAACTGCGCGACATTTCTCGCGCGCCTCAGTAACACAAGGATAATAGCCAATACCTCCAGCGAATTTACAATTTCCAAAAGATCCCAGCAAGTTCCCAAGGGTAAAGAGGGGAAAAAGGGGAAACTCATTGATGAAAACGAAGATTTATTTTCAAAGGACAATAGAGGAGAATATAGAATTCCTACGAAATCCTTTGAAGATATTTTGGATATTTTTCATTCCAAATTGAAAAAAAGAAATACTACTCATGAATTTTTGGCATCTTGTCGACCGATTCTTACTGGATCTATTTCCGAAGTACAAAAGCGTAATTATAAAGGAATTTGGGATTCGGATGCAGACAGAAGTGCAGCTGTAATCATTGGAGCACATTCTTCAATGAGAAATGCGACATCGGTTGTTTCGAATGATACAGCTTTCATTAATTCAATGGTAGAGCCTGTTGTTGGACCACCGTTGGGTGAAACGGGATGTTCGAGTGTGGGTTATAACTATTTGGGGACTCCGAGGATGAATGGGCTTACGTTTTTTGTGAATACTTTTGATCCTCACTGGTGTACTAGGAAAATTGAACTTTCGCTGGGGAAGTTACTGAGGCGCAGTCTCAAATTGGCATCAAACAAAATCAAGGGACTTGAATCACCCTTTCATAATTATGATTCTTTTTTTCAGAGTTTCCGCAAAGCTTTGGAAAACATTGATACTTTCCAATACATTATGGAAGAAATATGGAATGACCCGAAATACAAAACGGCATGGACGAATTGTGGAATTGGCATGATACCGTCGATTGAAAGCGATATACGAAGTATTTGGGATGGAAAGTTTCCTATCATTGAATCTAGACATAAGATATTGGTTCTATTGGTGTGTCGCTTAATATTTGGAACGTATTATCTTCCGTTTATGAATGGATGCGACAAAAACTATTTACAATTATGGATCGATAGTCTCCTCGATCTTGCCGAATTTATATTTATGGGAGGCAAACACGGAACAACATCTATATCCGAAATGACAGATATATATTTAAAACGAAGCGGAGCGTACATATTATTGTACCCACACGGACGACGTTTTGTACATATAGGTGAACTTCCTGATATGGCTGGTTGTGCATGGCGGAGTAATTTATGGAGAGATCACCCGGTATCGGAAAAAGATCACCATGATCGTTTTATAACCGTATTTTTCAACAAATTAATGCACCACAAATGCCTGATTCGACGCTACCACCAAATGAGTAAGTCTCCCCCCCTTTCCCCACCCTGTCCTCCCCGCTCCCCTAGCATAGCTGACTGACCCTAACCCAGCTACCAAGTATTGTAAAAAGGACAAACATTTAGGTTCCCTCATTCGTGACGTCCTGCACGTCCTCATGCTCGGAAATTACCCACAAGCAACTACCCGCCCTTGCTTTTTCGCTAGAATCCGCATGCGTCGCTATTTCCTCAAAATGTTTCGATGGAACGAGACTCAATTTAAGAAATGGGTTACGGATAACAAGAAGACGCTGTATTACGTTATGCGGGAGTTCAATCATATTGTTATTCAAAGGCAAGCTGCCTTGGAAGAGGCGTTGCATACTACCCAGCAACGCAAAGCTCATATTCAGAACCTTTCAAACGTTTGTGATGAAATGAGACATATGTTTTCGCTCAAGATTATGGAACATTGGCAAGTCGATACCGGGAATAATCTTATGAATGCTGCATTCAAGTGTATAGAAGAAAATGTGTTTTCTCTACACCATAAGAGACAACAAATCACTTATTCGAAATTGGTACATGGCTCGTTCGGAGTAGTGTTATACAGAGAAATCAAGAAATTTTGGACTTCCACTTCAAACGACGCCAAACAAGATATCGTTCAATCCCATTTTCTTTCCGTTCCGTTACTGTGTTCGAATTCAGAGTTTAGCTCTAATAAGAGCACTAAGAGCAAACCTTGGCTTACCGAGTTAGAACAGTGTTGCAATCTACACTTAAAAAAACGTGCCGAATTAAGAGGACACTTAAAATCTGCCACTCTTCATCCAACACATCCTGCCTTGCCTTTCTCATCCGACAATTCACATCAAATACCCGATATCGATTTAATGATATTAGAAAGAGAAAAAGCATACGCAACTACAGTTTTAAAAATGCTCAACAATGAAAAATGCGATCTTTTGTCCCTAGAGACAAAACTGCTATCGAAAAACTGTATAAACAACTTGTCCAGAATTGTGAAATACCAAAAACAAATGGTAGGAACACATTTCGAAATATGGTGGTTAAGAATTGCCGGTATGAGTTGGATCGGATACGTTCTATTACTGCACATGTACCAGATCTATCAATCCAAAAACTGCGCGGATACTCTTATCAAACAACTCGCATCCGGTATCTTTGCGCGAGCACCACGCGATTTCGCTATTTTAGTAGCCTATTTACGACTCAAAGCGTCTGACAAAACTCTACCAATCAAATTACCAAGAATATTTTTAGGCGACCGAATTGCACGAAACCAACTGGCAACTTTGAGAAAGCGAGAAGGACTTCTACCTTGGCAAAAAACACCCGATGATCTTGGTAACAAATACTTTTGTGGGTGTGGTCGTTGGAAAGAATGTCTCGTAGATCACAATTCAGAAGATTCCAAAGACATATTTGCAACCGGATTGACAAAAACAGCTTATTGTAATCTAAGCAAGTCACTCGTTTGTACAAGATTCAAAGATGAATGTTCCGAAAAGTTACGCACTGTTAATCTCATCGGATCCGCCGTTCGATTAGGTGGAAAATACTACACTATATGCGCTACATGCGGCGTTCTCACAACATGGGAGGTTAACCGATACACTCATCTAGGCCCCTCGTGTGGATCTCACTCTTTCGTGCAAAGAAACCAACTTCTTGATTCCATTTACGGCCAAACCCTAAATTCTTCAGTAATGGTCCCCATATTGAAATTCAACTCTATCAATATGGGCTTGGAATATTGCAAATTCGATAGCCATGCTGTCCATTGTGCTTATTGTCACATACCACTCGATTCCGCTTCCCAACAACACTGTATGTTTACAATATGTACATGGAAATCGACGCTATACTTTCTCAAATCCCGTACAAATCCTCTTCTTATCCCAAAAAACAAATCTCCAAATCTCGAAAAAGAAGAACATACATATTCAAATTCAAAACAAAGTCAATCAGAAACACCTTTTCTATCCCCCAAAACTTCTTACTCGGAATTCACGAAAACGGAGAAAACGGAGAAAACGGAGAAAGATGAAGGCGTCGATATGAAAGATATAGAACAGATTTTCAAAGAATTACAACACGATTGTGTGATAGAAACAAATGCATCTGAATTCACACTGATGCGTTATTTGAAATCCAGATACAATACCAACATTTACGACGAAAACATCAGAAACAAATTTTCCGTTCCCTTTTTGGGGAAAGATGCATCTGAAAGCAACTTAGACGTTGGACTGCGGATCGTCTTCTTCTGTAGAAAAGACTGGTTGTATTTGAATAGAAGCCGAGCCTTTGAAGGCGTACCTCTCTTTGAAGACGTATGGAGATGTATACATTATCATAGATGCCGTGGAAAAAATTTGAACATGGTTCCGAGATATCGCAGAAATGTGTTTTACGGTTTAGAAAAGTTTTCTGAACATTCCGCCACTCCCGGAAAAAGAAGAAAATTCAAACAACTGACGAAAACAGAAAAGAAATCACGCAATATCCAACCGTTAAAAACAAACGATACCAAAATTTCAACTCAAATATCGACTTGGAGTAAAGGAACTGCGTCTTCGGGTAGAACCCGTTTGGCAAAAAAACTGAGGAATTTGGAGCGTGGAAAGTAAATTTTTTTCTCCGTTTAGGTATGCCTGTTTATTAAGATAGGAAAGTCACCATATGTTTCATAAGAAGGGTCGTTATGGAGCAAACGTACAACGACCTTAGCGCTAACAGCGATACTCTAGCACTGGTAGAGTATTATCCTCCTATTCAACCGCCCTCAAAACAGGTGAATAACAAATTTTCTAAAACGGTCGAGAATGTCCAAAGCGCTGGTATCCAGTTGACAGACGCTATACGGGAGATAGATCGATACAAGAAAAAGATGAAATTCCATATCGAAGTTCTGGAACAAAGCCCCGTTCTCTCTTTCATTCCTTTTGTTCATTCACCCGAATATTATTTGTTTATGAACCGGAAAACTACTTTGACGTCCCCTGGGATGAGAAGAAAAATGTATGTGCGTAAGAGTTTGGGGATTGTTTAATAGTACATTGGATATTTGTTGTGGTCATCATACACACGCCAATCGCTTCTAACCCGTTGATGTACCGACAAATATTTGGGAGGTTGTTTTTTCACAACGTCTTCAACCGTTTGAATAAACTCGGGTGGCATGTAAGTCTTGTACAATCGCCACTGAAGCACAACGTCTCCCGGCTTTTCTCCTTTCAAGCCACGCAACATTCCAACGAAAAGTTGCATGAAATCAGGTGTCTTTTTCCTGTGTGCAGCCACAGCATCGTGGAATTCCCGTCGTACTGACGCTCTTTTCAACAAATGCACACATTCCAGTTGTGCAAGACGTGTCAACGAAGGTATCCTTTTTTGTGGTGCGTCATCATCGACTATCTGCGAAACAATACGTACACGGTCATGTTTGTGTCGTTTCACCCATTGTATTTGTTCCAATCCAGACGTTCCATCTTCAAAGTAACAAGGGTGAAACCTTCTTTTGTGATAAGGTGTGTCTTCCATGTTGTCCCAAGAAAATTATAATCCGCGTTTCCATCAGAGAAGATGTGATAACACTTTCAATGAAAATCATATCAAAAACAGATTTGCCCGTTCGTTTGCTTGATAACACTTTCAATGAAAATCATATCAAAAACAGATTTGCCCGTTCGTTTGCTTGATAACACTTTCAATGAAAATCATATCAAAAACAGATTTGCCCGTTCGTTTGCTTGATAACACTTTCAATGAAAATCATATCAAAAACAGATTTGCCCGTTCGTTTGCTTGATAACACTTTCACACGAATCGGAGAGTGTTATCCGTGTTCGCAAGCATTGTCCGTTTTTATCTATACTACGCTTAGTCTAATGTAAATGTTTAATATGTAGTAAACATTATTACCTACACATTATAGGCCCGTTTTGTTTCGTTTTATTGATAGAATCTTGCGGGCAGAACATGTCTGAATTCCTCCAGATCAACACCATCGGCCACTAGATTGGACACGGGCTCCCACATGTCGTCGCCCGGCCAACCGTACCAGCGCACATGTCCCGTCCATACACCGTTTCTATCACATTTCACTTCAAATACATGCGATACTAACCAATACGATTCGTAATCATGGCAGTGCACTGGTCCGGGGCGGTTCAAATTATGGGCCTTCATTTCCCAATGATTTTTACGAATTCTGAACTATGAAGATTTAATATGGTCAAACATTAACTATGTAATAATATGGTGAGGGGGTGGACTTGAACCTGCATTGCCATTTTCCAATGAATGGGTAGGGTAATGGCGACTCCACTATTCTAACAATTAACCGATAAGACTTTCAGTGAAAATCTTATCAACAAATTAAACGGACAAAACTGCTTTTGATAAGATTTTCACTGAAAGTATTATCGGTTGATAGCTTTTACAAGCTTAGTGTAATCGTTCAGTTGCCAGCATGCCTAGAAAGAAGAAAGCGCTGTTAAAGAAAAGAGAAAATGCTTTGAAAGTTAATGAAACCGACAGACATGATTGGTTTATTAAACCCGATGGAACAAATTTGCATTATGAGGAATTGACGCCTATCGAACAACAACAATGTGAAGATGATTGGTACTATGGACCAAATGGTCCTGCTGCTGATTTGTGTGTCAAAGACACCGATGAACTTTTTACTTTGTTACAATGCACAGTTCATAATTTGCACCGAAAGTAAAAGAAAAATACATTATATTATTTATATTCCATATTGTATAATACGTAATCTATATTCGTGAGTTATATACGTAAGTTGTATCCGTAACAAATCTTATCAAGAACAGTTTCGTCCGTTTATTTGGTTGACAACAGCTTTGGTGAAAAAGCTTTTACTCCCTTAAAAAAATATAACGCCTTTGATCCTGTTAAAGTGTTTAATTTTATAAATAACGTGTATGGATACTTGTATTTTCTTGGCAACAAATCCGGCGGCGCCGGGATGTGTGATGCACACGTTGGTATAGAATACTTAGGTGTGAATCGAATAAATTAATTATGGGATGATAATCTACCAGTGGGATTAGTAAGTGATACAAAAGGTGCAGGAACAATGGAACTTGGTCGAAATGTGATTGTGCCTCGATTTCGATCGATCGAATCAGATTTTGATTTTTATCATTTTTCTAAAAAAACGACGGGGAGTAAATCTATTGAGAAAGGCAATGTTGTTGGCATAGTTGTATTTCAAAGGTGTATTGAACATTTTGGAGTAGTACTAGAAACACGTCAAGACGGGGATTATGATGTGTTGATTTTGCGAACTAACCGATCTAAGCTTAAGAATATGAATACTGTGGGTGCGGGTTATTTCGATGAGCTCATTGAACGAGAAGAAAACGAATTGAAAGATTTACAGACTCTCGTTTTTCCAGCATCAATGCTTTGGGAATTGAAGCTTGATTCGCACATAAGTTATTATTTACGAAAATATTGTACAAAGGAAGGTTTTGCTAAAGAAATACGCGAAACAATTGAAAATTATGAACAAAAGGAAAGAATTCAATCGAAAGAAGTTATTGATGAAACAGACGTTGAAAAAATCGTTGAGCATTTATTACGTTTGTATAAAACGGGCAAATATGCCATTGTGGGTTCCGATGGAAAGTCTAAATGGTACAATGTGCATAGCAGACGGCTTATCTTGGAAAAGACATGTAAAGAGCGTTCATACCGGTTTAAGAAACGAGTCCGTTTGAAGAAAGGAAGTAATGAACGAGTTGTTGCGCGACTTGTAGGAAACGATAAGCAGCTGATTCTGGCTATTGTGAAAAGGTGTAAAACAGAAGAATTTGTAGAAGACGGATATGAATGATAATTATACTACAACAACCGAGCCAAAGGATGCGAAGAATACTGCAAGGCCCAAGATGATAGCACCAGAACTCAAAATCAATGTCCAGAAATATGTCTCGGTATGAAGACTGGAGTGCGTACAAGAATGGTGGCCGTCGTAATGACTGCCTTCTCCACACACTATATAAGTCCCGTGATCTAGGTTTGACACTACTATTGCAGTGTGTCGTCCAAAATTTCTCCCGGATTTCAAATTTCTGTTTCCCATAGAAAATCTCTTTTTACCTTTACTATGATGCATATCTATTCCATAGGCTTCCAATAAACCTTCAATTTCATCATATTCATCATTGGTTTTTGAAGAATGAAGTTCTTTTTCGATGATATCGTATTGTGGATTAATCGAAATTTCGGCTTGTATGTAAAGCGGGATTTGATTTGGTGAAATGGATTGGGCTTTCACGCATAGAGCTGATGAGCCGGATTTTGAATCTGTAATGGTGAAGGAAGCATTTCCTATGTTGTCGTGAAAATCGCCAGGTTGTTCAGCATTCTTTCCTATAAATTTCACCACATTCAGTTGCCCATGTCGATTCGTATTACAACCCGTTTGATTATGATGTTCGGGCTGATATGGTATGATTCCATGATGAAGATGTGTTTTTTCAATACCATGGTGATCCTGTAGTCTCTTCATTTCTTCAATTCTAATCAAAGCTTCAAATTCCGTTTGGCGAAGCGCACACGTCGTAACTTCATCAATTTGTATATCTAGGTATTTCGTAAAATCATTCAAATAAGTGCTAACCACAAAGCATATCGGCTCTCCATCCACAAAAGACGTAGTCGGTACCATTTCGTCCACAAATCCTGTTTTAGAATCATATTTGCGCTGCCAGGCATAGGTGTTTAAAGTAAACGGTGGCTTCTCTCTGCACAAACCATCGCCAATCCAACAAAAGTTGTGTTTTCTTTTTTCCTGAACCCCCCACCGGCATTCTTCGTCCTTGACACAGCTTACACATTGCCCAAATTCATTTCCGTTTTCTCTGGCCTCGTATTGTTTACATTCTGGTATTTTCACACATCCTTTCGATTCTTTATCACAATACTCCCCTTTGTTGCATTCAAAATCCCTAAAACAACCCGAAATGATTTGTAACGCTTCGTCACTACAATGAATTGATGGAACCAGGGAAAATATAATGAAAGAAAAAACCACCAGTTTTTTCATTTGTTTCTTTCCCTTTTCCCTTTTCGCTTTTCCCGGAATGGAATTTTGTGTAACTAGTAAATATACATTATTCAATTGTATTTTACAACGGAAAGGTTTATTTCTTTTTCTTTTCTTCTCTTTTACCCAATTTTGGGAGGTTTGGGTAAAAGAGAAGAAAAAGAAATCAGTTCCGCTAGAACATTCAAGCTTCAGATCGCACCTACCGCCGCGACGATGACAATAACGAGGAAAATACACACTGCTATTACTAAACACGCAACAATAGCCCGACAAATACCACCGGCATTGAAATTACTGACTGCTGTCTGTGCATAGTTTATATTTAACCCAATCGGTTCTGCTGGTTCTATAGGCGTAGCTGGCATCGGTATAGCATACTCAGTGGTAGAAATCGTAAAAAAGCCGCCTTTATCAACAACTTGGCCACGCGGGCGTGTTCCCATCCTCATCGCATCACATGGTACACGTTCACTCCTTATCAACTGCCCTGTTCTGCCGTCCACTAAAATATCAGGGATGCTCTTCGGCACTCTCTTTGTCACTCCTTTGTTCATAGGAAGGAAAGAAAGTTTATAAATAAGTAACCGATTTCAAGTATTAAAACAACCAAAGGCTATTTTTCCCGTTTTTGATGAATCTTTCCTCTACCCCTCTTTTCTGAATGTTGCGTGTTGTTTTGTTTCGAAGGAAGAAAAATCAACCAAATAAACACACCGTTATTCAGACCGTTTCAGAAAACACTTCGCTTAAAATACCATCACATAATTCTTTGAAATTTGTCAGTTCCTCATACAATATTGGGTTCATCAATTCTCGGGGTGTTTCTAGGAATTTTGTAGTTATAAATTTCTTAGTTTCCTTTAAAGCTATATAAACGGCCCCGCCAATGCCGCTCGAAAAATATCTAATGTCGTTTTCAAAAATATACCGATCTTCCCACGGTAGATGCACGAAAAACGAACCAGCGGTCTTGAAAATCATAGGAAAATCAATATGTTTTCCTTTGTCACTCCTACATGTTCTGAGAAAAGACGACTCATATAAACTATCATATGCACCCCCGGGCATAATATCACCCCATTCTCGTGGAAATTCGCTTCTTGTAAACAAATTGTTGAACGCGCTATACTGTAAGGCTATAGTTGCTCGGAATGCTCCAGTGAAAACTTCACGGTTAGGTGATATTTCCAACTCTGTAGCGTCAAATACAGAACATCCTTCTGATTCGTTTCCATCGATATTTGTATCAGTATCCAATCCTTCCGGCGATCCCATTCGTCGAGCATCAACGAGGTCATCCTCAAATTCTCCCCCAAATTCTCCCCCAATTGACGGGTTAACATCCACCTCATTTTCACTGCCAATAGCATCAAAAATATTCGCAAGTCCGTTTTGTTCTTTACTCGGCCACCCCTCGTCTTTCTCGTTTTCTCCTGAACAAAAAAAGACGGAACCGAAGATGGCGGGTAGATCTGAGAGTTTTATATCCCTGAGTTGTTCGTAAATCCTGTCAATATCAGTTTTTCTCATATTTCCGACCACACTTTCAGCGTTAAAGGCGTCGAAACTGTTCATTGTCCTAAATTCAACGGCCTCGCCGGGGTTGACCATGTATTTAAATAGATTTTCATAGTATTCGTGATTGATAAATTCTTTTGAACTGCGGTCCTCTACACTTTTCACAAGCCATTGGAAAAAGCTTTTCATAGCGTTATTAAAATCTTCAAGACAAATGGCAGTAGAATGATGTAGTTCTATATCATCAAGCCATTTGGATTCAAGAATGATTGCGGAGAGTTTCCGCTCTCCAAAATGAATATAGGTTTCGTTTACATGCATAATTTCAAGGTCTTCCGGTTCATGGATTTTCTTGCTGTCCTCAACCAAACTCTCATCTTCTTTCCCGTTCGTGGTTTGAATACATTCATAATATAACCCGAGGTCAACAATTGCAGCAGATGAATCATGATGTAATGATACATCTGCAATGTCCGAGGATAATGTTTGAACTTCGCGCATCTCAGTCCGGTTCAACATCTTGGAAGACGTTGAAAAGGTAGAAGCCATCAAAATAGTATAACGTAAATGTAAATGTTGAACATATTGCTGCAACCCCACGCTCCATGGCGACTCATACCAAAACTGATTTAACGTTTCCACCGAAAATATCACGGTATCTTGCGTCCATCTGGAAATCCTACCTTCTTCATGTAACGGAACGAGACACAGTGCCGGAAAACAATGTTGAAAGGTCGAAAGGGAAGGAAAATCCGTTACTCGTACAGACGAATGTAAGAATTTTCCAACAGAAAACTTCAAAAGAGTCGCAGTTGAGCGTAAAAGCCAAAGAATGAGTCGCTCTATAAGAAAAGATTCGTTTCCGACACTACCAAATTCTGTTCTTTGATGTAATAACAGTTCGTCAAGTTCTTTCATCCATCGACAAACTAGTAATGTCATTGATTTTTGTGCACGTCTAGCTTTATCTTCCGCTTCTTGTTGTGCTAACATACCTTCGGATTGATTGACAGCTTTCAGTCTACTAAATTTCAAATCAAAATGGTATCTTAGTTTCAACAACGTCTTATCCAAAATATCAATCAGTCCAATAGCCGCATCGTCGAATTCTGTAGAATACAGTGTCGACCAAATAGATCCACCATCGGTTTCTTGGGGAGAAATATCCCCGTATTCTCCATCAACAACATCAAGAATCTGCCCAGTTAACAAGGCCCTAACATCATTTTCCAATATTTTTTCTACTAAAGATCTATAATATGGACTCTCGGGAAAATTAGTCCACGAACTTATCATCAACCACCGATCAACCAAGCTTACGCCTTCTGTAAGACTTTTTTCCAAATGCAATTCAGGCGGCTCTTTTCGAATGGATAACTTATCTTCACGTATACGTCGATGCCCAGAACGAGACACAACTTCGCATCGAGAAGGAAGCTCCTGTATTGGGGCCAGTATAGAAGTTTCGGGTTGAGTAAAATCATTATGAGTAGTGGGGATCGTTTCTGTTTCGTCCATCACACGTTAGAGTTAGGAAGAAAAGGAATATGGGGAGGAATGCGGATGTGTTTTCTCCCAAAAGAAAAAGAAAAAAGGAAATTGATGATATAAGGTTTATCAATTAGAGCTACCCCGAAGAAACGATTTCCAACCCCCAGTCATTAGGTAAAAGAGAAATATTAAAACTAACCATCCTGTAATAGATCGGCTATCGCAGATAACCGGCCATTGACGAACTTTGTTTTTTCCCAATAAATGGGGTGATTTTTGTTTTTTTCCAATAAATGTCTCTTTTTTCAAAGAATCGTCGACGGGATTAGCTGGAAAAGCTTGAGTGTTGTTTTCGTTGCCGTCAGGTTGCAACATTTATATGCTACTACAAAATGTTTTCCGAAAGGTTTTTCATTAACAACTTCCAATCGTTTTTGCAATAGAACACAACTTAGTTTGCTTATGCTTTCGCTCGCTTATAAATTGGTCGCTTTTTCTTTTTGCTCTTTCCACATAACGTTGCTGGGGAACTAAAGATAAAACCATACACACCCACACGATTTCGCCGTTCTGCTTGTCATATTGGTCGTATTCGTATTCAACGTTAACGTCAAATCCACGACTTTTGATAAAGTTCTTCACTTCGTCAATGCATTTCGGTTGATAGAGTACAGGGATGCCGAAATCCTTGTAGAAGCTTTTCAAATCCACTTCCCCACCGGAATGACTGGTTGGATTCAATTCAAGCTCGTTACCACCAAATCCTTCAACTTCGTCTTTATGATATCTCAAAGATATCGGAACCCGCAGTGGTACACCGGAAACTTTGCTCTTGTTCCAGTACTCATTCAGTTTGTACGACAATTTCGCGACATCGCCTCTTTTGTGAGCTTCTAAAATATCAGCAAGACACTCTCCTGAAAAATCGGATGTCAGAAAATTCTCAATGTCCATATTTCCTTATTGTTGCGTTTCTGTCTCCCGAAACTGTCGCGTGAATAATGAAGTATGATATTATCCTTTCAGGAAACAAACATTTATTTTAGAATCCCACAATTTTTTCCCGAATCACAATTTTTCCCGAATCACAGAATTTTGCCCGTCAGTGTCCAGAAATAACATTCACGGTCTATCATCTCGAAATCACCCTCCGTTTGTGAACAGGAAGGTACTCTATGAACTCACCCCCTCGCATTATCGTAGATATAAACGCCCATATATAATCACGATCAATAAGTGGCACCGCACATATTATTATTGACGTAGAAACCGCATAGAATACCACAATCACGTGAAATCCGAACACCCTAGGTCCCATCGAATAATTGTAGTATAGAATGATACTCAACGGTAAAAATAAGAGAGTGCCTAGCACCAGCATAGTCCATGCTATTGCACCAGTAGATTGCAATCGATCTAAAGTTTGTGTTCTTCGCATGATCTTGCACCGAAAAAATGATACCCCGTTTTATTATAAATGCACCTAATGATATCATCCTGTCCATCAAGTCTTTTTTCAGTTTACGAGCTGTCATGACCCCATTTTTACTAAATAAAAACTCTTATAATGTTTTGAAATATGAAAATTAAAATGGACAAAATACAATTTTGGTTTTCCTGAGAATTTTTTCGAACTCCACTAAACACAAAATAAATTATATTGAATAAATTAACCCTACGATGTTTATTATAAATAAACGGACAAAACTGAACATTTGGGAACAGTTTAAGTGAAAACGATATCGGGTACCATAAACGGGCAAAACTGAACATTTGGTAACAGTTTAAGTGAAAACGTTACCGCGTTGGCGATCGGTGTTGAAAGTCACCATTCTGATCGGTAAGGACCGCAACGCAAACACGCCCCATTTTTACTTAACAATGCCTAAACGTACTTTGGAAGACGATGACGTTGGTCAAAAGAGACATAAGGCGGTCGTTAGACATGTTGATTGGACTCGGCTGCCCTTGGAAGTTGTTGCGCACATGTTGAGCTTTGATAACCTTTCCCATATACCTATGGCTGGATTGGCGTGCAGAGCGTTTCGAAACGCTTCACTGGTGTGTTCGTATGGAGTGAAACTGAAGTGTTGTGATGCTGCACGCAACGGTTGGTTATCTGTACTGCAATGGTTAAGGGAGCATGGCTGCCCCTGGGATGAGGAGACATGTAGTGAGGCTGCTGGAGGAGGACATCTGGAGGT
>Ga0209986_10000978_pt1 | contig 27916 bp, 17 predicted proteins | sample BlataG_FD_183168 | JGI IMG/M metagenome (GOLD analysis project Ga0209986, IMG submission 183168) | Deep subsurface microbial communities from Black Sea to uncover new lineages of life (NeLLi) - Black_00105 metaG (SPAdes) (version 2) | ecosystem: Environmental > Aquatic > Marine > Oceanic >...
AAAAATATCGCTCTTGTCTCCATTGTTTTGAGGTTTGTCCGTCCTAGATATTATGCTATTTATTCCCGTCCCCCTTTGAAAATCCTGAATATTGAAAGAGGCTCAAATGATGTAGAAGAGTATATGAATTATTTAAACAAACTAAGGATGCTAAAAAAGAGTTTTCGTGTTTTCCGAACTGCCGACATGGATATGATTGTGTGGGCACTTGTGCAGTCAGAGGATACGCAGATGGTTGATTTTATTGATCTTCTGGCAAAAAAAATGCCTTCACAGATATCTCCGAAAGATTTGATAAAGAATCTTTCAAATGAACCTTTAAAAATAGCAGAAATATATTTTGATGTTGGAGATTATGAAACCGCAGGAATGTGGGTTGGTAGATCTTTTGATCAATTTCTCAACGATGAATGTTATCGAGCCCGAGGATATATTTCAAAGTGGAAAGAAGACGGTTTATTAAGAATGGTTGAATTTTTGTCTAATTCTGAAGAATACTGGTATAAAAAGGACACGCTGCATAAGTTACGGAAACTCCGGAATCGTGCTATTCATATTGATAATCCTTTGTCACAAAAAGAGACAAAAGATTTTATTGATGTTCTTAAGGGATACATAAAGTCAGAAATGGGAAAGATTCATCCTTTATAAGCGGGTAATATTGAGGATATCAAATGAATCATCCACTTCCTCCCCGAATTTGGATTTGACAGACTTGGAAGTGTAGCCGTTTCGTGAGTTGTCAATGGTTTTGGCTTTCTGGTCGTATTTTTCGATACCCAGATGGTCGGTCAGCTCTTCTTCCAGGAGAGTTTCAATAACATCCTTGCTGACATCTCACATAAAGGTGTTAAAATCATCGAGAAATTTACACAGTTTTTCTTACAGTCCCCCAAGAGATCAAATTATTCTAAAATCAGCAAGATCCATATTAAAAAGTATATGCGAAGTTTGTATGGATGAATTGATTTCTTCTTACGACTGAGAATGGATAGTAGGTACAATTTTGTATATGAAATCAACTTGGCAAGAACGCGCTGGACTCAAAATCCAGTTCACTTCACGGTGAGTGTGGGTTCGACTCCCTCCTCCGGCACCATGTTTCCCCTGTTAACGGCCTGATTTTCCTGGATTCTTATGATCACATTTGATACCGTTTTTCCAGCGTTTTTAACAATTTTTTGGCACTCATTTGGCAGGCGGGGAGAGGTCTATACTTTCAAAAAGCGTAAGGGACTTAAAATCCCTCGTAGGTTATCCTACGTGCCGGTTCGAGTCCGGCCCTCGGCACTTTTCCTGTATCTAAAGCCTTTGAATTGAGTTAATTACCACAACCAAACCAAACGCAAACAAGCGCAAACAGGCAGTTTTGGTCTGTTTTGTCTTATTTTGGTCACAAAATGGTCACTGAGAATAGATTTTCATATTGAATTAAATATTATATCTCTCAGGATATAGTTCTTTTAATCTTTTTAAAATTTTCTTAGAAAGTTTTTCTTGATGTTCTGTGGCAGGGGTTATTGAGTTATACAAAAATATCAATGAGTCCATATTGAAAATATGGATATTCTCATCAATGTTTTTTAGTAATAATAGAAACACATCAAGAAAGTCTTTTTTATTCTTTTTTATCAATATTTGGAATATTTCTGAATCAATACCCCAGGACTGAACATAACTTCCCAATTCTCTGAGGTACTTTGTTTCTTTTAGTATGGCATCTTTTAAGAGTGCAAGGTGGGTTTTATATTTTGATTTCCATTTCATTGTGTAAGCTAGTGTTCTATAAAGATGATCATAGGTTCTCCTATCATAATGAGAAAAAAGTCTTTTCCAGTAGTTCTCAATTTTTAAGAAATGTTGATAATGGGCCTTTTTCTCTTTGCTTATCAATCTTAGGAATTGTAATTCTGTTTCCTCTCTAAAAATATTCTCAGTCTCACATATCTTTCTGAGCTCTATCTTAAAATATTTAGAATCAAATGGGATGTCTTTGAATTGTTTTTCTCTAAATATTGAGAAATAAATCAGTAAAAATATAGCTTCTGTCGTTTCATTTTCTAAAAAAAATTGAATGACTTTTTTAGCTTCTTCTGTATTTAGGTCTCTAATGTTAGAAAAAACACGTGTTAAATTGATCAAGAGATGTTTTGGTTTTGTTTTTGATGATTTTATCTGAACAGAAAGATTCTTGATAATATTAAAAGAAGTTGTCTTGATCTTATCGCCCAATCCGGGTTCATAATCATTTAAAAGCTTTCGTCTAGATAAATATGTCAGATCAACTAAATTTATTAACGCCATAAGCCTAACGTAATTATCGGGCTCTGGGTAACCTAATTTCTTCGTTAGGTTTCCTTCTAAATCAAGTAACAATAGAGTTTTCCTAAATGCAAATTTCATATGTTTTGGAATATTGCTAGAAGATAAATATCTTAGTACCCAGCCAACAGTACCTCGTACTGTTGAGATTGTATGAACATCCTCCCCAATTTTTACTTGATAATGAAAATTGGAATCTGATGGCCTATTATTTGTGACGGGATCAGGATCTTCGCAATTCAATTCAATAATTTTTCTTGCCAACATGAATTTCTTTATCTTGGCAAGTTCTTCGGCCAACCAGACTATATTTTGTCTTATATGCGCGTTGGCTTTAAATGACTGACTGTAAACTTGCTTATTTTGTAAGGAGGCCTTTATTAATTGGTAAGTTTTTAGGGGATCAATTTTTGACAGGTCATGAATTATTCCCGCCAAAAATTCTAGTACTTGATTACTTTGATCTTTTTTAGAAAGAAGATTTTTGATATAAGAACCTATATAATTAGTATTTTCTTTCCAGTCTTTTTTTATCAAATCTGTTAGAATGTCATTTTTGTCCCAAATGTCATGGCGTTCTAAGGAATCTAAATACTCTTCTAGGTTGATAATTTTCAAGAAATCATATACAAATGCTGAATCTTTTTCAGCAACCCCCATTTGATGCATTAAGTCAAATGAGTTATACCATCTGTCCCATTCAGAAAATTTTGGTTTTTTTACTAACTGTAAAAAGTATTTTTTAGCTGGAGAATAATCATTATTAATAAGAGTAAAAAGTACTTTAATTACAAATATATTGGTTGGATACTCCCCTGGATATTTTTTTGACTTAAATTTTCTCGCATCAATATGAATAAGATCCATAATAGATTTTGGTCTAAATTTCTCAAGATTTGTCCCTTTGAGATCTTGAAAAATAATTTCTGAGGTACCAGGAATTCCTTTTTTCATTATTAAGAGGTTTTTTAAATATTCAAATGATTCGAAGCGTTCATTACTATTAAGTGTAGCGTTTTTTGATCGTTCAATTAGAATACCCACCAAAGCACGTTTCAAAAAAATTGGATTTTCTTTGGTTGATCGGATAATTGCTTTGTCTAATACATTTTTTTTGAAAAAGTTCCAAGATTTTTGTCTAGATTCAGCATACATGGTGTTAAAAAGTGGCCTGAAAACATAACTCACAATCCTTATATCATTTATTGAATAACTGCTTCCCCAATGACCTACTGCTCCTCCGATCCATTCATAACCTCGATACTTATAGCCATATATGAAGTCAAATTGGTTACAAATCCTAGATGTAACGTCTTTGAAGTTCGATTCAATGTCTTTAGCAAGAAATTTCCTTAGGATTTCAAATATTTTGGAGGAGGTTTCATCCGATAGACCTGATCCAGTCATGTCAAAATATTCGAATATAAATTCTATAAATTGTTTTTTATCCGTGGATTTATCATAGAGTAGATCAATAACATCTGCAAGATCGTCCCCAAAATCCGAATATTTTGCTTGTATATTTACAGTTTTTTCTCTCTGCACTTTAAATTTCACTAATACTTCTTTTTTCAAGAAGTCTAGTATCTTCTTTCCATAGATTCCTTTATTATCATTTTTTATGATTTTGATTATTATTTTAAGCGCTTCTGAATAATTGAACTCGTGATACAGATTACGAAAATTATCTAAGATAAAATCCAATATTATTGAATCCCCGACTTTCTTTTCTTCCCACTTTGTCTTTAATAACCTCATTGCGATAAAGATGTAATTTTGTTTTATAAGGATTTTTTCAAGAAAGAATATCCAACTTTCAAAGTTGTAATCTAACTTCTCTAATCTGTCGGTGATGTAGAAAATAAGACGAGGAGTTGCTGAAATGGGGCTTAAATATTTATCGTCATTAATCTTTTGAAATGCTTTTTCTGATGCAAAGAAATCATTAATATTTCCTATTTTTTTTGCAATTGGATTATTAAAAAAAGACTCTGACTTCTTTGCAATAGAGTCTTTGAATTGCTTAAGCATCATTAGAAAATCTTGTTTACTAATACTTTTTCCTTTTGCTCCTTCTTTCAAGATTCTGTGAAAAGACCTTGAAACTAAATTTTCAAGATCTTCATCCCCTAAATAGAAAGGATCATTAAATGCAAAATACTCCATAATTCTTGCTGTGATAAAGCTATCATCTTTAATTTCCTTTATCTCAGTCTTGAACAAAAATGCAATTTCCTCTTCTTTCCAACCCTTATCAATGAATTTTTTAAAAACTGCATTCTTTATTGGATTTTTTTTCCTAACTGCGATCCACCAGGGAAGAGATTCTCTAATATATGTGTAATCCGTAACAAAGTTTTTGCTTACTTTCTTTACGACGATTTTTAGTTTATCCTCTTTGCGAAAGCTTTTTGTTAATTCCTTTTTTACTATAATTCGGATTTCTCTATAGGATAAGGGTCGTTCATGCCATTTCACTTCAAAGTCTTCTGTATGGTCCTCGAATACTAACGTGAAATCCTCCCATTTCTTTCCTTCAATAATTATTTTTTGAAAATCAGTTCTGCTTATTACATTAAGTAGATAGAACAAAGTGATGTCAGCCTGTGCTGAGATCCCAGTAAAATTGAATTGGCCTGCTTCACTCATTTTTTATAACATTTTATGATTTGGTTTGGATCTTGTTGTAAATATGCTTAAGCGTTGTTTTAGAATTTCTAGATTTTGGATTATTTTTATAAGGCCATCGCCTTCAATTATATGAATATATGGATATGATCTTCTTTCTCTCAATATAATCTCTTTTGATCTAGCATTTGCTTTCCCAGAAATAATTACATAATATCCATCGATCATGAAACTTGCTTTCCCTATCTCAGAATCAATGAATTTAATTTCCTTCGAAAAACCCATTTGAATTTGGTTGACTATAGTTAGAACATTTTCTTTACTGGTTTTGCTCTCATATTTAAGATTTCCTTTTTTTATTTGTATCCCAAACCTCTTTTTGTGCTCGAAAATATCACGGTACTCGAAATAAACGTCTATTCCTTCTTCATCGCTACCATGCATATCTATCACACGTTCTGCGCCGATTTCCTCAAGAACAGGGATTATTATCTCTTTTCTGAGCTTCGTTTCAGTTAAAGAAACAAGGGTCTCATATGTTAATGACTCAAGTAGATTACTAGAGCCTTTAATTTGTGGAGATTTTGGCATTAGAATCTTTCCTCATATAATAAAAAACAATCTGCCAAGCAAATTTAATTATCCTCTTTTATCTAACCTTGAGATCCCTTTCTAGACAAATTATAAGAATATATTTAGTAATCTATTAAGTCAACTCAGTATAAAGTCAGTTTTTCTTTTCATTGACTCTATGTCGCAGATTTGATATGAATTAATCTGTATAACAGTGTATAAGGGGGCAAACCTAATGCACGGAGGTACAATGTCAGATTTACAGCGTTGGTACTCACTGGATGAAATCGCAAAGTATCTCGGTGTTAGTCAAGATACAGTACGCCGGTGGATACGCGATAAAGATATGCCTGCTCATAAAGTTGGCAGGTTGTGGAAGTTCAAAGTGATGAAAATTGATGAGTGGGTCCGAAATCAAAAAATCACAACTAAATAAATGGTAAATAAAGAAAACATCCATCTCACTCGCTTCGGTTTCAGCACAGGAAAGGGTTCTACTCATACCAAACGAACAATTATGTTAAAGGAACTGACTATACTTCTTGAGTTTGTTAACAATTCAGATGCATCACTTGTGAACTATAAATCAGCTATCATCGAAGAAAATTGCCTTGGAAAGCCATCGATGGCAACTCGCCGATATACCGCGGTATATTTAAAAGCGCTTTACGCACTTGATCCAAAAGTAATCCTCTTCCGTGCATTGCGATACTTCTGGAACCGTGACTCAGCCGGGCGATCATTGATGGCTTTTTTGTGTGCTTTTGCCCGGGACCCTCTTTTAACTGATTTGACGCCTTCCGTTCTCGATCTCCCTGAAGGCCAGTCTCCTTCGAAACATAATCTTGAGGATTTGATTGAACAGAAATACCCAGGCCGCTTCAGTCCTGTAATGAAAAGTTCCCTTGGAAGAAGGATGCTTTCTTCATGGAAACAAGCGGGTTTCCTTCATGGAAGAAATCCGAAAATTAGATCCCAGGCTATCCCCACCGCCGGATCAACCTCTTATGCACTTCTTCTTGGCTATTTAAGAGGCACCAGAGGACCTCTTCTTTTCGAAACAGATTATGCTCGTCTTCTGGATTGTTCTATTTATCGTGCTATCGAACTTACAGAGGAGGCTGCACGTCGGGGGTGGGTCGTCTTCAGCCGCGTAGGCGATGTTATGGAGGTGTCATTCCCCAATTTCCTAAACTCAAAAGAAATGAAGTGGATTCGTGAGCAGAATTAAACGCCTTATAGAATCGTACAGCAAATATATCGCGATCCCCTGGCGAAAAGACGCTGCTGCAGCTCAACGTGTAATCTTTTGTGTTTATAATGAATCCTATGAGCTTCGCCTCCGCGCAAAAATTGATGAATTTGAAATTGTAACTCGGCAGGCAGAGCACAATTGGGCACTATTCGACATGACAGACACATTTGCTGAGTGGTTGGCCGGTCAACGTTATAAAAAGAGCTATTTTCAGAAACCCCAGCTTCTTTCAACACTGTTGCCCAAATATAAAGACTTTTTAATAGAAAAATTCGAGCAGTTTATCCAGGACGGAAAAATTAGTGAAGATTCTGTTATAGCCGTCAAAGGGGTTGGCTCTCTTTTTGGATTTTTAAAGGTCAAAGATGTTGTAGATAAACTTGCCCCTCTCGTGCCTGGGAGGCTTCTCATATTCTTCCCTGGCAGCTTCGAAAATAATAATTATCGCCTGTTAGACGGATATGATGGTTGGAATTATCTTGCCGTGCCAATCACACCAGATAAAGTATTTTAAAGGAGGAATATCATGATGCTGAATCGCGAAATTTATCAGATTGATCCCTCGACTCGCAAACTGGTTAACGAAGGCGTCGTGACTGTTAATGATGAAATCACTAAAGAGGCATTGGATGTTCTGAGATATGAATTGGATACTTTTGTTTGCGATGGTCAGTATGAAAAGGGACTTGCTCACATACTTGAAAGCTATTTAAAAAATCTTGATCAAGCACAACAGCCAGGTGTTTGGGTAAGTGGGTTTTATGGATCTGGAAAATCTCACCTAGTAAAAATGCTTCGGGCGCTCTGGGTTGATACTGAGTTTCCTGATGGAGCCTCAGCACGAGGTATCGCACATCTTCCACACAACATAAACGACCTTCTTAAAGAGCTGACCATTCAGAGTAAACGGTTTGGGAGTATTCATGCTGCCTCCGGTACGTTAGGAGCAGGTGCCCACGGAAGCGTCCGTTTAGCGCTGCTGCGTATAATCTTTAAATCCGTTGGACTTCCAGAGCAATATCATGTAGCCAAGTTCGTTATGTGGCTAAAAAGCGAGGACATTATAGACCAAGTCCGCAGCCATGTCGAAAAGAATGGGTTAAAATGGCATGAAGAGCTCGATAATTTTTATGTGGCGGAAGGACTCCATGAGGCTTTAGTAAAAATCAAGCCCAATCTATTTTCTTCATCATCAATTTGTGTTGAAACGCTTAATAATCTTTATCCTTATGTGCAAGACATCTCCAGTGATGATATGATAAAGGCAATTCGACAAACCCTTACTCGCGAAGAAAAATTCCCTCTAACTCTGATTGTCCTTGATGAGATCCAACAGTATATAGGCGAGGAAAGTCAGCAATCAATGGAAGTTCAGGAAGTGGTCGAATCCTGTTGCAAAAATATTGGATCAAAATTGTTATTCATTGGCACTGGACAGACTGCTGTCACAGGAACCTCAAATCTAAAAAAGCTGGAAGGACGATTCACTATACGCATTGAATTGTCAGATTCAGATGTCGATACTGTCGTACGAAAGGTAATACTAGCAAAAAAAGCTCCTGCCCTTCCAGAAATTGAAAAGATGATGCAGGAAAATTTAGGAGAAATCTCAAGACATCTAACTGAATCAAACCTCGGGCACCGACTAGATGATCTTGCTGTGTTCAATCAGGACTATCCTATCCTTCCGATTCGCCGTCGTTTTTGGGAAAACACGCTTCGGGCACTTGATCCAACTGGAACAGATAGTCAGCTAAGAAACCAATTGAGTATGGTCCATAAAGCTATTCAAACCAACCTCGACGAAGAGCTTGGCAATGTTATCCCAGCAGACTATACCTATTTTGATTCTGCTGGGAAGCTGCAGCAATCTCGCATTCTCCCAAGAAAAGTATATGAGAAGACAATGAGCTGGATAGAGGGTTCAGAAAAAGAACAACTCATGGCACGAGCATGTGGACTTGTCTTTATTATTAATAAACTCGCTACAACCAGTAAAGATATTGGATTAAAGGCTACGGTCGACACTATTGCGGATCTCATGGTGACCAATCTACCGAAAGGCAGCAGTGCTCTACGCAACAAACTACCAACCCTTCTTGATGATTGTGAAATACTGATTAAAGTCGAAGATGAGTATCGTATTCAAACAGAAGAGAGCGCTGCCTGGAATGATGAGTTTTTGAATCAACGCTCCCAATTATTAAATGAAACTCATCGTATTGAAGCTGAAAGGGATGACAGAATTCGCAGTAGATTTGCTGATGTCGTAAAAAAGATCACTATTATTCATGGAATTTCTAAGGTTCCGAGAGAGATATTTCCAGTCTTTTTATCTCAACTCCCGAATGACAGTAAACAAAAAATTTACATATGGGTCCGGGATGGGTGGAGCATTGATGAAACTTCTGTCAGAGCAGATGCACGCCAGGCAGGAAATCAATCGCCTACAGTCTATGTTTTTATTCCGAAACGATCTGCAGATGAAATCCGCCGCAACATCATAGACTTTAAAGCAGCCAAGACAACTCTCGATATTCGTGGACTGCCTAATACACCTGAGGGGGTCGAGGCTCGTGCTGCTATTGAAACCATTCGTTCAACAGCAGATAAGAAAATCAAAGAACATCTCGATGAAGCCTTATCTGGTGCCCATGTTTATCAAGGAGGAGGAAACGAGATTGTAGGACAAAATTTACAGGACATGATTGTAGAAGCTGCAGAGAACTCGCTTCAGAGATTCTATCCACAGTTTAATATTGCTGATCATCCTGCATGGGAGAAAGTCTATTCGCGAGCCAAACAGGGAGCGCCTGATGCATTAAAAGTGATAGGATACGAAGGCGAGCCCTCTAAAAATGCAGTCTGTAAAGCAATCCTAGGTTATATAGGCAGTGGAAAAAAAGGAATAGAGATTCGGAACCACTTTGAGAGCTCTTCTTTCGGATGGTCACGTGACTCAATAGATGGAGGTTTACAAGTTCTTCTCATTTCCGGATATGTTCGCGTCCATGATGAGTTAGGCAGAGTTATAAATCTAAAAGAACTTGAAAGAAAGTCTATTGGCAAAGCATCGTTTAAGATTGAATCCCCACCACCAAAAACAGAGCAGCTTATTCAGATTCGGAAGCTTTTTCAAAAAATCGGGTGTCCTGCAAAGCCGGGCGAAGAGCTTGCAGTGGTCTCAGAGTTTCTTTCGAAGATAGAGGAACTGGCTGATTCGGCTGGGGATGATCCTCCACAGCCCCAACGTCCCGATACTAGATTCTTAGATGAGATTCGTTCTTCCTCTGGAAATGAACAACTTATTCTTATTTATAATCAACGTGAAGAGATTACAAAGTTTATCGATGATTGGACTGCTCTTGCCGATCAAATTGCTTTTCGGCTCCAAACTTGGAGCACCCTAAAAAAACTCCTTTTGAAAGCGGATAAAATGAAGGACCTTGAAGTTATCCATACACAGGTTCAACAGATTGAACAACAGCGTCTACTTTTAGCAGAGCCAAATCCAATCGATCCTTTGGTTGACAGTGTAGCGCAAAAGCTCCGTGAATCCATTAAAGAATTAGAAAAAGAGTATTTATCTCGATATAGTCTGGGGATAAGTCGATTAAAGGCAGATGGCAACTGGATAAAAATTGATAATGAACAACAGCAGTCATTACTCGAACAATACAATCTGACAGAGGGTAATCACCCCAAAGTCAACGTTCAGTCCCCTGAAGAAATCCTTAATACCCTCGAACAAATGCCAATAGCCATGTTTTCTGATAGAGTTGCAGCTTTGTCGGGTCGATTTGATCAGATCATAGCAAAAGCCGCAGAAATTATTGAACCACGAGCTCAATTTATAAAACTTCCTTCTCGGACAGTAAAAACTGAAGAAGACATTGATGAATGGGTGGCGGAGGTTAAAGAAAAACTTAAATCAGCTTTAAAAGACGGACCAATTATAATTCAATAGGGATTTTAAGTGATGGATAAGATGGAGACTCTTGATAAGTCAATAAAAAATAAATTGGAACATGTTGTTGTAGAGGCGAGGAATATCACTGAGTCGGCTGCCCGAGCTGTCTTAGAACAGCTTGGTGTGGGTGAAGCTATGCCTTTTGCTCATTTGACCGAAGAGGAACGTGAGCTTCGCCGCAAACTTCGGGCACACGGACGTCAGTTGGGTGATATCCGCAATTCAAAAGGTGAACAGAGAATAGACCGGCTGATCGAAGAGGTCGCCTATGAACATTGGCATCGCATGCTTTTCGCTCGCTTTTTGGCCGAAAACAACTTGCTGATGTATCCAGATCCGGAAAATCCAGTGTCTGTTACACTGGAAGAGTGTGAGGATCTTGCTCCCCATGAAGGTGCTAAGAACGGCTGGGAGCTTGCGGCACGCTTTGCCACTTGCATGCTACCGCAGATCTTCCGGCCTGACTCTCCGGCGTTCCAACTTGTGCTACCACCAGAGCATCAGCAGAGGCTTGAACGTTTGGTAGCCGGCCTTCCACAAGAGGTATTTACTGCATCCGACTCCCTGGGATGGGTCTATCAATTCTGGCAGATCAAGAAGAAGGATGAAATCAACGCTTCTGAGGTGAAGATAGGTGCCCGGGAACTCCCCGCTGTCACCCAGCTCTTCACCGAGCCCTACATGGTAAGTTTCTTACTAGATAATTCCTTGGGTGCGTGGTGGGCAGCACGGCAATTGACTGAGGCTGATTTGAAGAATGCTGCAAGTGAAGAGGAACTGCGACGCAAAGCCTCGCTTCCTGGTGTTCTACTGAAATACCTGCGATTTTTGAGAGCTAAAGACGGAGTCTGGGTGCCTGCTGCTGGAGAATTTGATGGTTGGCCAGAGCATCTAAGCGAACTTAAGGTTCTTGATCCTTGCTGCGGATCAGGACACTTCCTAGTAGCAGCATTTCTGATGCTAGTGCCCATGCGCATGAAACTAGAGGGATTTTCTGCCCAGGAGGCAGTGAATGCTGTGCTACGCGAGAACATCCACGGGCTGGAGCTGGATCAGCGCTGCGTGGAATTAGCAGCCTTTGCACTTGCACTCACTGCTTGGTGCTATCCCGATTGCGGTGGTTACCGAGTACTTCCTGAACTCAATGTAGCCTGCTCAGGTCTTGCCATCAGTGCAAAGAAAGAAGATTGGGTAGCCCTGGCGAGGGAAAACAACAACCTGTCCATAGCATTGGAGGAGATGTATAAGCAGTTCAAGGATGCGCCGGTATTGGGCAGTTTGATTAATCCGGAGATTGGTCTCGCTAAGGGTTCGTTGTTCGAGCTGAACTGGAAAGAAGTCGGACCGCTGCTGACCGAAGTGCTCTATTGTGAGAAGGGTGATGAAAAAACAGAGATGGGTGTGGTTGCACAAGGCTTAAATAAAGCAGCCAGCTTATTAGGGCAAAAATATAGTCTTTTGATGACAAATTTTCCCTTTGTCGGAACCAGGAAACAAGATCAAAAACTACGAGATTATTGCGAAAAATTTCATTCAAAAGCAAAGCACGATTTGTCAACCTGTTTGATCGATAGGTGCACGAAACTTCTTCATCAAAAAGGAACTATGACCTTTGTTTCTCCACATAACTGGTTATTTTTAGGTGCATATAGGTCATTCCGGATCGATTTGCTCAAGCTGAACAAGTGGAATTTTGTCGCTCTTATGGGGGCCAGAAGTTTTCAGACTCCAATGTATGATTTCAGTATCGCTCTTACAGTAATAACGAATGCTGTAATGACGGAGAAAGATTGGCTGAGGGGTGTAAACGTAGAAGCGTATCCCACTCCTATCGAAAAATCTGATGGATTGTGTAGAGATACTGTTCTGTCTATTAAGCAATCCCAGCAGTTGAGCAACCCAGACCAGAGGATAACCTTAACAGAAGGTTCTGAATTTCCTCTACTACAAGAGAAGTCTGTTTGCCTTACTGGAGCCATGAATGGGGACTCTCCAAAATTTTTAAAGCAATTTTGGGAGTTTGGAAACCGCCCTTACGAATGGATTCCTCTACAAAGTACAGTAACCTCAAACACACATTACGCTGGGCGGCAACAAGTAATTTACTTTGACAGAGAAAATGGCCACCTCAGAGAGGATCCTATTATTCGTAGAGAGCGTTTACACAATTCTGATGAAAGAGGTAATTCTGTTTGGAACAAGAAAGGTATTATGGTTCACCGGATGGGATCGTTGCCGGCCACTATCTATGACGGCGAGGTTTATGACCAAAACGGCGCAGCGATTGTTCCAAACGAAGACGTATCAATTAAAGCATTGTGGTGTTTTCTTGCCTCCTCTAATTTCCACGCTGAGGTTCGAAGAATAGACAACAAAGTTGGGGTTACACCAGCGACGCTGGCAAAAGTCCCTTTTGAGCTCGACCACTGGACCAAAGTCGCTGAAGAAAAATATCCCAATGGTTTACCCAAACCCTATTCCGATGACCCCACCCAGTGGATTTTCCACGGCCACCCTTGCAGCTCGGTGATCTGGGACGAAGAAATGAAATGGACGGCTCATGGGCCGCTGCGCACCGATGCCACGGTACTCCAAGTCGCTGTCGGCCGTCTGCTTGGATACCGCTGGCCGGCTGAACTGGATAGCGCTGTGGAGCTTTCCGATGAAGCTCGCGCATTGGTGAAAAAGTCGGAATCCTTGTTACCCTATGCTGATGAGGATGGCATTGTGTGTATCCCATCTGTACGGGGTGAGGCTTCAGGAGCTGATCGCCTGTTGAATCTGCTTGCTGCTGCCTACGATAATAAATGGAGTAACAATAAACTTGCACAGCTCCTTAGACAAGTCGACCATGCAGGCAAGACGCTGGAAACCTGGTATCGGGATAAGTTCTTTGCTCAGCACTGCAAACTCTTCCATCATAGGCCTTTTATTTGGCACATCTGGGACGGTATGCGAGATGGTTTTGCTGCCCTGATCAGTTACCATAAGCTCGACGCCAAACTATTGGAGTCTTTGATATACACCTATCTGGGTGATTGGATCAGCCGTCAGAAGCGGGACAAAGCCAACGGAGTAGACGGTGCAGAAGAAAAACTCGTTGCTGCTGAAACCTTGAAGAAAAGCTTGGAGCTTATTCTTGAAGGCGAAGCACCCTACGATATCTTCGTGCGTTGGAAACCAATAGAGAAACAGCCTATCGGCTGGAACCCAGACTTCAACGATGGCTTGCGCCTCAATATTCGCCCATTCCTCACTGTTCCCGATGTCGGCAGGAAAGGCGCAGGAGTTCTTCGCGATAAGCTAAACATCAACTGGAACAAGGATCGGGGCAAAGACGTAAAATCGGCTCCTTGGTATCACCTGGGGCCTCAATATGGAGGGAGAGAGGGCGATCGCATTAATGACCATCACTTGAGTTTGTCTGAAAAGCGTGCTGCCCGGTAGGCCTAGAAATGGAGATAAGATGATGCGTGTGATTGAGAGATTGATTCAGGCTGTTGGGGAAGCAGCAATATTCAATTCAGAGGTTCAAGTGGCACCAGCATGTATTCTCTGGCCAGATGGTGATCGCCAGTGGGAAGCTGCAATACCACAACTACTTGAAGAGTTGCCGGAACTATTCATATTAGGGGAATATGATCCCGTAAATCGAACTGGACCAGCTATCTGGATGAGATGTGTCCTTGCAGGAAAGATTGATGAAGTTGTTCTGCCGCAAGGCTGCACTCCTATATTCTATTTACCGGGTGTAAGCCGTCAGCATTTGCGAGCTGTTGAAACTTGTCCAGATTATCTCAAGCCAATCGCAGAAATGCAATATCGAGGCGTAATTTGGTCGCAGTTAAATGCGAAAGATTGGACTATCTTGGCGTTTTTAAAATCCGACCAAGGGGGACTCGGTTTGGATGTAGCCCAGGATACTGATACAAAGAACGCAATGCTAGCGGCTCTTGACTCTCTGCTTGAAGAAAATGTAGAAAAGTTTAAAGAAAAATACTTAGACAAAGAATATTTCAACACTTTGGTCACTGGGGGAGATCCTGTACGGGACTTTCTTCAATGGCTTGATCAAGGAGATTCTTACCGAAAGAAGCGAAGCGCAAACGAATGGAAAGCTTTCGTGGAAATCTGTAAGTCGCAGCTGGAATTTAATCCGCAAAAGGAGGGAATTTTAACAGGAGCCGCTAAATTGGCGAGCCGTGAAGGCCCATGGCTTGCGATATGGGAAAGGTTCTGTGAAGCTCCGAAACGATATTCCAACATACCCGTCCGACTTCGGCAGTGTAAAATGCCTCTTGTCGGACTTTTTTCAGATGAGGGAACCCACGGAAGTTGGCCTCAGTGGAACGATGACCAGGAAAACCTTTTGCGCAAGGAATTACAGAATTTGGAAAAATTACCTTCTCATGAGGCGCGGAAGCGAATTATTGAATTAGAAACTAAACATGGGAAAAGAAGAAGCTTGGTATGGGCGGAGCTCGGAGAAACACCTCTAGCTCTCTCCATAGAGCATTGTGCACGGCTTGCTAGTTCAACCCAGAATTCTTTGGCAGCGGGATCTATTGATGATCTTTTGGCTGGTTATTGTGATTTTGGGTGGCAGACTGATGACGCGTTGCTTTTTGCTCTATACTACGTATCGAAGACAGAAGATGTTGAAGCTGTAAAGACTGCTATCAGATCCTTATATATTCCATGGGCAGAAGAATGTGCACAATACCTCCAAAAAAAAGTCGATCAATCCGGCTATCCTGGTGGTTCAGCTACAGATGAAACGCCCTCCGAATATAACGAAGGGGAGTGCGTTTTATTTATAGACGGTTTGCGTTTCGATGTGGCGAAAAGGCTCACAGATCGCCTTACTAGAAAGGGATGCGAAGTTGAGGAAAAACCAGTGTGGGCAGCGTTGCCAAGTGTTACAGCAACCGGCAAACCCGCTGTATCACCAGTAAGGGATAAGATAAGCGGAAAAGATATTGATGCGGATTTTGAACCTGTCATTGCTGAAAGCGGCAAATCTCTTAAGGGCGGCTATCATTTAAAAAAGCTCTTGATTGATTCAGGGTGGGAATTTCTGGATGGTAGTTCTTCTGGCCAAGGGAAAGGGAATGCATGGAGTGAAATCTGTATTATCGATCATGAAGGCCATAATAAAGGATGGAAACTGGCCAAGCATATTGAAGAAATGTTAGACGAAATTGAAGAGCGAATTCTTAGACTCGCTTCGGCGGGATGGAAAAGTATTCGCATTGTTACTGACCATGGGTGGCTTTTACTGCCTGGTGGATTGCCTAAAATCGAAATGCCCAGTGTCTTGACAGTAAATAAATGGGGTCGCTGTGCTGTTCTTAAGGCAGGTGTTAAATCTGAAGCACGTCAGTATCCATGGTATTGGAATCCTGATCAATATTTCGTTATTGCTAATGGGATCAGTTGTTTTTATAAAGGTAATGAATATGCTCATGGCGGATTGAGCCTCCAAGAGTGCCTTGTTCTGGAATTGAGGATTTCATTTGATGCTTTTAAAAAATCCGTTGAATTTAAGGAAATCGTGTGGAAAGGATTTAGGTGTGTTGTATCAGTGGAAGGTGAATTATCAGGAATAAATGTTGATATCCGTAAGCAACCTGGAGATCCTGCATCGAGCGTGATATTGAGTAAAAAACTTTTAGATACAGATGGCAAAGCGTCCCTTCTGGTGGAAAATGAAGAATTGGAGAATAGTGAAGCCTTCGTTGTCTTGATTAATGAGAATGATGAACTTGTGACCCAAATTACCACAGTTATTGGAGGAGGTAATAATGATTGAATTGGATAAAATTGACAAACTGGCTGCCTCTTCCCTTGACGGATATTTGGTCCGGAAAGATCTTGTTCGAACTTTCAGCCGCCAATTTCCGGTGCCAACCTATGTTGTCGAATTCCTTTTGGGCCGTTACTGTGCAAGCATTAAAGAAGAAGAAATTAAAGAAGGGCTGGAAGTCGTACAGCGGCAGCTGAAATCACGAACTGTCAAGGCCGGAGAAGAGGAGCTTTTTAAAGCACGCGCTAGAGAAAATGGTGAGGTCAAAATTATAGACCTGATAACCGCAAGGCTTGATGCTAAGACAGATTCTTATGTTGCAACCTTACCTAGTCTTCAATTAAAGAACATCCGTATTAGCGCAGAATTGGTTAAACAGCACGAAAGGATGCTTACAGGAGGATTTTACGCAGAGATCAATCTTGCTTACGATGCGGCGATAGCTCAGGAGAGCAGCGGACGGCCTTTTGGAATTGAAAACCTTCGAGAAATTCAGCTTTCAAAAAGAGATATACTTGACGTATTAGCTGAGGCACGAAAGAATTTTTCTACTGAAGAATGGAAAGTCTTGCTGCTTCGCAGCATTGGCATTGAACCTGCTACTTTGAGCGAACGACAAAAAAATGCTTTCTTATTGAGAATGGTGCCTTTCGTCGAACGAAATTATAACATGGTTGAGTTGGGGCCAAGGGGTACGGGCAAAAGCCATATCTATCAGCAAATTTCTCCTTATGCTCATTTGATTTCGGGAGGAAAAGCCACAGTCGCCCGGATGTTTGTACATATGGGAACAGGGCAACGCGGCCTAGTTTGCCAGTATGATGTAGTATGTTTTGATGAAATCTCAGGCATCTCCTTCGACCAGAAAGACGGTGTCAACATTATGAAGGGCTACATGGAATCTGGTGAGTTCAGTCGTGGTAAAGAAAGCATTCGGGCAGATGGTAGCTTAGTATTGCTGGGAAACTTTGATGTTGATGTTGAGCATCAGCAGCGTATTGGCCATCTCTTTGGTCCGATGCCGCCTGAGATGCGAGATGACACGGCATTTATGGATCGCCTCCACTCCTATCTCCCAGGATGGGATGTGCCGAAGATCAGTAAGGAACTACTCACGGACCATTTTGGGCTCGTCAGTGACTTTCTCTCTGAATGTCTCAGCCAACTCCGTAATCAGAGTCGGATCTCGACTATACAAAATAGGGTCTTTTTTGGCGGTGCACTCAGCGGGCGTGATACAAATGCCGTGAATAAGACGATTAGTGGACTCCTCAAATTGTTGTACCCTGCAGGCGATATTGATATCCCTGAGGAAGAACTTGAAGAAACAGTAAGGATGGCTATGGAAGTACGGAGGCGCGTCAAAGAACAACAGAAGCGGATTGGTGCTGCAGAGTTCCGAAACACGCATTTTAGCTATGTCATGGGAACTGATGGCGTTGAGAAGTTTGTTTCGACGCCTGAGCTGAGAAGTGAAGGTAGTATTGAGGAAGATCCGCTAGAGCCCGGGCAAGTATGGACCATTAGTCCTGGTGGTCAGGAAGAATATCCAGGGCTTTATCGTATTGAGATCAACGAAGGCCCCGGCTCAGGTGTAAAAATACTAAACAAACCGGTTCCCCAAGGATTTCGAGAAAGTGTAGGGTATGCAGAGCAGAACCTCTATGCTCGTTCCATGCAATTGGTGGGAGATAAGGATCCAAGACATCATGAATTCACTGTTCAGCTCCGTGCTTTTGACGCTTCTAAGTCAGGATCAAAGGTGGGAGTTGGATCACTTGTGGCGCTTTGTACAGCTCTTTTAAAAAAGAGTTTCCGGGGAGGTTTAGTGATAGTTGGTGAAATTAATCTTGGTGGATCCATAGAGCCTGTTCATAATCCTGTCACAATTGCTGAGATAGCCATTGAAAAGGGAGCTACAGCTTTATTGATGCCTGTGGCCTGCCGTCGCCAGCTTTTTGATCTTACTGATGACATGGCCACAAAAATCGATATTCAATTCTATGCTGATGCCCGCGATGCTCTCTTAAAATCGATTCTGGAGTGAGGCACGTGTTAAAGTCAGGCGCTTCACTTCGATCTTCAACCAGCTTGATGCAATTCAATTTATTTAAATTCAGTGGAATGGACTGATGACACATAGCGATTCCGTTGAGGCATTCCGCACGCACGCTAATTATCTGCGAGCGCTTGCAAAACTTGCCTGCGACTCTTCTTACTCCTCACGGGGTGAGGCTTATTCGTCCATAATCCAACGAGTATTAACATCAAGTATTTTGCCAGTGACAAGAATCTCAGGGATTGATTTACAACAGGTGCGTACAAGCCTAGAAAATGCTTGGGGAACCGAACTCCTCTTGGCTCTAGGAGCGCATGTTGCGAGAGATGAAGAGATTATCCGATTATCTAATAACTGGAATGTTGTTCAAGCCTACTACGTTTTCTACCATGCGACGCAAGCTATTGTCGCCTGCAAAGGTTATGCCCGGCCTACTACTCATCCAAAGACCCAGCAACTCTACTTCCAGATCTTTACTAAGAGTAATCAAAGCCTGGCGCCGTGGACTTTAGGATTTGGCAACAGCGGCCCAGTTAATATTCCTGAAGAATTCACAATTAATCCCTGGCTTCATTCGTGGACGACTTGCACAGAAGAGACAGCTTGGAGCTTAGCCTGTAAGGCATTCAGAACTACACGGGAAGAGATGATTCCTAACCAAATGCGAAAGAAACGAGCGGACAAACGCAACAGGCGAAAAAAGGATTGGGAAGAGGAAGAAAAGGAAAGGGTACGGGCAGGAAGAGCACCCCGACAAATCCCCAAATTTCGGTTGCCATTACTTACTGAAAGCGAAAAGAAAGATGTCTATAGCAAGTTGAGACCTTTTACACTTATGGACTATTTATTTCGTCTTCGCATTAGGTCAAATTACGAGGATAGTGCTATGTTTACAGATGGGCCAGAGGAAGAAGGACAATCTGGGCAGGTTCGTGAAGATCTTCTCCTCCTTTCTGGCTCAGTTGCACTTCTTGCAGAGCTATTTATTTCTAATTTGATAGGGCGTAATGTGATATTGCAATGGGTAGATAATTGGCTCGAGCGCAATAAAGCTCCTGGATGGACTGCTGATCTTGCAGAACGTTATATTCTTTATAATGATTTGGAATAGATATTACATTTTTTACAAAGACTCTATTTAAAAGCGAACTAATTCGTGTTTTTTGATCCAGCTTTAATTTCTACTTCTCCTAGAATACAGCAAAAATTTGTTTGAAATTACCATGGTTTTAATCTGAAAAATATCCATTTCCGCTTGTAAGCAGTAGCCCTCTTTTCTTCCTCCCGATCCTGAAATACCGAATCAGGTTATTTCTGCTACAGAATTTTCATCAGAATATTGCTGACTTTGGAAAGGCAAGTTAAAAATGTTGAAAAGTAGCTATTACTTTCAATTTATGTCGGTCATTTAATGATAAATAACAGGGGAATTTATCATAAAATATATAAATCAGTAGCTATTATATATTATTATAGCTACTAAATGAGGAGATTCTGTGTCAAAGATCAATTACTTCTCTAAAGAAGAGGCAAGTTCAAAACCTCAACGGCATATGTTCTCATTAGATTGACGATTGGGGGATAGAAAAACTCTAAGACAAGAGTAGATTAAAATGAAGAAAAATCTATAAATTGACAAAATGTAAATAAGTGAAATAATATTGCGAGTGAATTAGAATTGCTGAAGGAGGATGCTATGGAAAAAGAAATATTATTTAAAATTAAAAAAAAATTAGAAAGGCTTGGAGATAAAAGCATAGGTGAAACTCAAACTAAAGAATCTTTAATAAATCCCTTAATTTCAGCATTAGGATGGGATGTTACCGATTTTGATGAAGTAAAGCTAGAATATAAACATATTAGGAAGGCTACTCCAGTAGATTATGCGTTATTAATTGAAATGACTCCAAAATTGTATATCGAAGCCAAGCAATTAGGCGCTAATCTTGATGACTATAAATGGATCGCCCAAATTCTAACCTATTCAACTATGGCTGGGGTAAAATGGTCAATATTAACAGATGGAAATCATTATAAACTTTATAACACTACCGCTGAGGCAAAACTAGAAGAAAAACTATTTTATGAATGGAGAATAAAAGACTTAACAGAGACAAATATTGATAAAGTAGTCAATTTTTTAAATTTATTGACAAAGGAAAAATTTGAAGATGATGAGATTGAACTTGCATGGCAGAATCACTTTGAAGTAACTAAAGTAAGAAAAACATTAAAAAAGCTGATTGAGGATAAGGATGAGTCACTTTTAAATTTAATAAGGAAAAAAACCAAATTAACAAGAGCGACTATTGTTAATTCCCTTAATAAACTAAAGGTGAAAATAGATGGAACCCATGTGCCTGATGTTTCTATGGTAAGTCCGGAACCTAAAACTGTTAAAAAGGGATTTACAGGGAAAATACCAGAAAAAGCAGTATTTTTAAATGATACTTTTGAAGTGAAAACTTGGAAAGATTTGTTGGTAACTGTTGCTGAAATTCTTATCAAACAAAAACCTGATGTGTTTAATAATCTGCCAGACTCACAGACAATGAGAACTGTTTTTGGTGGCACATTTCTAACAAGGGATAAGAATTTATTACGTATTCCACATCAACTAAGTAATGGGCTATTCCTTGAGATTAACCTTGATGCAAATACAATAGTGCGAGTTATTAAAAAAAGATTACTCCTAGGGACAGGCTATAAAGAAACTGATATAAAAATTTTTGTAAAACAATAAATCGATTATTTTATCAGCTCCTATTCCAAGAACATATTTATCTCTTTTTTCCTGAATATGGATTTTCATTTATTTTGAATAAGACAAATAATTGACATTAAAAAACCTTCACCATATATTTAATCGTTAATAAGATAAACATTGGAAGAAAGAGAAAAAGCAATACTTAAAGCGCTATATTTGAGAGAGAAGAAATCTATTCGATACATTGCTTAACTGGTGAGATGGAAGATAGATAAAGCACATAGATTGTTGAAAAAATATGGAATTAAGGGAAAAAAAAGGATAAGAAAAGGCAAATTATCCGGAGTAACATTGGACGTTCTGGGACGGGAATTTAAAATAAAATCAAAGGCTCAAGTTGCCAAGGAATTAGGAGTATCGAGAGTAGCACTATATAGATATTTGAAAAAAAGTAAGGTTTTGCTGAATGATAAATTTATGTAGCATAATTTGCATTATGTGAACTTTCTATAAGGGATAAAGCCGCATTTTTAAAACGAGATGAAATCTTAAATTTTTGTCTCAAAATTGAATAAAATCCGATATCCTATCCCTACTTTGATCATTTTTACTTTGATTCACCCCTTAAATCATCTTGAAGGGCTATTGAATTAATTTTTATAGTTTATAAAAATATGTTATTATAATTTAATTACGGTTAAAAATGATGGGAAAATCCAAAATTTTCCAGCTTAGATCATCTTAAACTTGTAAAAAAGCATATATGCAAGTGATGTAAATGAATGAAGAAATTATAAAAAATTTATTCGAGCAATTTTTAAATACTTATGATCCAGAACAATCTAGAGATACATGGCAAAGTCAAAGTAGGATCTTTCGTGAATTTTGGGAAGAAAAGATATTAGATGATAAATATCAATTAGACATACCTGAAGATCTAATCTCAATCGTCCAAATATTAGATGTAAAAGGAGCTGGAAAAAAAGAGAGCAAAGAAAGATTTGAGGGAGTAGCCTATACGAATGTTTTTCAAAACACATGGTACAAAATTTTTGCAGAATTAAAAAAAGATGGAGAAAAGAAAAATCTCATCAATAATATCTTTAAATCTGAAAACGATGATGACTTAATATTGCTTGTTGATCAACTGTATGAGCTAAACAAAGTTGATAGAATTCCAGCATTGACGGGGAAGCACGGGATAGTTATCAATGTTTTTCTTTTTACTTATAACCCGAGAGATAACATTTCTATGGTTTCTCTCGCTGATAGAAATAAACTAATAGACTACTTCAATTTAGGAAAGTCTAATGAGATCGACAACCTAAGTTACGGCTATAAAATTGTAAAATCACGTCAATTAGTTTTGTCATTCAGAGACAAATATCCGTTGGATATTGACAATAGAGGACTCTCTTGCTTTTTTTATTTCGATCCAATGAGAGAAATATGGAAAACCGATGACGGGCACGGTAAAACAGCATCAGAAGGAATCAGTTTGTTAGAAAACAAAAAGCAAATTATCCTCTACGGACCTCCGGGGACGGGGAAAACATTTAAAACAAAAAGTATTTCAATTAAGTTGATTGAAAATGATTAAAAATATAAATTTTGAAGAATTTAGGAAAGAATTTAAAAAGTTTAGCGATACAGAGGAATATAAAAATCGAAAATCTCAGTCCCGATTCATCGAAATTGCTCAACTGACAATCAAAGAGTTATTGAAAAAGGGCGAAATTAGAAATGAAGACTTAACTGCTTTGATCCAAATGTTTGGCCATCATTGCAGCGAGGAAAACTTCCAAAGACATCTTAGAAATCTCCAATTGCCTACTGATGTAGAGGAGGAAATTTTCAATAAATTCATCGAAATCGGCGAATACGGATACACTGGAAGAGGTAAAGCTGCAATAAAAGGGTTGAATGAAGAGCAGTTGGATGATGTTAGGCGATTTTTGGAAGATATTTTAAATTCTGAAACTGTTGAGCATATAAAAAACGCATATTTGAAGTTCGGCGAGAAAAGAACTCCGCAAGTAGGAGGCGGAATTTATTCTGCTTGGCTATATTATTTACAACCAGAATTTTGCCCCTTGGTAACGGGTCCTGCAGGTCAGTTCCTGTATATGCTAGGCTGGAGGGGGGCATATGACGAAGCAATAGATCTATTTGTAAGATTAAAAGAGGAAGTCAATGAAAAGGACTTAGGATTTATTGATTCATTTTTATGGGAAGAAGAAAGAAGAAACATAATTCTAACAAAAAAACATACGCCTTATAAAAATTGGGAAATGGAGCTTCTGAGGTATAAACAGCAAATAATCCTTTATGGCCCTCCTGGCACAGGGAAAACCTATAGAACAAAAAAGATCGCAACCGATTTGCTGGAATAGGAGATCGAAAATGGATATTAAAAAAATTCTATCCAATGAATATTCTCCCAGAGACATGTTCTCCGTAAAAGAAAACGTCTGGAAGTTAACAGATGGCCAACATCTTCAATTGGTCAGCTTTTATGCTGCGTTCTACAGCGACCTTAAATCAGCTTTAGATGAATTGGTACGGTGTGATAAAAAGGCCGAAACGATATGTCGGAAAATCGAGAATGAGACAAGAGACCGTCTTCTAACACAGCCGACATATAAACGATTCTCGAAGTGGGGTGATTGGTCGGTAAAAAAAGAGGAAGCTCTAGCAAGAAATATCAGCAGAATCCTCTTTGGATTCAATATGCCGCGAATGATTGACCAACAGAACAAAGTGATTGATGAAAATATAATAACTAATTTCCTAAATAAAGTAACGAAAGAAGGGGATCTGACGGAAAACAAAATTGAATCCTCCGAGAGAGATGAACCTGCTGTAGATCTAAGAAAAGAACTTGACCAGAGCGAAATTTCTAAGAAATTCGATGAATTTCGAAAGGAAGGCAGGATTGAATTTATAACTTTTCACCCATCTTACAGCTACGAAGAATTCATTGAAGGCATTACTGTAAGAATCGAGGAAGAAAATAAAGCTTATGAAGAAGTTAAATATATATTAAAACCTGGAATATTTAAAACCTTGTGTAAAAGAGCTTTAGGAGCTGCATTTGGATTAGAGCTGGATGAGATTGAGAAAAAATCTTGGAGAGAGGTCTTTGAGGAATATTGTGACATAGAAGATCAAATCGATTTTGAGCATTCGCCAAAGTATGTATTAATAATCGATGAAATCAACAGGGGTGATATCGCAAAAATATTTGGCGAGCTTATCACTTTGTTGGAATCGGACAAGCGGTTAGGAGCAGAAAATGAACTGATCACTAAATTGCCTGCCTCAGGAAATTACTTTGGTGTCCCGGGTAATATTTATGTTATAGCGACTATGAATACTGCCGATAGAAGCATTGCTTTATTGGATGTAGCTCTAAGAAGAAGATTCGGTTTCATCGAGATGAATCCAAATTTTAATACACTTGAAGAAGATCATTTAACTAAAAATAAAGATGCCCTCATGAAGGCTGATGTATACGAATTATTGATTAAATCCAAGGATGCGATTCTGAAGATCAATCGAGAAATCTGTAAGGACTCATCGATTGGAAGAGATAAACAGATAGGACATTCTTTCCTATTCAAGGTTAAGACTCCTTCTAATTTATGCCTTGTCTGGAAGCATGAAATTCTGCCTCTTTTAGAAGAATACTGCTATAGCGACTATGCAAAAATAAACGGAATGCTATTTGGTAAAACAGGCGACACCGAATGGATCAGTGAGTCTGAAGGCATTAAGGAAATAAACACAAAAACTATAGAAATATTTCTTAACGAAATATTATCCAATGCAGAAAAATGAAATCATATGAAAATACTGAAACCATAAGAGAATATTCTTCTGTAATTCTTAATGATCTGAATACATCTAAGGACATTTCTTATCTGAAAAAAAAATGTTTTGGATATGAAAAGTCTAAACCATATAAAATCCGAGAATTAAGGGATGAAAAAGTTGAAATAGAGAACACTTCTTATTCTGGTATTATCCAACTAGATAAAAAAAGACTACATTTTTCAACCAAAGTTGCAACAAATTTGTTTTATATGCTTAGTTTCCTTAAGGATGAAGAATGCTTCTACTATGACCCAGACAAAATAATTGATATTAAAAAAGGTAGGAATTTTTTTGATATTCTTGGAAGGCTCTTTTTGAATGAGTTTCTTGAAATTTATAAGAGAGGTTTTTACAAAAAATATGTAAAAAAAGAAGAAAATATTCCATTTCTCAAAGGAAAATTTCTTATTAAAGGGCAAATAAAGAATGAAATAAACAAAAAAACTAAATTCTACTGCAGTTATGATGACCTTACTTATGATTGCTTAGAAAATAAAATAATGTTGAGGGCTGCAACTTTATTAATACCCCTCATAAGGTTCAACGAAAAAGTCAAGAGGGATTTGATCTATTATTCCAATTTAATGAGAAATGAAATTAGCCTTGTTAATGTTCAACCGAATGAATGCGATACAATTCAATACAACAGGCTTAACGATTATTATGAAAAAATAATTCAATTCTCTAAGGTTATTCTCAAAAACTATTTCATAAGAACTACTTATGTTGGGATCTCAAAAGGATTTAGCTTCATTGTGAACATGAACAAAGTTTATGAGGATTTCATAACAGAATTAATCAAAGAATTGGTTGATGAAGAGGATGAATTCAATGATTTTATTGTTGATAGTCAAGAGAGGTTCGACAATCTAGTCAGAGAGAAAAAAATCATCACTAAGCCAGATATAATTTTAAGGAAGAAGATTTCAAATGAGCATCCCATAATTATCGATGCAAAATACAAAAGACAAGAAAGTAATACAGATTACTATCAAGTTATAGCGTATGCTTTAGCAATTCCAACCGTTAAGGCTTGTTTTCTAATATATCCGAGCGGCGAGAAAACAGAATCAGAGCCTTTAACCCTTGATCCTGGCATATTTGGAAATGCTCGTGATGAAGTCAAGCTGCATGCGGTCAAAGTAGATTTAAAACTGAAAGAAGAGGCAAATTTTAAGGATTATATCAGAGATATTAAAGAACAGCTTAAAAGAAAATTACGCTTTCAAAATTATGTGAATTAATAGAAACCAAGGGGAATTCTTTCGCATTATAGAGATATTTTAGGATGATATGATCCAATGATTATTTCAAACTTGAAAGCCAATCAAAAATAATTCGTGAAAGATGGACAGACATCTTAATTTATTCGTCAGTTACAATCATGACTTGACTGAAGATAATCTTACTCGTGCGTTTATTGTCACTCTTAGTTTGTTAAACGCTGATACAAAACATATATTCTTAAAAACAATTCTATCTAGATCACAATACTCTGAAAAACTGGATTTTGAGGATCTCTTCGAACAAAACTTGAATTCTATCCACTTTGCTTTGCAAGGAAATATCGAAATCGAAAGAAAAAAAATCTTTGCCTTCCCTCATAAATATTTAATGACAATTACTGGAAACAACGATTTTGCTGAAGTCGATGATTATCTAAGTACGGAAGAGGATGTAGAAAAAACCTTGTTAAACAGGGAACCACCTAAGAGCTCTCCACAATTTAAACTGCTGAAGAAATTATGTTCTGATTCCCGGCCTGATGGATGGATATATAATAAAGATAAAGGATTTGTCTTCCTAATCGAGTCAAAAACAGCCAACGCTATCCTTTATTATTCCCAGGTTATAAGCCATGCATACAATTGGCTAGGCCTCTCAAAAGTGAGTGAAATATTAGAGAGAACAATAAAAATCAGATGGTCAGATATCGCAAATTCCATCGATCACCTCATAAAAATGCGAATTGCTGAATCTGAAAAAAGACTATTGAAAGAGCTGTCAGATTATCTTGAATTCAACGGATTCAAAGCATTTAAAGGGCTTCAATGGAACAAGTTGAAACCTCCTCCTCAGATAAAGGTCTTTGTTAGAGGCTTTGATGGATTCCGTTGGTCAGAACTAAAGCCACCACCTGAAATAAATATATTAAGAACCGATACGGAGGATATATATGGATAAAGAAATCATTGAAAATTTCTTTAGCAACGTTGAATGGTTTAATAATTTCTTCTCTGATATTGGAGAAATTTTTAACACTCTCAAGCAAAAAATAAAAAAGGAATTCGGTTTAGAAAAAGAACTTCAATACTACCAAAAATCCATGTATCAACCGTCAATCCCAAACTATTATTGCTTGTTGATGGGAGGGAAGTATTCTATACAGGTCTTTGTGAATTTAACAAAGGAGCTTATTGAGAATCATCCACACTTTGTAAACGAACCGTCTATCATTGTCATAAAACACCATCATCCTCGATATGATTGGGTAGATCAATTGGGATTAAACGTTATCATAAACCAGAATACTGAAGAGCTTGTTTATGAAGAAAAAATTTTTAAGGGAAAGATAAAGTTTAAAAACACTGAGGAAACAGTGCCGTTTTCTGCATTTCAAGTGTCTTTGGAACATTTCAAGAAGGGAGTGAATCTGGAGGAAATCATTGAAGATGTCGTAATAAGAAAAATAAAAGAAATTGAAGATAGTGAAACAAGAT
>Ga0209986_10000979_pt1 | contig 27901 bp, 26 predicted proteins | sample BlataG_FD_183168 | JGI IMG/M metagenome (GOLD analysis project Ga0209986, IMG submission 183168) | Deep subsurface microbial communities from Black Sea to uncover new lineages of life (NeLLi) - Black_00105 metaG (SPAdes) (version 2) | ecosystem: Environmental > Aquatic > Marine > Oceanic >...
AAAAAAAGAAATTCGGCCAAAACCTGGCCAATATTTCAAAATAAATAGGATCTTTAAAGACTTTAAAAAATCTCCCCTCTACTGTTACCATAAAGCGGCCAGACAGCAGAGAATCCACGTTCTCGAACTCATCGAAGAAGAATTGCCAAGAGTTTTCCTATCATTAGAAGAGACAAGAAAAAAAGTGATTTTAAGTGATTCTCTCTAGCAGCGGGGGGTGTCATATTTTATACCTACGAAAACGAGGATTTTCCAGGGGTAAGTAAAAGTAAATTTAAAAAAACGTGTAGTTACTTTATTATCAACAATTTGGGTGGTTAGCTCAGTTAGGAGAGCACAGCGTTCGCAAGAGGATGAGAGCAAGGATGATTAAGGTCCTGAATTCAAGGGAAATACATACAGTATCAGCAACTTACCTCTGATTTTCGTAAGTTCTCAATAAATTGAGGTAAGAGCTTTATTCGATGTAAGATTAGTCATAATATTTCTGCCCTCTTTTTTTCGTAATTTTAAGAAAAATCTTAAATTTCCTCTTGCTTTCCAACATTCAATATGCTATTTTTAACATATGGATTTAGAAATTAAATACCACGGTAAAGTAATTACCCAGCAAGATATCAATTTTATCAAGAAATTAATCTCCGATAATCCGGATGATAGTCGTCGTGCCTTATCTAAAAAATTATGCACGGCATGGAATTGGGTCCAGCCAAATGGCGTTTTACGTGATATGTTTTGTAGAGGATTTATGCGCCACCTAGAGTCAGCAGGGTATATTAAACTCCCTCCCAGAAGATTTACTCCCAACAATCCTTTTGTCAATAGAAAAAAACCTGCTAAAGTCAAAATAGATCAAACCCCTATAGAAGTTCGGTTATCTAAAAATCAGCCACTCGAAATACGCCAGGTACGAGGCACACCTTATGAAAAATTATTTAATGGTTTGATTGCCCAATATCATTATTTAGGTTATTGCCATCCTGTGGGAGAACGTCTTAAATATATTGTCTATACCGAGGGAAGACCTATAGCCTGTTTTGCATGGTCTTCAGCACCACGTCATATTGGAAGTAGAGATAAATTTATTGGATGGTCTCCTCCTATTCGTAAAAAGAATATACACCTTATTGGTTACAACAGTCGGTTTCTTATATTACCTTGGATCCGTTCCTCCTTTTTAGCATCTCACCTGTTAGGTAAGATTGCCAAAGTTGTCCCTACTGACTGGCAGAGAGTTTATAATCATCCTGTATATTTTCTTGAGACGTTTGTCGATACGGAAAAATTCAAAGGGACGTGTTATCGAGCTTCTAACTGGATTTATCTCGGAGAGACCACTGGTCGAGGTAAAAACGACCAGACGCATAAACCTAACCGTTCTATTAAAGCGGTTTGGGGTTATCCTTTGTCTAAAAATTTCAGGGAGCTATTGTGTCATGCCTAAAGCACCGAAGCTACCTGATATTCCGGAAGAAGAACGTACTCCTTTAGTAGTCCACTTACTGGAAGTGCTACGTTATCAGTCGGAACTAATCCAAAGGCTAAGAGATGAGATTGCAATTTTAAAAGGAGATAAGCCGAGACCTAATATCAAACCAAGCGGAATGGAGAAGGGGGAGAAGAAAAATAACGACTCCTCTGATGGCAAACGTCCTGGTTCTGCCAAACGCAGTAAAACAAAAGATCTCGAAATCCACGAAACCATTCCTCGCTCACCGGAAAGTATTCCCGAGGGAAGTATTTTTAAAGGCTATAAAGAATTTGTTATTCAAGGAATTATCATAGAGCCTCATAATATTCTTTATCGTTTGGAACGTTGGGAGAGGCCAGATGGCAGCTACATTGAAGGGCAACTTCCGCCATATGTGCAGGGACACTTTGATCCTTCATTGATAAGTTATATCCAATATCAGTATTTTCAATGCCATGTAACTCAACCCCTATTATTAGAGCAACTACGAGAATTTGGGATAGATATTTCCTCAGGTCAGATCAGTCGGATATTAATCGAAGGTCATGCGAATTTTCATGCAGAGAAAGATGAGATTTTATCAACGGGACTAGAGATCAGCAGTTATATCAATGTAGATGATACAGGTGCTCGTCATAAAGGCAATAACGGTGTTTGTACTCATATAGGTAATGAACTATTCGCTTGGTTTGAAAGTACAGACTCCAAGAGTCGCCTAAATTTTTTAACACTTCTTGGTGCGGGTAGGAATGATTATGTACTTAATTCGTATGCACTGGATTATATGGAGTCTCAAAAACTACCTGAAATGCAGATGCAGTTGCTTATGCAGTGCAGAGAAAAAATATTTACTTCTTCACACGAATGGAAGAGTAACCTTAAAATGCTTGGAATTACCGATACCAGACATCGCAGGATAGCCACCGAAGGAGCGCTAATTGGTGGTTTAATAGAAAACGGCTTAAACCCTGCGCTAGCGATTTTGAGTGATGATGCTGGGCAATTTAATATTTTATTACATGCATTATGCTGGGTTCATGCAGAGAGAACGATTCATAAAATAGTACCGTATACAGAGGAACAACGATCAGCCCTAGAATCTACTCGGGACAAGATATGGAACTTATATGCTGACCTGAGAGCTTATAAGGAAAATCCAACAGCAGAAAATAAAATCGAGTTGGGAAATCGATTTGATGAGATTTTTCTAGAAAAAACCTGTTTTGTCACCTTAAATCTTGCTTTGAAACGGTTGTATGAAAATAAACCAGAGCTTTTATTAGTGTTAGATAGACCTGAAATTCCTCTGCATAACAATGCAAGTGAGTCAGATATTCGAGAGTATGTCAAAAGACGCAAAGTAAGCGGAGGGATAAAAAGCTTGTCCGGGCGGAAAAGCAGAGATACTTTTACGTCCCTAAAAAAGACATGCCGTAAATTAAAAGTTTCCTTCTGGGAATACTTAAATGACAGAAATTATAAACAAAATGCTATACCAAAACTATCCGAATTAATGCGGAAAACGGCATCTCCCCACCATAATCCAAACTGGTTTATTCCCTCTTTGTTATGATAGCTGACTGGTACTGTTTGGCTCTGTTCATTCTATTGCTGCTATTAGTGAATCCCGTTATTGTAACTTACCTCTATTTATTGAGAACTTACTGATTTTCCTTTCAATCCCAATACCATGGTTTCAGCAATTTTCAATCGAATTTGGCACATATTTGGCACACGGGGACAGGTCTTTTATATTAATTTTTTACTTCATATCCTTGATTGTGATATGAGATTGTGCTATAAGCTAGTAAACAGTAATTGGTAAAGAGAGGATGGGAATTAATAAAATTGCTAGATGGAAACCATTTTTTTCATGAAGGCGTATTATTAATTGTAAAACAAAAGAAAATTAAATTAAAATAGTAGTGAATAAAACAGATAGTAAAAGATTGATCTGTGCTGAAGAAATTGAATAAAGAAAACTCACACTTCTGTAGTCAAGACGACTTGCATTACTCGCCACAATACAAAGGTTATGATTTAATACTGAATTCGCGGTATAGAAATCTTATCAACGAAGAACTAAAGAAAATTCTAAATGAGCTCTTTCCTGATCACTCTCTGTTGCCTTATGTTTTTTACCATCTGAGACTTGATAATTCTTATCAGGAAAAAAATATTACTCATAGTAAAAGACTACGTGGCATCTTGTGTCTTCTGATTTCGGAAAGTATAGAGGGGAATATAGAATTTGCTCTGCATGTAGCAAGTGCGATAGAGTTTTATCATAATGCATCATTAATTCTCGATGATATAGAAGATGGATCTGAGCAACGCTGTGGCAGAGCAGCGTTATGGGTTGAGTTAAACAAACAAAATGCTATAAATGCTGCATTTCTCCTCAAGACGGCAGCGGAGCTAATTCTTCTCAAGAATTCTTTTAGAAATAATTATTATAGTGAAGTTCTAAAAAAGCTTCTTGCAGCTTCTGTTCAAATGGCAGAAGGGCAAACTCGTGATCTAAAAGCTCAAGACCACTGGGATGAAGGATTGAATTACTATTTTGAGACGACTTATCTTAAAACAGGGATTTTACTCGGTGCTGCTTGTACTTTAGGAACACTCAATCGTATCTCTTCTGCACAAACCCGAAAGCTACATAGCTTTGGGATTGATCTTGGAATAATGCATCAGATAGAAGACGACATTGATGACTTGCTAGCTTTAAAAAATAAGAGGCAGAGAAAATTGGATCCGGGGAATATAATTTATTTTATAGCACACGAGCTTGGCTTGCTGAAAAAGAATTCACTACATTTGAGGAGCTTAGTAGAGTTAATAGAAGATAAACCTTCATTTTGGTTGAAGCTTAAAGAAATAAGAAAAGATGTCCAAGAGCAGCTTAAGGAATCCTTTAATGCGCTACAGGGTATAAGTCCAAAAGCAAAACAAGAACTTTATGAAATAACTAGAACTCTCTGCTTTCGCAACAACTCTGCTTTAGCAAAAATTTTAAACTAATTGTAATAAATAAACGGTCTTTTTTATCGTTATGATCGGTAAAAATGAATAATATAAGATGAGAACTAGAGAGTGAATACCCCTTCTGATACTAAACAAAAGATTTGGGTCTTTTTTCTGTACGGCTTTCTTGGCGGTGGTGTGATACCAATAGCATCCATTAGTATTCTTGACATGGCGAAGTGTTTCAATTTCATTCCCCTAAATTATGAAATAATTTTTTATGCTTCTGCGTTTCTCTCAATAATTCTGGTTTCAATTCTTATAATTATTAGTTATGATTGCTACGAAAAAAATGAAAAATTAGCAAAGGCGCTTTGTTATATAGCAGCAATCATTAGTATCTGTGCTTTACATGTTTTCGTCCTTTCAACGGGTGGATCTATGCAAAGCATATTTACTTTTCACTATCTTTACGTGCCAGCAGTGGTCGCTATTACATTTACAGGTCGGCGAGGCCTCATATTAGCTGCATTTGCTTGTTTGATCAGTTTCTATTTGAATCTTTTCTGTGTCAAGATTGGGCCAATTTCCTTCCCTTACTTTATTTCTACTGAGGAATGGAAAGAAATAATTCTTAAGAGCTTAGAATATCGAATAGTATTTTTTGCAGTCTTTCTCTTTCAGTTAGGTCTTGCTGTAACAACAGATATAGTGATAGAAAGAAAGTATCCTTAGAAAAATTCATTATATAAGGCAAAAAAAATTTTGTAAAAATAAAAATATGCGATTAAATAAATCACAAATAGCTTGGGTTTTGTATGACTTTGCAAATTCTGCATTTTATTTAATGATCCCCACAATTCTTTTTCCTTTATATTTTAGAGAAGTGATCGCATCAGGGGCAAAGTCCCCAGATATGCTGTGGAGCGTGACAATTGCAATTCCAATTTTAATTATGGGAATTATTTCACCAGCCTTGGGGGCAATAGCTGACTATACAAAAAAACGAAAGGCTTTTTTGATTGTAAGCTTCAGTATTGCAATTATTTTTACTGCAATCCTAACATCAACTGGCAAAGGTTCAATCATATGGGGGAGTCTTGTATTTATTATAGCAATGCTTTCTTTTCACGCCTCTCTATTTCTTTATGACTCTTTTCTTCCACTGCAAACAGGAGGAGGCAAAGGAACCGCCTTCCTTTCAAGCTTGGGATGGGGAATTGGTTATTTAGGTGGTTTAATTTGCATGGCTTTGCTCTATCCCCTGATTAAAGATGCAACACTCCCAGCTTCGGCAAGAGAATTTCAATTATGTTTCTTAATTGTTGCTGGATATTATCTTATATTTTCTTTGCCTACAATCCTCTATCTTAAAGAACCTAAATCTTCAATATATAAGCAACCCGCAAACGCATTAGAATCAATGAAGGGAGGATTGAAGCAGGTAGTCTCAACTATTAGACAATGGCGAAATTACAGAGAGATTTTTAAATTTCTTATTGGCTATTATCTTGTGAATGATGGGCTAGCCACATTAGTTTATTTTACTTCAATTTTCGCTGCTCAAACAGTGAAAATGACAGTAAACGAGATACTGATTGCATTCGTCATAGTACAAGTAATAGGTGTTCCAGCTACTATTCTGAACGGCCTTTTAGCAGAGCGCTTTGGTTATAAGCGAGTCCTTTTATGGACAGTGCTTCTTTGGGTATTAATAGTAACTGGATTTTACTTTGCTCAGACAAAAGAACACTATTATGCTCTTTCGGTTTGTGTAGGTGTGGTTATCGGATCAACTCCTGCCATAGGAAGGGCTTTGCTCGCAAAAATGGTAAAACAGGAGCAGGCAGGGGAAATTTTTGGTTTTAACGCACTGTCAAGTAGAGTATCAGCAGTTCTCGGCCCAATTTTGTTTGGCGCAATTTCTACAGCTACTGGAAGCCAACGACCAGCAGTTCTATCACTTGTTATTTTCTTCGGACTCGGATTTCTGGTGTTGAGTCTTGTAAGCGTACGAGAAAAGCAATCAATAGAATAAAAACCAAAATTCACTTAAAAGCAATAAAATTCATCGTTTCTAAAAAATCACTTAAGCCGAAGGCATTCGGCATAATGTGATTTTCTCACTCCGTGAGCATTCTTGGTCTCTTGTTTAATCAACCTTACTCTAAAAAGATGAGGTTTAAGCGTTAATTGTTCAGCCCCACCCGCCAGCCTGGGTGTTTGATAATGCCCTCCGCCTCACCTCTGTCCACTGCATGGGTGGAATAGAAAAAAATAATTATGAGGCGGGTCGGGAGTAATCGATACTTCCGCCTATGGAGGCGATAGGTATGGAGAAGTTGAAGAAAGAGATAAACGAATGGAGAAAGTTCGTTATCGAGGACATTATGAAAATAGTGAAGAAAGAACTGAATGAAGACATAGAGGTATTACTGGACGGGTTATGGGAGCATGAGTTTTTAAAGGAAAGATAGTGATATGCATGGAAAAGGGATTTATAAACCTGTTAAGATCATTGACAGACCCCCTTGTATTGTTTCATGCAACAGGCGAAAACAAACAAATTTGGTCTGTTTTGGCATGCTTATATCCCCATTTTGTCCCCTAGACGTATTTCCATTTATAGTTCAATTCATCTCTAATCTAGCTAATATTCACATGAGATTTAGGAATCTCATGAGGATAAATTAAAGTTTACAGCTCTTTTTAAGTTTTTATATAATTAGAAAGCAGTGAACGATCAAGATTTTAAATTTGACTTTGCCATGTCCTATGCAGGCGAGGATTCCAAAGTAGTAGAAGAAATTTCAAGACGGCTTCAAGAACTCGGCTTCAATGTTTTTTGTGCAAGAGATGTCCAGAATCTGCTTGTTGGCGTTAATGGTGAAGATCTTTTTGAGCAACTCTTTAAAGAAACAAAGGAAGTTATTGTTTTTATCTCGAAATATTATAAAAAAAAGGATTGGCCAAGATTTGAATGGGATGTCATTCGAGAGAGAGATTATATTAATCGTTTCATTCCAATCCGATTAGATAATGCCAAAATTTTAGGCATGCCTTCGAATATTTTCTATAAATTTTTTGATGGCCTAAACTATAACGAGATTGTAGACATATGTGTTGAAAAGCTCTTATGCTATGAGAAAGAAGTAGGAATCACACGGCCCACAGAATATGAATCGATTCTTAAGGCTATTCAGGAAAAAAGCAGTGGAGCTCTTGCTACAGCTTATCAGCTTGTAAAAGATAGAAGAAAGAGAACACCTTTAGAAGATTGTGAACTACCCAAAGGTAATTGGAAACCTTGTTATGAGGTAGTTCAAACAGAGTGGTGTAACTTTTCAACTATTAAACGCCGTTCAATAAAAATACTAGTGCCACCAAATCTAGTAGAGGACGAGCTTGTTTTCAACCTTAAACACTGTGCTGCAATGCAATTTAATGCATTCAAGCCAGATGCAATTGCTGTATTGGCTTATAAGCAGGACCCAGAATTTCCGAGTGTAAACAGGGCATATGATGCAGGTAGATTATACTTTGCTCCTTTTGGAGATTGGGGTAGGGCACTGGATGGATTTGCTTACAATATTCCTACTTCGGAATTCAAATGCTCATTTGACCTTGTGCCTTCATATTTTGACGGTTAGAGAAACAAAATAAATTTTGAAAGTTAAATTGTTTTCAAATGGTCAATAATTAATAAATAGATCAAATCTTTTCAAAATCCCTAAATAAAATCTTCGTTTCTAAAAATGTGCTTAATTTTTTTTATTTAAACTGCATAAAATGTGCAATGATAGTCTCAATAGCGTGCCGGCCGTTGTCAGTAAAAGGGAAGAAGGATTCTCCGATTCGCCCTGGCCCTCCATTTTATTGGCAGTCAACAAGTTTACCACTTTTTGGGTTGTTTTTTCAGGTGATTCGGTGTTCAAGAGTTCTATAGATTAGAATCTCCGCTATCTACTTTCCAAAATCCTCAATTCCTCTCTACAATCCTGTATTCGTAGATACACGATTCATTCTGAGAATCAATAAAATATATCCGGTCATCGTAAATGGAAAAATTGTTAAACCTGATATTCGGAAAAGGAACTTTAAATAGTAGAATGCCATTAGAATCAAACACATCGAATTCATAACAGTCGGTTAAATTTTCTTCATTATCAAACGTCCCGAACCTATTCGGCTGTTTAAGAAATGTTAATATCCATATCCTGTTTTTATGATCAATATTAATTCCCTTCGTTACGGATGAAACTGAAGGCCATGCAATTTCCATTTCCGCTTTTCCGCTTTTAAATAATTCTGCTTTCATCACATTTTTTAATTCATAAGGAAGAGTTCTGTCAGTAGAAAAAATCATTTTACCGTCTTGTGAGTATTTACTGATTCTATTTTGGTAAGCGTATGCTATATATATGTTATCATTGTTATCTTTCGTAAAATATATAATATTGGCATTTAACGTCAAAAACGGATTATCATACTGTTTAACAGCACCGAATGAACGGATAATCGTTCCTTTTTTATCATAAACCGACAACAATTTATGTTCCCCTGAATCTACCCAAATCGAAGTATGGCTCGGCAGAATCACATGCGATCCGGAGAGGACTACCATACCGGATGTTCTATATTGTTCATGAATACTGCTGCCGCCAATTATTTCGGGTTTGAAGCCGTCCTCAAAGCTCCCGTCAAGTGAAAACATAGAAATTTTAGAATCTGCTACATATAACTTATTCCTACTTGTATTCAGTCTTAAAAAAAACGGAGATAGAAAATCACCGGGCCCCTGACCTTTTTGTCCAAAGGATGAAATATATTCATGATCCTTATTATACCGCTTCACGGTGCAGCCTCTCCCTTCAAGAATGAGAATGTCCCCGCTTGAAAGTCGGGCTACATCTACTGGATCATACAAAATATCTTTTTCATCTTCGCTTTCCAGTTTTCCGATTTTTCCGATGAGTTCCAGTTTCACATCGGGAGTATTTCCAAGCTGCGGGCCATAATTATGGACATACCTAACGCCGTCGATTACTTCGACTGTAAATAATGAGGCATCAATTGATGAATCATCGCAGCATACTACCAGCAAAATTGATATCGCAGCGGCAATTGGAACTCCAAATGTCAAGCGTTTCATATCATATTCTCCCTCACTGACACATACATTAATTATAGTCATGTTTTCAAGATATATCAAATCTTCAAACGGCACTTTTTAAAAACATCAGCAATCTTAAGGGCTAGAGAGGTTGAATGGTCAAATCAGCCTCCTTCAACAGCTGAAATAGTCATTCGAGTTACTTCGGCTAAAGATAAGAATTACCTTTTTGAGCTTGCCACAAAGCTCTTCCTTTTAGAATAGGGCAGGCATATTCTTCGTTTATAATTTTCCTTCTCCTTACATTCGATTTTTTCTAATCTCTAATTCAACCTCCTCCGCATTAACAGGATGAGAAGGTTTGTGGGAAAAATGCCGGCCGTTGTCAGCAAAAGGGGAGTTGATAATGGGAACAAAAAGGTGGGAACTCTCTCCAGCGTCGAAGAAGAGGCATTTTTTTTTACCATATTTTGACATCAAATCTTCCAATGGTGTAAGATTACTAGAGGAAATTTGATAGTGATGATGGGAAATAATAAAAAATAAAAAAGAGTACATTAATTTTAATATTTTTTTAAAATGGAGGTAATATTATGTCATTAGCAATTAACACGACAACATCCGAAGGAATTGTTTTAGCTGCTGATAGTAGGCAATCTTATCGTAATCGTAAGGGAATGGCCCGAATCGGAAGTGATAATGCTTCCAAATTATTTCAGATAAACAAGAGAGTTGGCATTGCCGTAACCGGATTAGCGTTTTTACCTGAAGATGGTGTTCCTAAGAATATAAGCAAATTTGTTGAACAATTTAAGCGTGAAACTGATGTTGAGGATTTAAATGTCAGAGATGTAGCTGAAAAATTGCACTATCTTTTTGATAAAAAATATAATTGGCAAAAAAGATTAGATAAGTTGCCCGAAGAAATTAAAAAAGATCTTATCAAACAAGGATGCGAAGTTTTAAACATAAAAAAGGAGAAATATGCGATTAGATTTCAATTTAAGGATCCTCAGGGAAATGTAAAACATGGTGTGGCTGGAGTAGATTCGATAAACTTATTGGTTACCGGATATAATAAGAGTGGAACTCATGAAGTCTATGTTTGCAATATTCCCGGGGAGATCCAAAAGAAAAGAGATAGTACAGCAAAAGGCAAGGAATATGGAGCTGGTTGGATTGGACAGGCAGATGTAGTTCAAAGAATTGTTTTAGGTTATGATGGCAGAATAAGAAATACTAAGTTTGTTCAGGAGTCAATGACAAAATATGGGGAAGAGGAAATAAATAAGCAATTAAGAAACTTAGAATACGCTATTCAATATGGCACAATGACTTTACAAGATGCCATAGATTTTATCACTTTACTAATACAGACTACTTCAGCCATTCAACGATTTTCTGATGGCATTGCAGCTGATCCGGGAGATATACCAGGCGTTGGTGGCCCTGTGGATGTAGCAGTAATTACGCCCGATAAAGGTTTTGTTTGGATAAGTAAAAAGAAGCTAAAAATTGGAGAGAATGAAATAGATTTAGACAAAGAGCCTAAATCATCTAAAATGTCCAAGGAAGAATAATTGAGGCGGGTGAAAACAAGAAGAAACATGAAAAAGGTCAAAGTAATAAATAGGAAACCTTACCCCCTTTGAGAAGTGAGCTATGCGGGACTCTCAGAGCCTTGTTTTTTCAGGGGTAGAGGGAAAAATTAAGATTTGGCCATATTGATGCCTAAGAGCTAATTTATTCGCTCCGAGTTCGTGGCTTAGAATTTAAATGAGAGGGTTTTTCAAATTTCATGGCCCTAAATTTCTTCATCGCGGACGAAAATAAGCTATTTGTGCTAATAATTGAAGCGAGCGGAAGCCAAATCCCCGAATGCCCTGGCTTCCTAGAATTAAAAGAAATGGGGGATAATAATGACAACAGCTGAAGAGATTCTACAAACTGTTTCTGTTTTAATTAAGGAAAAAGGGATGAAAACATTTAGAAGATTAGATATCAGAAGACAAATTGGTGCAGATAAACACAGATGGGAAAATAATTATAGTCCTACTTTTCAAGGGATGAGAGTTGATAATCCCGGTGGAGCACGTAATGTAGGTAAAAAATTTCAAGGAATATTCCAGCAAATGAAATATGGAGTTCATACTCTTACAGAGTATGGCAAAGAAATGATTAAAAAATATTGAGGCGAGTGGCGCCAGGCCTAATTCTCAGCCCCCATGATTGCAAGAGACGCCTACATAGAAATCGGCTAATTAATCACCTCAATCCAATAGACGATTATCACTTCTGGGTTTTCTCACAACCATATCCCCCAAAAGGTCGATAATTTTAGGTTACCTGCTTAGAAATGTGTGATAATTTTTCAAAACATATGACCGACCGTCTGACTACGAATCAGAAGGTCGCAGGTTCGAATCCTGTCGGGCGTACCAGAATTTCATTTTTTATTCTTAACTATTTTTGTCTTTTAAAATTTGTATCATCTAATCCAACCCATAGAATATTTTGAATAGTTGTATTCATCAATTCTTTTCAAAAGAGATCTGTCGTCTGGCGATGGAGCATAATTCTTAACTTTATCCGCAAGTAATTTTGTCTTGTAACAGAAGCGGATGTAAGGGGATGCAGCTAAAGGTGCGAAATAAAAACAATCATACACGATTGCTATATTTGAGTCCCACAAAGGTAAGAAATCTGGGCATAATAAATTTATTGCCTTGGCTACAGATACCGGACTTTTAACATTATCTTTCACCCGCTTTAAGCCATTTAGAAAATGATTGAACAATCCTTTTATTTTTTCATTATCGATTTCTGACAAACTGAATATCTCTCGTTGCCTAAATTCATTTAATGATTTTTGGTTCTCAATTATGCAATTCACTAAATCTTCGAAATTAAAATTTGCAAAAAATCTATTCCAAGAGCGGATTAACTTTGAAACTCCTTCAACCATGCTTTTAGCATTTCCTCAATTATTTGAAATTATATCCAGTGATTCAAAATATATCGGACCTCTCTTTTCCCAGATATTAAATACCTTATAACCTTTTCGAAATTCATCGAAGTTAGGAATATGAAAATCGATATTATTTTTCATGACTTTCTCCTTTTTATTTACTTATTTTTTTCCAGATTGCAATTCGCAAATTCTTTATTTATGTGAGAAAATTCCAATCTAATCAACGTCTTCTAATTGAGGCGTTCCTTCAGCCATAGCTATCTTTTTCAACCTTCGGGAAGCCAGGGCTTTTTGGCTGCTGGCTTCTGCTCAGCTCAAGTAGTCGCAAATATAACATTATGAGAAGCCCGAATTTAGCTGAAACGAAACAACGGCTAATAATATTTCTCCATTTTTAGATGGCTAAAGGCAAAGCTAACCGGCGCAAAAAGAACACCATGGAATTTGCATCCGGTTGAACACCTTGTTATGCAGTTCCACGCTAATTTACATCACCAAGCTTTAGAGCCATATCTATAAAAGGACCAACTGATTTCCCTAAAATAGCCATTCCCGCTTCATGAACATCTTCCAGCTTATACCGGGATTTTGCAGCACCATTTAATGCATAGTCTTTATTTTCGATAGTAACAATACACCAATGCTTTTCCCTACATTCGATTATCACACTGTCATGATAAAATGGCCATTCTCCCTTAAATTCATTTTTATTTATTAATTTATGCTTATAACTTTTGTTAAATTTCCTACTTAATTCGTCTAGAATAGTCCTTTCATGGACTCTTCTTTCCCTCTCTTTATATCTAGTCGTTTTCTTTCTATAATCTCTGTTCCCCAATTCTTCATCACGCAAATTGATAAAAGAGTAAAAAACAGAAGAAAATTGTTTCGCTTTATCTCCCAGCTTTCCAATAGTAAATTGTCTGCTTATTGCTCTTACAAATTTTTCTAATTTTATTATTATTTCTCTTTGAATGAAGGTCAACACTTCTTTTGAGCATTCAAAATTCTCCAATTTTTTCAATAATTCAGGGTTGGATGTCACAATTGAGGTTTCATAATTTTCCCATATTGACTTCACATCTATGCTTGGTTTCACAGCAGATGTTACTACATCTAAATTATAGTATCTCGCATATTTCCCAAATTCTGATAATAAATAAATGAGTTTTTCCAAATCATTATCATTTGAAAGAAAATCATAATCATCTTTCAAAACTGGTACACCATGAATTGAAAAGTATGATTTTAAAATATTATTTTTCAACTCGCCTAAATCATGCCCGTTTCTTCCACCGCATTTTTTCAGATATGTACTACTCGGATAGGAATGGTTTTTGGATATGACCCCCATTTTTCGAACCAGTTTTGAGGCTATTTTGTGCTAACATCTCAGAGGGATAATTTGCCCTTCTCTTTTAAATATTTTATCGGCGACTTGTTTCCAAGCGTCGAATGTCTGCGAACAAAATTATAATACCGTATCCTCTTGTCTACAACCTTTTTCAATTCTGTAATATCATCCAGTTCCCAGAAAATCAAACGATTCTCAACTTTAAACCTGCCATTAAAAGATTCCATATGAACATTTCCTTTGGCTCCATCTTCAGAATAAGAAATACGGGCTTTACAGTCCACGACAACTTCAGAAAGCCATCTGTATCCTGTGTAAACGCCATCTTGATCATGGTGAATAATTATATCTTCGATTCTCCGGCCAAGTCTCTTCAGTGTTGTTTTCGTTTGTTTCCAGGCCTGCAAGGCCAGATCTGTATCAGCACTTTCACCTAAAGCATGGCCGGCAACCAGTTTGCTGCTATGATCGATTATCGGCATCAGATGGGCTTTAGCCTGACCTCTGCGGTAAACAATCTCCGTGAAATCTGTGTAGAGCACCTCAAGATCATTGATCTCTTTAAGATGCGCAACCAAGTTTATTTTCGATCCGGCTTTCTTTAAAAGCTTACGAATAGGATTCGGCTTCGGAGTCTTAACTCTTTTAATAACTGATAAATGCCAGTGTCGATGCAGCCGTTGCACCACTTTATGGTTGACCGCAAAACCCTGGTCTACAAGCTCAGAAGTTGTCCGTCTGTAGCCGTATTCAGGATGAAGTCTTGCGATTTCCATCAATGGCTCTCTCAAATGACTGTATCTCTCCTCATACCTTTGTTTACTCTGTGCGTAATGCCATGTGCCTTTCGATAAGCATAAAATGTTCAAAACCCTGTTCAATCCATATTCATCCTTGAACTTGCTGACTAATCCGATCTTCTCCTCTCCGGTGAGGCCCCGGTTAAAAAATTTTTTAAAAGGGCTATCTCAACCTCTTATGACCGATCAGTTGCTCAAGTTCCCGAACCTTCTTCTCGTAGTCATGAATCGTTGTCTTTTGCCCAAATATCTCAGGTCCTTTCTCCGTAAAGTCCCTTTTCCACTTGTGGATGGTAATTGGATGCACGCCATAGGCCCGGGCTATCTGGCCTATGGACTTAGAACTTTTAAGAACTTCCATGATCACCTGAAACTTGAAACGCGGTGTATACCGTTTCCCATGTTTAACCGACATCATCTGCCTCCTCGAAAGGGCTTCCTTTTCCCTCTGATGATGTCTATTATATCACGAAAATACTAGCACTACAGGTGGTTCGAATTTTGGGGTGCAGTTCGTTTCTCATGATATCCAAAACATATATGGCATTTCATTAATCGTTCAAAACCACTTGATACCAACTGAAATGGAAGGTGGTAAAAATCATTTACCAAGTCAAGATTTTGAAATTCTCCAAATCCAATTTCAATTAGTTTCAATACTGTAAATAGCTCTTCATACAAATGAATATCTTTTAGTGCCTGTCTATTCATGTTGTTTTCTTATTTCCTTTGGATAACATATATTATACTTCCGAATACTTGCAGAAATACAGAATTTAGGGCTGCATATTGAGTTATATTGCATACAATGAAAATAGGGGCTAGCTCAGTTGTCATATTCAATTTCGGGAAGCCAGGGCTTTAGGGTCTCTGACTTCCACTCGCCTCAAGTATTATCAACCCTGATGAAGTAGTCATCATTTTGACCGGACACTCAGAGACCTCAAAATAAGTTGTAGCCATATTAATAGTTCATGAATATTAAAGCATTGTAGGGCTAAAAATATCTTAATATCATAGAGATACACTATTCATTCTAATGTTTCTTTAATCGTATCTAAGTTATTCATTATCATTTTATACCGTTCAGGATATTTATCTTGTGAATAAATTTTCAGTGCTTCCTCATATGCGACAATTGCTTTATTCAGGTTCTCTTTTTTATCCCTAATTTTTGAGAGACTATGATAAAAAATACCCAAATTATTTTGTGTATTTGCATAATGAAGAGGATACTTCGTAATAGTCCTGACACTCAAAGCCTCATTATAAGATTGAATTGCCTTGCTCAGGTTAACTTCAACATCTTCTAAATCGGCTAACTTTCGATATGCTGTTCCTAGATTATCCTTCGTTTCTGCATATTCGAATGGGATTTTTTCAACAGTTCGTACCTTCAGGGCTTCTTCGAAAGCGCTAAATGCCTTTAGTAAATTGCCCTTTCTTTCTCTTATATTAGATAAGTTGCTATAAACTACTCCCAGATTATTTTGCGTTGCTGCAAAATCATGAGGATACTTCTCAACACTTAAAACTTCCAAAGCACTTTTATAAACCATAACAGCCTGGAGCAAATTCTTCTCAGTGTTCTGTAGTGTTGAAAGACTAAGTAAAGCATTACCAAGATTTGTCATTGTCACTGCATATTTATAAGGATAGTTTTCCCTCGTAAAAACCTTATTGGCTTCATGGAGGGCTTGAACAGCCTTAAACAGATTATCTAACTTGTCTTTAACTTCAGATAGGACTAGATAAGCAGTACTGAGATTAGTTTGTGTAAAGGCATAGTCTTCAGGATAACTCGCATATGAATAGACCTTCAGAGCATTATTATAGGCTTGAATCGCTTTTTCTACATTTTCTTCCTTATTTCTTATCTCTGCAATGTTGCTCAAAACATTACCAAGACTATTCTGTGTCAATGCATAATTAGTAGGATATTTGTCAATAGTGTACACTTTTAGTGCTGCTTGTAATGCCCGCACAGCTTTCTTCAGATTTTTATATTTATCTTCAAAGGTAGCTAAAATTGAATAGCATACACCCTCATTGTGTTTGATTTCAGCATAGATTTTAGGTTCTTTCATCTCTGATACTTCATCTAACAAGCTCTCGTAAATTTCCAGTGCATCTTTTCCCATTCCATCTTCCAACATTTTGTTTGCATCATTCACTCTTGCCCTTAAGATTGTTTTTGCCTCCCTATTTTTACTACAAACTGTATAAAAATGACTCGCGAGTATTGAAAGTACAAGTAAAATTAATCCTGTTCCAATCCCTATCACCCAAGGATTATTAAAAAATCCTCTTTTTTTCTCCTCGCCTATAAATGTTCTAAGGCGTTGGCTAAGACCAGATAGATTTATATTATGGATTAGTTGGTTGCCTGTTAGACTATAAATTTCATCAAGTAATGGGCGCATCGACTCATCTTTTAATGTCTTAACTATATGTTCCCGTTTAAACCCTCTGTTGTGTAATTTTTCTTCGTTTCTGCTGCTCTCAAAAATCTGATTAAGGCTTTCAATATGCCTTTCTTTTACTCCATCGGACATTTCATCTAATATTCTTTTAAAATCTGCTTCAAAGCCATGAAATAAATCAATACAATAATCAATGTATCCAATAATTGAATCTACATCTTCCAAACGCTCTGTATTGGTTTCCGTTTCCGCTCTGAGTTCTTTCAATCTGTTAAGTAAATCACTCGTTTTACTGTGCGAGTCTTGCAAATCGGAGAGAATATCCTCAAAACTTACTCCAGTATAATACCGCATACCTTGTATGTTATATCTTCCCTTTTCCATTGATTAAATTCTAATATATAATGTTTGTAAATCCTCTATTTCTCTATACTTCTTATACTCCTTATATTCCTCATCAAATCCCCATTTTTGAACCAATTGCCAAGCTTCCTCTTCCTGTTTTTCATATACATCTGCATGGCCCATAGTCTTGTGGCCAGAATAAATATGCGCAAGTTCGTGTGTAATTGCAGCAATAGCGATTTCAATCTCTTCCCTCTCAAGCTTTGGACTTAAATAAATCACTTCGGCTCGCTCTCTTTGTACAAGCCCTTTTTCCATTTTCTCTTGTGGATGAGTAGCATGAAATGGACGGCACATTGCTAATATGTCTTCATCAGGAACAAACCATAGGAAGTCGTCTTCTTTTTCCAACAATGTTTTGTAATCTTTCTCAGGTATACGTCTCAAGACTTCAAGAATAGCAATATTACGCTTGACGACAAAGTCAGGACAGAGACCCTCATGAGGGAAAATACTCACCTCATCATAATTCTTCCCATAAAGTACATCATAGATAGAACGGCAATATTTCTTTGACGTAACATTCTCCTATTTGTCGCATGAAGAAGTATTTCTCTATCCAGCTATCTCCTTTAAACATCGGGAAGCCAGGGCTATAGGGTCTCTGGCTTCCAGTCGCCTTTTCAAAGTCAATTATTAATCAATCGGCTTTGTTTTTAATCTTATTTTACTTACAACTTCGTCAAATTTTTCACTCGCAAATTTTTGTGATTTTTGTACTACATCTGGGTCTCTCACCGACACCATAACTAAGGATAATATTCTTCTCAATGAATACATACTCTTAAGTATCGGTTCTCTTGATTCCTTTGTCTGAGGATTAAAATAGATGAACTTAATCCAATTTTGTAATATACGATTGTTATTATTTAATATAACGTAATAATAAAATAATCCAAATATTGATACTATGGATGCAATTAATCTCCCATATGCAAATAGCAGGATACAATGAAATGGAAACGGCAAGCCCAATATACTGTTTACTAACCTCTCTTCATATATTAATCGGGCTGGTTTTCTATTTTGATATTTACCAAATCTTATAAAATTTCTGATATTATCGTATTCGGCATTATAAGCACGCTGGGGTGAAATGTAACACAACCGCTCGAAAGCAATTTTTGATGCAACGCGGAGATAATCACTTGAGTCGATGTATCGATTCTCAGCCGTGAATATAAGCTTTACATCTTCCTTCGCCATTTTGTCAGGGTCAAACATAATCCCCATTTTTTCAAAGCCATTCACATATTTTTTTAATTTTTCAGGCGACTCAGCTGTCACAAGGAATTGTCTAGGAGGGCCATCATCTACAATGATTGGATGAACAAACTTTGGTATACCACCCTCTCCTATGTCAACTCTCACCTTATTCCCCATTATTTCTAATTCAGCCCGAGTAGAAGCTTGTTTTCCTTTTTTAGTTTTAACCTGGGCTAAAAATCTGTAGAAGCTGAAATCATTACAAATTCTTGCCTCAATGGTGTTCCCAATTTTTGAATTACAATCTTCACATACACTTTTAGGAAGTTTTAAATTAGCCCCGAGGCATTCAGGAATAATATGTGAATTAGATAATCTTTCTTGAGCGCCACAGTAAATGCACTTTTCCATTTCTTGCATACGAGAATTTTTTATTGTTCTTTACGCATATCTACATAAGGCAACATCATGTCAAAAAACGTCATTTCAACCATCGGGAAGCCAGGGCTTTAGGGGATTTGGCTTCTAATGGCCTTATTAATATTTCTTTTTTTCCAATTTTTTATAAGCACTTTTAAGCATTTGATTTTTATATAAATATACAATCAGCGCTCCAATGCCATAACCAAGAGAAACCGCAAAAATAACAAAAAATATCTTTAATGTATTAGTAAGAGAATCATAAAAATCTAGGATAGATTTCCCTTGCTGACTTGAGAATGCAACAACAATAATAATTCCAACAGTAATGATAAATAAAAAAGCTGCTGTTTTAGTACCTTGCAACGCCTTATGTCCATTAATATGAACTGGCTTATTACAATATGGACATTCATGCATAAAGCGAATTTTGGCAATATCTGAATCGCCGAAATTACGCCCACAATCTGGACAATTATACTCAGACCAGCCTATAATTGGCATGTTTTAATCCCTCCTTTCTTTGAGAATTTCCATTATGTCTTCGTTCTTTTTTATTATGTGGCATTAAATTCGCTATGCTGTCTTTTCAAAATAGGTAAGCCAGAGCTTTAGGGTCTTTGGCTTCCGCTTTTCTTTCACTAGACCCAAAAAATATAATCTTTCATTTTTTTCCCAATTTTTTATTAAAATTGTTTTACTGATTAATTCAGAGGGCTATTTCTTAGTATCGATATATATAGCTCTTTTGATTGCCTCGGTAGAATAAATATTTAAACCAAGTCTTAGTTTCGAATCAATTTGTAAAGCTTGAATTATTACTGATGCTTTCTCGCGCTCGTTATAGAGGGTCTTAATAATTTCATTAATATATTCAAAATACAAATCGTCTTGGAGTAGGACTTTGAAGCTTTTTTTAAACTTTTTCAATTTGAAGGATAATAAAGTACCTCTACTTAAATTTTTATTTATTAGTTGTTCTATATCTTTAAATGAATATTTCTTATAATTATCATTATTTTTCGTCAGCTGTTTTAGATGCCACAAGAAGAACGATTGCGTTATTAAAGCACAATTCTCACCATTAACTACCTGAGCATCTTTAAAGATAGATAATAGATATTCATTCCATGAATTTTTGTTAATGAATAATTCCTCAAAGTATGCCCAAGGTAGACTTACCAACCAAGTTATCATTAATTTTTTGAATTGTTCATTAAGCTGACTGATTTCTTTTATTTCCTTTGTCGTTTGAACAATAATATCACCAAACTCTGAGTGAATCTTTTCACTGCGAGTTGCTAGAAAACGTATTGCTAATTTATGTAGAATTCCCATCTTATACAAAACTATATTGAATTAGCTAAATATTTCATAAAATCTCTATTCTTGCCAACTTTCTTTATAACTTATACCATAAAGAAAATTTTGATGTCAAAACATGCTACAACAATTTTGGCGCTCTTGTGCTGGCTGGAAAGAGTTCACATCTTTTTGGTTCCCATCATCAACCCCCCTTTTGCTGACATCAGCCCGCTTTCAAATCAAAAAAGCCCAGAGACACAACAGGTACATTAGCCTGCCAGAACAGACCAAATTTGTCTGTTGGCGCTTGTTTTTGTTTAGTTTGGATTAGTTGTGGAAATTAACTCATTTCCAAAGCAGTAGGGTAGAGAGCGGTTCCTCGGGCAGGACTCGCACCTGCAACCTATTGGTAAGTGATTATATTCGTTTAATTCGAATCAGCCACGTTTCTAATACCTCATTATTGAACTTTATCTTTTCCGCTTAAATTTTATATAATCTCGGTGACATGTATTATGTTTTTTCAGATGAAAGTGGTCAAACCGGTAATGGTTATGATGACGTAGCTCAGCCTGTTTTATGCCAGACCGCAATTATTGTGGACAGTGAGAATATCCTAACTATTGAGGCTGAGACAAATAAAATTTTGGCAAAATTTGATTTATCTGAAAGCCAGGAAATACATGCTCATCCATGTCTTTTAGGGAAAGACATTTTTAGGCGATTTGATAAAGAACAAAGGCATGAATTATTAAAAGAATTTATTAAGAAAAACTTGAGATATATTTTCAAAATTCATTACATGGGAATGCTAAAACCTTTTGTAAATGAAGAAGTACGAGAAAAGGCCTCCAAATCAGGACTTTACCCTTTTATGCAAGGTTTTATTTGGCTAATTGTCATTATTGATAAATATTTTGAACACATTTTAAAAAAAAATTATATGTATTTTTTTGACACAACAACTAGCTACAGCAAGCAAATAAAAAAGGCCATAAGTATTTTAAAGAATGTTTCAAATGAGTCTCTAAAAATCAAATGTTTACTTAGCGACCCACAAGAAATTGATTCCAAAGATAGTAGAATAATTCAATTGGCGGATACAATTGGATATTATTTAAATCGTCATAGGCAGTTTGAGGTTCAGACTTTCAATCACCGAGAGAGCCTTGATAAGCACAAGGATAAAGTCTTTGAAATTTTTAATCTTATCAAGCCCAAATTTTTAGATTTTATACGAGATGAGCTTCTAACAAAAATAGACTGGCTTGCCCTTCAAAATTATGATTTTATAAAGATATAAATAAAGCTGATTATTGATAGGTCTCCTTTCGAATTTCTAAAGAGACATTGTTGGGGAAAACATCAGTTTTGGGTAAAGATATACACAATTATGCCATTCCTGAATTAATCTCTCTGCTAGGTTTACCCTTACTAGCGTCCTACCACCGTAAGTCCTTGAAGTGGATATGTCTTGGATTTGACTTATAGATGAAGGTATCCATTTTCACATGCAAGCAAGTCCCCGAGGCGGATGGATTGGCAGGGTTTGGTGGAAATTGTTTCAGGGGAAGCCAGAGATATCTGAAGTCCTGGCTTCCACTCATCTTCATTGTCTTCTGCTATCCTAGGCGAGGCTTTGCCCATTAATATATCTTTATACTTTTTGCATCTGTTCCAAGTCTTGTCTTTCTTAGAAAACCTGGGTCATATAACCAAGCTACTTCTATCCGTCCTTTTATGTTCTTTGCTTTCTTTGGCTTTCTAATCGTCAAAGCTACTCTCAAATCATTTTTAATACCGTCTTCTTTGAAATACCATTCAGGTTTAGAGGTTAGTCCACCGCTGAAATCAATGTTGATATTCTTCAAACTTCCAAGTTTAAACTCCCAAGGATTAAGTTCAATGTCAAGAAGCTCTGATAATGGAGGCCCAACCGTAGGTATAAACATAAAGGCCTTGCTTATTGCCACTTTTATTTTTCCGCCTACAATATTTTTTACATCAATTACATCCTTTGGAAATCCATCAATTGCCACCACCCTATGGTCTGATATTAAACTTATTTTAAATCTCATCTCAGCTATATTTCCTTTTGGGACGATAATATTCATACCAATTTCTGAATGCAGATAATCGTATTTCTTATCAAAGTCAATTTTTCTTGTATACGATGCCTCTGCGATTTCTATTCGAATGCTTTTAATCCAATAAAGCCACTCTATCTCTTCCTTATTTAAACCAGCCTCCATGCCTATCAGTTCTGCTTCTACTAGCTTCTTTACTATCTTTCTTATAGCTTTTTTATTCGGCTTAACTTTTTCTAAGTAGAAATATTTCGGTGCTGATGTTGAATGGAGAATATTATACACCTTTTCCTCTATAAGTCTCTCTATAATCTCGTCTTCAAAATCGCTTGGAGTTCGCCGGAGGCTAAGTATCCTTTCAGAATACTTCCAGTTTTCATCAAGTAAAATTCTTGGTTCAAGCTGTACAAACTCATCTCTCATCGTATTTAATATCCTTGGGATTTTCTGATATTTAGGCTAAGCATAATAGGTGTGTACTTAACATTTATTAGAATAAGGTTCATTTAATCAACAGGGCAAGCCAGGGCATCAGGGTCACTGGCTTCCAATCGCCATATCAAATCTTCTCAGTATTTTTTTTCTTAAAATTCTATATGAACTTTGCTCTTAGTTTATCTCTTGTATAGCGACCTTGGAAAATCAACACAGATGTGGGTAAAGTCCTTCCTTTTTGTTCCTTGAGCCAATTTTCTGCTGTATACTTTAAGTCACTTGCAGTTATTAGACAGAATGGAATATAGGGTTCAATCTTGATTTGAGCAAGTATATCCTCAATTTTCTCACCGAAACTGTGTGCAATGAGTATAAAGCATCTTAATGCAGTCTTAGCATGTGGCTCGAGTTTATCATATTGGTCTTTTATATATCTGCGAAATTGGTCACGATGTGCTACGGGCAATTCATAGGGTGGAGATAAAACAGTTTTGCATTCATAAAGTATTATATTATCTTCTTTGATTATTCCATCTGGCTCCTCTCTGCCCGGGGTCTGTGTTTTTACAGTAAGTCCAAAAATTGACTCAAAGATATATTTGGTTGCTCTCTCAAAATCTACGGTTATAGTCGGTAATGAAATCTGTGCATCATCTATTCCAATATCTCTATAAGAATTTTTGTTTTGTTTACTTAAATCTTCATAGATAGAAAAGAGTTCTTTGGGTGTGGCCTTGGTTCCTTTTACTTGATAATTTTGAAAATAATGGACAATTTTCTCTACTATCTCTTCTTTCTTTCCTTTTGGAGGAAGTTCATATAATTTACACAAGTTAATCAATTCGTCCATTTTTAAACTGTCTAAAGTAGTTGCAAGTGAGTATATACTATTTACAATTCTCTCAACTCTTTGACTCTTAGTCCCAGATATCCTGAGATTCTTCCTCGAAAGAACATAATATAACTGAGAGTTACTAAATTTGGATAAGGCTTCCTTAAATGCCTCATCCGTGACTAAACGTGGCTCACGCGGGGGAGTGGGTTCTTTCTCAGGCTCCTTTTCTTCTATATCTTTGCCTCTTTTTATGTGACTGATTATGGTAGGCACCAACTCATCTTTTTTATGTCTGTGAGGGTACTTGCTTTTTTTGGCTACTCCAATCAGGTCTCCTACCGTTAGAGTGTTCAATAAATCAGAGGGTTTCACTCCCTTTTCCAAAACGCGATTAATTCTTGTCTCTTGGTTTCCGCTTCTTGTCAATTCTAATCTACCCAAAGCTGAATATAACTGAGAACTGGTCAAATAACTTAACAATCTCTTATATGGTTCTGGGTCAAGCTCAATTCCCCATACTGCTTTTATCCGTTCAGCTGTCTCTTCAGGAATTACATAATCTGACTCATATGTAAATATTATGCCTTCCCTTGCAAAATGTTCGATTTCTCGACTGAAGGAAGCCTGACTGAATTTGAAGACTTCGAGTTGGGCTTCTAAAAGTCTATGTTCACCTCGCGTAATGTTTAAATATTCTCTTAGTGCGCTCAGAAGATTTGCTTCTGGAGGCAAAAGGTCTTCCTGAAAATCCCATGCAGTTTTGAGCATCTTTGCGTACAAATCATATTGTTTATCTTCCATAAGACCTTCTCCTCTTCTGGCTTCTTCTATCACATTATTTATCTCTTCTTGAACGATGCCTTTTATCTTCTGTATAGGAACTGAAAAGTCTTGTCGATTTACAATAATGTCTAAGATGGTATAGCCAGGAGGTTTCCTGAATTGTATTTTTCTCTTGATGTGGTCATATGTAGTTAGAACCTTGCTAAGCTCATCTCGAAGGATATCTACTGGAAGTCCTACATAATTAGCAATTTTATCTTTAGCAAGGCGATTAAGGTCAGACCTTTTATAAGTAGCTAGCACATCAAAGATTTTCATATCAGACCCTCCTTTTAATTATTTCTATACTAAAATTCTACTCTTCTTGAGAACAACTTGTCAATCTAATGCCTCTTTTACCTGTTTGTAAATTTTATTTAGATGTTTCTAATCAGCACCATATATTCAAGAGAGATTTATCTCATTTTGATTCGCTAGTGAAGGGATTAGGCTGTTAGACCTATGAGAAAATATAGAAATGAGAATCGTCACTTAGAGGTGGAATAACCCACAGCCGTCATTTCAAGCCTCGGGAAGCCGGGGCTTCAGGGTCTCTGGCTTCCAGTTGCCTCAATGTTCAACCGCTCTGAAATTCTGCTTATTATCATATTACCGCAAGCATTTGGATAAGCGAAATAAGCTCAATTTGCTTTTATTCGTCTTTGCCCTCGTGAGTTTTTTCTCGGCCTTGCAACTCTAATAAAAGCTTTCTCAGAGCATACAAATAAAAAAATGGAAGGATGACTATAAAGGGAATAAGGAAAAAAACATAATCTAGAGAGAGTCCCATTTATAGAACGGAACACTGTTAAAGCTCCAGCGAATACATGAAGAAAAACCACTAACCAAAATTTATATTTGCTTTCACCCAACTCTTGTGCCTACCCGATTGGATTCTTAAATATGAAATTGCCATCAAATATTTTCATGTTCTATCCTCCTTTTCTGAAAATTTCTCTTATCCCTAACCGTTTATTCATAACGAGGCTTTACTTACGTCCTCTGTTTACATGGCGTCCTTTTCAACATTCGGGAAGCCAGGGCTTCAGGGTCTGGGGTTTCCAGGAGGCTCAAAGTTCAATTGTTAGAAAGAAATTTAGTCAGTACGCATGTGGATAATGATTAAGAAATCTTCTCAAATTCTGTATTATCACATTTAGGACAAGGCGGAAGAGTATCATCAGCATCATCAAGCCTAACAGTGGTACCACAATTAGTACATCTGTAAGTTCCAATCCCAGGTTTTTCTCCTGTAGTAGGCATTAATACCTCCTTGCTAACAATTGGGTATTTACCTAGAAATTTTATCTAATTGAAGCTTCAAAAACAAGATAATTAATTCTTTGAGCTGTCTTTTGGATTCAAAAAATATCAGGGCTTTAGGGTTGCTGACTTCTTATTGTGCTAATAGTAATTTTTGTTCTTTCTTACTTTAAAGAGAGAATTATTTCTAGAGTATCAAATTTCATGTATAATAAGAGGAAATGATTCTCAAAAAAATATTAAATAATTCTAGTGAAAAGTTAAATATTTAAAATTGAAATGAATAACTATTTTCTTAGTATAAATATACTATCAAGGCTCATTTTATCAAACCAAAATTGAAACATGAAATTTAAAGCTACTAGACATCTTATAAAACAGAAAAGATACCCTGAAGCATATGAAGAAATGAAATCCAGTGAAGACCTTGTATTAGATAAAGGAGTGACATTTGATTACAAATTTGACCCTATTAAATCAAATCAGATGGAAAGATTACTTCCCCATAAAAATGAAATTGATGATTTTATTGATTTTATTTATGGCTGTTTTTATCTCATTAAAGCTAAAAACCTTGCCTTCAATCTTGCTAAAGGTTTAGTAATAAAATTCCCATATCTTTTTAAACCAAATTTTGTTTTTAGTGAATTAAACTCTGAATTAGGAATCTATTCACTTGCCCAAAAACATATTTTAAAAGCTATTTCAATTGAACCGAAAAACGCAGAGGCACATAACAACTTTGGAAATATACTTTCAAGAAAGGGTGATTATGAGGGAGCAATTCATGAATACAATGAAGCAATTAAAAATAATCCAGAATTGCCTGAAGCTCATTTAAATCTTGCTATTGCTCTTGAAAATCAAAATGATTTTGAAGGAGCAGAAATTCATCTAAAAAGGGCATTAGAAATAAATCCCGATTATTTACATGCACAAGTGAGATATGCAGAGTATACTCTTTTATTTAGAAGAGATAAAAAAAATTTTAAAAAACACCTGAGAGAAATCGAAAACAAATACCCAGACAATCCATGGTTAGACTATCTCTATTATTTAAAATATTCTAAAACAAAGAAAAAAAAGGAAGCTATGTCTCATATGCATAAATTCATTGAGAAGCTAGCAGAAGACCAAATTATACCCTCTGGTATGGTAGATTATATCAATATTAAAAAAGATTTGAAAAGATTTGAAAAAACTCTAGATGAATTAATTGAGAGAGAACCTGATAATCCCTTTGATCTAAATAATAAAGGTTGGATATTGTTATGGAAAGGAGAGTTAGAAAAAGCAGAAGAATATATAAAGAAAGCTATAGATATTCATCCCCATTTTATAGAAGCAAAAAAGAATTATCTTTCAATTTTAATTGCAAAAAATGAAATAGATAGAGCACAAGAAATCTGCGAAGATATTTTGAATCTTTCTCCTAATTCTGTTACAGCAAAATTATTCTTAGCAGATATTTACATAAGAAAAAACAACATAATATATGCTCGCTCTTTATTAAATGAAATTCTCAGATTGAATGAAAATATTGTCGAAGCAAATTACTTACTAGCCTTCACATTTGTTCTAGAAAAAAAATTCAGCGAGGCAGAAACATTTGCAAAAAAATCATTAAGCCAACATTTCGGATATGAATTTTGTTATTTTCTTTATGGAAAAATTCTTTTTCATAATAAAAAATACAAAGAAGCTGAAGAAAATTTTAAGTATTTTATAGAAAGAATATATAAATACAAAAAGATTTTCTTAGAAGAAATTGTTCAATCATATTACTTTACCGCATATACATATTTTAATATTGAAAACTTTAAAATGGCAAAAAGGCTTTTAATAAAGGCAATAAAACATAAAAAAGACAAGAAATTTTTTAATGACATTGCTGTTGCTTCAATTAGACAAAGAAGATTTTGGATAGCAAAGAAGTATCTAAATAAGTCATTTAAATTAGATAAATTTTACCTATGCTCAATACAAAATAAAAAACAGCTGGACTCCATTTTGAACAAATTAAAGAT
>Ga0209986_10000980_pt1 | contig 27898 bp, 20 predicted proteins | sample BlataG_FD_183168 | JGI IMG/M metagenome (GOLD analysis project Ga0209986, IMG submission 183168) | Deep subsurface microbial communities from Black Sea to uncover new lineages of life (NeLLi) - Black_00105 metaG (SPAdes) (version 2) | ecosystem: Environmental > Aquatic > Marine > Oceanic >...
ACATGGGGCATAGAATGAGGAACATAAAGAAAGAACGGCTGGTCTTTGTTTTTTTCGATGAACTTTACGGCGCGCTCGGTATAAAGCGTGGTCAGCGTATCCTGGTCTTTAAGCGTTTTGAGCTCGGCAACTTTTTCGTTTCCGTCGATAAGCGGTAAAAATGGGTGCCTTGATTTATTATGTTCCTCTGGAGCAGGCTTGCCGTCATAGCCTATCGGCCACATATCGTTTGAATAGGGAAGACCCAGGTATTCGTCGAAGCCATGCTGCAGGGGGAGGAATTCCCTGTGGTGGCCCAGATGCCATTTCCCGAATATGCCTGCTGCGTATCCCTTTTTTTTAAGAACTTCGGCTATGGTCTCCTCTTTGGAGTTTATACCCACTTCCGCCTGAGGGTTTAATGCACCAAATATTGATACGCGGTTTGGGTAACATCCTGTCAGAAGCGAAGAGCGCGAAGCGCTGCACACCGCCTGTGAGACATAAAAGTTTGTAAAACGCACGCCTTTTGCTGCCATCCGGTCAAGATTTGGTGTTTTAAATCCTCTGGCTCCAAAACACCCCACATCAGCGTATCCCTGGTCGTCTGTAAAGATGACCACAAAGTTCGGTAATCCTTTCCTTGTACCTGATGTTCGCCCACACTGGTTGAATGACGAGAAAGAAAGTGCCGCAGCACCCATCCCCAGAGTCTTGAGAAAATCACGCCGCCTGAATGAATGTTTCATGCCCGTTTCCCTCTGTTTAACTTCATTTAATTAAATATCTATAAATATGGGTATCATACACCAATATTTTTTTCAATCAGTTACTTGGATGTTCCCTGTAGTACTACAATAAAGATATAAAAATTGTAAAACTTCGAATTGTAAACGAATTAGGATGGAACTTTATGGAGTATCCCCGGTTGACAGCAAATTTTTACTCTGGTATAAGTCAGGTTATATTATGTTAAAAAGAATTAACTTACTCCGCCGGCAAAAGGAAAATAAATATAATTCGCTTTAATAATAAAGGAGCCATTTTATGAATGAAAAAATTTATTTACCGGAATTGACCATTAAAACATTATCAAAAAAATCTACCATCACTGTGGTAGCAGGGAAAGCAAGAGCTTTGTCAACAGAGGACCCTGATTTTGTCAGGGCAGACATTGGTGAGCTCTGTGCTCCCGGGCTTTTCCCGCCGGGCTATAGGGAAAGCCTTGAGGAAACAGCCAAGTCAGTTTTAAAAGAAGGAAGGATTGGTTATACAGTACCCGATGGTGACAACAAGCTTAAAAAGCTAATTTTTAAGCACTCCATACCCGAAAACCTTCGGGACTTGATTCTGGAGCAATTTCAGGATGATGCCAAAAAACAAGGCATCGATTTTGAAAAGTATAAAGAAGACAACATGCAAAAACATGTGGCTGTTACTCACGGAGGAACCGGTGCCCTCGGAGCTTCCGTCTCCACGTTCCTTACTGGCCAGAAAAATCTGATTCTCGTCAACCAGAGGACCTGGCAGAACCACAACCTGATTGTAGACATGCACGGCGGTATGATCTGGCCTGTGCCGTTAATCAATGAAGAAGGCAAGGTGGCTGATCCTGATTCCATTCTTAAGCTCTGCCATCCGGTTAAAGATAAAATAGCTGCTTTCCTTTTTACTCTGATTAACAATCCTGATGGCGCCGTAGTCACAGACCCGGGTGAACAGGAGAAGCTGGAGACGATTATTCGGGAGATCGATGTCCCTATGATCTTGGATGTGGCGTATCATAAGCTTGTATTTGACGGAAAAGAAGCCCAGCCATTCTCTCGTGATATTCTTTGTAAAACAGTAGTTTGCGGCACCTATTCTAAAACCAGACAGATTCCCGGCGAGCGTCTGGGATATATATCTTGCCTTGATCCGCGTGTGGTTCGTTATGTATATTTTTACAACCGGTCCCACAGCGGGTGCCCTTCAGTTACTTCCCAGAGAGCTTTAATCGCTCATTTTTTGAAATATGAAACAGCCCCTGATGAAATAAAAGAGTACAAGGAAAATCTTCTCAATGAAATTGAGACCAGAAGAAACATTCTGGTGGATAAAGTAAAAGAAATGTTAGGCTGGGAGATGAAAAGCCCCGGAGGTGCTATTTATGCTGTCATTCCTTTGCCAGTAGAGCTGGTAAAAGAGTTCGGCGATGTAGATCAATTCAGTATTGACCTGGTTGACAGAGGAAAGGTAAGCGCTATTTCCGGGACTGTTTTTGAATTCCGGGCTCGCCCAAAAGATAACGGCTATGAAGTTTACACCCCGGCTCCGACCGATCCTGAAGTTTCTTACCTCCGTTTCTGCTTTGGTTTTACTCCCACTGACCGGATCGAGTTAGCTGTAAAGCATATCAAGGAATTTATTTCTAATCGCTGAGCAGAAGTGAAAACCATGGAAGTAAATAAAGACAAACTCATCCACTGGCTTCAAGAGCTCATTCGGATTCCAAGTATCACCGGTAAGGAAGAAGCCATTTCCAAATATGTCACCCAGGAGCTCACTAAAATAGGCTTTAATCCTCAGGTAAAAGAAAATAATGTCTATTTTGAGGTAGGCGATGGGTCAAAGTCGCTTCTACTCAATGCTCATCTGGATACAGTTGATGTGGGCGGTGATTGGAAACATGATCCTTTTGGAGCTGTAATGGAGGAGGGGAAGATTTTTGGCAGAGGAGCAAGCGACGATAAAGGGAATATTGCCGCTATGCTTGAAATTGCCAGCCTTGTTAAAGACAGGCAAATTAACGGGCGCCTGATTTTTACATTTACTACAGGAGAAGAATTTGGAGCCAAGCTGGAGGACAAGGGAAGTTATATTCTTTCCAAGGTGTTAAAAGCCGATAAAGCCCTGGTGCTGGAACCTCAGAACGATGTTGAAGAAAAAAGAGCCAATATCATCTATGGCTGCCGCGGAATTGAGAATATCCTTGTTCACATCAAAGGGAAAGGCTCCCACACCGGTTACCCGGAGCGAGGTGTAAATGCCATTTCTAAAGCTGTTGAGGTGCTGGCTAAATTAGAAAAACTCGACTTTTATAAAGTTATGGCAATAGACCAGGAAATCAGAACAATATGTATGCCAATTCGCATCAACGGAGGAGCCGATATTTTCCTTGTGCCAGATAAGTGTGAAATATTGGTTCACTGCCGAACAGCACCTGAAGACAATATAATCGTAGATCAGGTGAAAAATATCTGTCAGGAAGTTTGCGGCGAAAATTTCGAAATAGAAACTCCGTACAGTGCCCCTGGCTATATTGAAGACCCTGATGATCCATTGGTGGATATTATCCGCCAGGAAGCAAAAAGTTTTAACTTCACTACTCAAACCAGGTTTGCCGGCGGCAGGATTGATGCTTCTATCTTTAAAACAGTAGGCAGTATTCCTTCTTTCTGTATGGGTGTTGGAAATCGTGACCAGATGCACGTAGTGGAAGAATTTATTTCCCTGGAAGAATTTATTACATGTTCAGAAATGCTCAAGAATGTTATTTTTGCCTACTTCAGCTAAAAAGAGGAGGAGAGGATGTTTAAAGACATAGAAGAGGCACTTCGTTTTATCAAGGATAAAAAAGTTGTAATGATTGACCTGAAAACTGCGGATCTACCTGGCCGCTGGCGCCACATGGTCTATAAGAGCGGGCATAACGACGAGAAAATATTCACTGAAGGGACAGGTACGAGCCTTACTTCTTATCCTGGCTTTAAAACCATGGAAAGTGGTGATATGACTATTAAGCCAGATCCTACTACGGGTTTCCTCGATCCCTTTGCAGAAGTGCCGACTCTCTGCTTTATCTGCGATATTTTCAATAACGACGGTACACCTTTTGAGCTTGACCCCCGTTACGTAGCCAGAAAAGCTGAAAAATACCTGGCCCAAATGGGCCTTGGTGGATACAGCCTGTGGGGTCCTGAGATTGAATTCTATCTTTTTGATGAAGTCCGTTACGGCACGGACATTCAAGGAGCCCGGTACTGGGTAAATTCCTCCGAGTCCTACTGGAATACCTGGCAGGAAGGAAGTAAAGGCTACACTCTACCTTATACTAAAGGATCTCAGGCAGACCTGCCCCGGGACCAGTTCTGCAATTTGCGCAGCCATATCGTTCAATACTTAGAAGAAGTTGGGGTGCCGATTAAATACCACCACCACGAATCAGGTTCACCAGGGCAGATGGAGATAGAAGCTTACTTTACACCTCTTGTTCAAACTGGAGATAATGTGTTCAAGCTAAAGTATATTATCAAAAATGCAGCCGTAAAATTTGGTAAAACCGCCACTTTTATGCCGATGCCTCTCTTTTCTGAGTCAACCAACGGCATGCATTACCATCAGTATATTACCGATGGTAAAAAATCTCTCTTTTATGACCCTAAAGGTTATGGAGGGCTTAATAAGAATGGCCTGGCGTATATTGGAGGTATCCTCTCCCATGTCCAGGCCGTTATTTCTTTGACTAATGGAAGCACAAATTCTTACAGGCGGCTGGGAGGCTACCGGGCAGCGCCAAATTATGTCTTTTTCTCAGTGGGCAACCGAACTGCTGCTGTCCGTATCCCCTCTTATGCCATAAATGAAAAAGAAGCCCGGGTCGAGTTTCGTATGCCTGATGCAACTGGCAATCCTTATCTATCTTTAGTAGCCATGCTTATGGCGGGATTAGATGGCATAGAAAAGAAAATTGATCCCACTAAGGCAGGATTCGGACCTTTTGAAAATAATTTTAATGTCCAGGAAGTTGTGGATAAGTATAAATTACCCAGTGCACCCAATACGCTACAGGACGCTTTAGCTGCCCTCGAGAAAGACCATGATTTTTTAACTAAAGACAACATTTTCCCGGAAGAACTGGTTAAAGCCTGGATCAAAGTTAAGGAAGAACTTGAGATCGCGCCGCTGCAGAAGCGCCCTCACCCTTACGAATACGACCTCTATTACGATCTATAGGGGATGGGCTAAGCTAACCTTCTTTAATAAAAGGTTCTCTTCCGTTTTGTGTGGGTATTAGTCAGTTAGTATTCAGGAATGGTCTTGCTCCCGTTCAGATTTTTTACGCCATCCCCTCTTCGCTCTTCTCGGCGGCTGCGTAACTCACTCTGCTCAAACATACTCGCCGCCCGACTCTGTCGGATTTCCTCAAAGAGCAATTCAGGGAGGCTAAATCTTCAAAGGTCGCTTCATCCATTCCCGAACACTTTTTATTAATCTATCAAGACATGTTTTGCCCACACAAAATGGAAGAGAACCAATTAAAATAATTTATCTTTTTTTTACTCCAAAAAATAGCTTAAATAAGCATTTTTAGGGCCAATATTGTAGCGCCAAGAGCAATTTAGGCTTCTTTGGCCTTAGTAGACAGGATTCAGAAAACTTCCAAACCAGCAAAAAATAATGGACGGTATTCACCTAATCTGGCTAAGAAACGGCTGTCACTTATATAGCTCAAGCCGCTGCCAACAAACAGGGATAATTTATTGGAAAGCTCCCAGTTTAAAAATCCCCGAAGCATAAAAACATGCTGATCGATTTCTCCCCTTCTGCTCCGGAATATATCTTTATTGTCCATGTACATATAGCCGATATCAGTGTTTAAATAAAAACGGCCCAGAGGGACTGAGATTCCGTAAAAGCCGGCATATGTGAGAGACTGGGTTATGTCCTTGTAGATGTTGATGCCGCCGAGAGCAACTATTGAGTATAAGTTCCTCACAGTGAATTTCACACCACTATTTATTCCACTTATGTTGTTGGCCCAGCTGATCCATTTAATCCGTCCGTCAAATTTGGAGATGTTGACCAGACCAACTGGGACTCCCGGGGTTTCTTGCGAGTAGTTGAACAACCCCAGTTGAAACCCGTTCATTTCTCCGGCTGCATTAAAAATTCCTATCTGGGCTCCTGTTGAATAACTTGTCACATTAAATGTCCCGACTTGAAGCCCGGAAAGCTGGTCGCCTACGATATTAAATCCTCCAGCCACTTGTAATCCCTTAAAAGTTCTACCGGTAATATTAAAAGCGCCGGTTGCTTGCAGGCCTATATAATCCTCTCCCGTGATGTTGAAACCTCCGGTTGCTTGAATCCCCCTGAAGCTCTCACCCGCAACATTAATAAGGCCTGAAGCCTGCAGACCTCGAAAGGATTCTCCGACAACATTTATTCCCCCGGTTGCTTGAATCCCCCTGAAGCTCTCACCCGCAACATTAATAAGGCCTGAAGCCTGAAATCCGTGGAGGATTTCTCCGCATACACTGATGCCCCCGGATATCTGGAATCCCGATAATCTTTCACCTGCTACACTAAAAACGCCTGCAATTTGAGCACCAATAACATCTTCCCCGGATACTCCGATCAAACCGGCTATCTGTACTCCTTTGAGTTCCTCCTCAACCGCTGAGGCAAGGCCAGCCAGGTCAAGTCCTCGAACATAGCCTACATGGCCGTAAAACAATGAAAGGTTAAAATTGACCGAGTCGGATTTGGACTGGTTGATGGAAACAGGATAAAAAAGAGAAAAATTGACAAGGTGATGTCTGGAGCGGGATTCGGAATCTGATTCTTCAGCGAGAAGAAAAAGATTTAAACCTAATAGTAAAATTAAAAATACGGTCCATTTATTTTTCATTAACGTCTCCTGACTCTATTTAGATGAGTAAACCACATTTACTAATATTATAGCGGTACTAAATATTATAACGAAAAAAGCTCTTAATTGGTTCGTAATTTTATAAAATAAAGTTTTTAGGATATCCCGGCATAATTTAAATTTTTTCTCAATTTCATTTTTTGGGAAGAAAAAGGAGGTCTTTATCGTCCAATCTATATAATAACTTAGGTATTAAATAAGATAAAATGTGTGTGGTATTGGGTACCCTGATTATTTTTGGGTATCCTCGGATTGGAAATAAAGGAGATTGATTTGAAAAATAATATTAAGTCTGGTCTTTTGTTTGTATCAATATTTCTGTTCGTATTTATCCAGATTGCTGCTTCCGGATTCCTTACATCAGAAGAAAAAAAGCAAGATCTTGATGAGAGAGTCAGAAATTTTCTAAACAGCCACAAATACGACTGGAGTGATATGAATGTTCCCGAATCTGACGGAAAAGTGCTCTATGAAATTATCCTTAAGAATAACTATAAAAAAGCGCTTGAAATCGGAACATCCACTGGACATTCCGGCGTTTGGATTGCCTGGGCACTCAGTAAAACCGGAGGCAAGCTGATTACTGTTGAGATAAATGAGAGGCGTTATAGAGAGGCCTTAGCGAATTTTGAAGAGGCTGGGCTTTCTGATTACATAGACGCAAGGCTTGCCGATGCCCATGAACTGGTTCCGAGGCTTAAAGGTCCTTTTGACTTTGTTTTTTGTGACGCAGACAAGGGATGGTATAAAAATTACCTGATTGCGGTCTTGCCAAAGCTTGAAGTTGGTGGATGTTTCACCGCTCATAATGTATCAGGAAGACGGGGAAGACGTCAGTGGGGTATTGGAGAATTTGTGGATTATCTGGAGAGCCTTGCCTACATGGAAACAACGTATGACCAGTCCAGCTGGTCCGGCATTTCAATCAGTTATAAAAAGTCAAAAAAATAAGTTATGTTGTTTCAGGTAATAATTGGAATAATTTTACAAAATTCGCCTGCTTCCAGGTTTAATTTTTTCACAAGAAGTTTTTAATGGTTTAAATCATAAATATTATTTAATATATTATACAAAAAGGGAGAATGACTCCCTGAAGAATTAAGGAGGAGGTAAAATGAAAAATTTCAGGATTAAAGCATGTGTTTTTTCCTTGATGGTTTTCTTGGTTTTAAGCCTAGTAGCATTTGCCAAGATTGACCCTCAATTGCTTGCCGGCTTAAAAGCCAGAAGTATAGGCCCGGCAAACATGAGCGGACGTATCGGTGCCATTGATGCGGTTATATCCAATCCCAATATAATCTATGTGGGCACAGCAACCGGCGGGCTCTGGAAGTCCGTTGACAGAGGATTGACCTGGACACCGATTCTTGATGACAAACCGGTATCTTCGATTGGCGCTATCGCCATTAATCAGTCCAATCCAAACATCGTGTGGGTGGGAACCGGTGAGGCTACACCGCGTAACAGCGTGGGCGTGGGCCGGGGTGTTTATCTCACTCTAGACGGCGGGAAGACCTGGAAATTCCTGGGTCTTGAGAAGACCGAAAAGGTCAGCAAGATCTTGTTACACCCCTCTGACCCGGATGTAGCCTATGTAGGCGCGTTAGGTACAACCTGGGGGGAAAATCCGGAACGTGGTGTTTTTAAGACAGTAGATGGAGGGAAAACCTGGAAGAAGATTCTCTTTGTGGATAATAAAACCGGGGTGGCTGATATGGCCATGGACCCCGGGAATCACAACAAAATCATTGCTGCCATGTGGGAGCATCGACGCTGGCCATGGTTTTTTAAATCCGGTGGTCCGGGATGCGGTCTTTATATCACGGTGAACGGAGGGAGAGAATGGCAGAAATTGACTGATAAGAACGGCCTACCCAAAGGGGAATTGGGCCGTATGGGAATCGCTTTTTCCACAAACAAACCGGAGAACGTTTATGCTCTGGTTGAGGCTAAAAAAAGTGTCCTTCTACGCTCAAGTGATGGTGGATTTAACTGGCAGGAAGTCAACAATCAGTCCGATGTCGGGAATCGCCCTTTTTATTATCACCGGATCTGGGTAAATCCCGTGAATGAGAATATTCTCTATATGCTCCACTCCCGTATGATGATTAGTGAAGATGCAGGAAAAACCTTTAGAAACCTTACTGGATTTGGCCAGGCCCATTCTGATTTCCATGCCATGTGGATTCACTCCGATGGGGAGATGATGGTTGTCGGAAATGACGGCGGCGTCGTGATCAGCCACAACAGGGGTAAGAGCTGGCGCTTTGTGGAAAATCTACCAGTGGGTCAGTTTTACCATGTGAGCTTTGATATGGAAATTCCCTACAACGTATACGGTGGCCTGCAGGACAATGGTTCCTGGATGGGGCCTGCGTATGTGTTAAAAGAAAGAGCTGTCTACAGTTATATGTGGAAGACTGTTGGCGGTGGGGATGGATTTGATACTGAGCCAGACCCTGAGAAGCCGGGAGCAGGTTACGGCATGTCGCAAGGCGGAAGCCTGTATTATTTTGATACTTCAATCGGGACAAGCCGGGGCATCGTCCCGACTGAATCCGATGTCAAGCACCGGTATCACTGGAATGCAGGATTTGCTGTGGATCCATTCAAGCCGGCAACGATTTATCTCGGGAGTCAATTTGTCCACCGCAGCCCGGATAAGGGAAGGACCTGGGAGATTATAAGCCCTGACCTGACTACAAATGACCCAAAAAAACAGAAACAGGCGGAAAGCGGAGGATTAACCCTGGACGTAACCAATGCAGAAAATCATACAACCATCCTGTGCATTGCTCCCAGCCCGGTGCAGGAAGGAGTGATCTGGGTTGGGACTGACGACGGAAATGTTCAGTTGACCCGGGATGGCGGCAAGAGCTGGGAATTGGTCTCAAAAGAGCTGACCACCGGGAAAAAGGGGAAAGCCCCTCCGGCAACGTGGGTTCCTCATGTGGAAGCCTCTAAGTTTGATGCTGCCACAGCCTATGTTGTTTTTGAGGATCACCGCCGCTCCAACTGGACCTCTTATGTTTATGGTACCCAAAATTTTGGAAAATCATGGAAGAGCCTGGTTACTCCCGAGATTGACGGCTTTGTGCATGTGATTGAAGAGGATACAGTCAACAGGAACCTGCTCTTTCTTGGAACCGAATTCGGACTTTATGTCAGCTTCAATGCAGGCAAAAATTGGATGAAATGGACTCATGGAGTTCCCACAGTACCGGTGAGGGATTTGGCAGTGCATCCGCGCGAGAATGACCTGATTATCGGTACACACGGCCGGTCGATCTACATTATCGATGATATTTCGCCCTTACGGGAAATCTCTGAAGAACTGGTTAAAAAGAAACTCCATCTCTTTAAGATTCAGGACGCCTTTCAATATCAGCAGGGGCGGATAAGCTCCCACCAGAGTCCTGGAGATACAGTTTTTACGGGTGAGAACAAGAGAATGGGAGCATGTTTTACCTATTATCTCATTCCAAGTAAACAAAAAGCCGGAGTGCCCGAATCTGAAGAAAGAAGCGAGATGAGGCAGGCGATGGCGGCAAGAATGGGACAGATGGGTGGTGCTCAGTTCGGCCGAATGGGGATGATGGGCCAAACCTCCTCGCGTGTTTCCATAACTATCGAAGACAGCCAGGGAAAAACGATAAGCAGCTTGAACGGAACGGAAAACAAAGGAATAAACCAGGTTTACTGGACTTTTAGAGAACAGGCCCCCCGGACAGGCGCTTCCAGACAGCAGAGGGGTTTTGGCTTCAGGATGAGGGGCGGACAAACTGTTCTTCCGGGAGAATATACTGTAAAGATCAAATATGACGGCCAGGAAGTCAGCCAGCCTTTTACTGTTAAAAGCGATCCTCGTTTAGAGATTGATATAAACGTCCTGAAAGCCAATTATGAAATGGGGAAAAAGGCGCAGCAGTTATCCAACACAATCACTTCGGCTGGGAACCAGATTGAGGAGACAAAAAAAGCTGTTCAGACGGTAATTGCGACAGCCAGGGCTAGCCGTACCCCGAAGACCAGAGACCTGATTAAAGCTGCCCGGGACCTTGAAACAAAATTGAAAGAACTATCAGAAATCCTGAATCCAACTCCACCCAAACAGGGAATCGCAGACCGCTCAGCTGGGCTGAGAAGTCAGGTGATGCAGGGTGTTATGATGATGATGAGAGCCGGAAATGAACCTATTGGCCAGGCTGCTAAAGTAAAATATGAAAAGGGCAAGGCAAAGGCTGAAGCCTTCCTGAAAAAGCTCAATGACTTTTACCAGACCGAAGTTGAAAACTTTAAAAAACTGCTGGATGAGTCTGGCTTCTCTCTGTTTAAACCTTTTAAGCCATTAAAACTGGACGATAAATAAAAAAAGTACTGTATCTCCACTATGATGTAGGGGTTTGATTCATCAAACCTGCATTATAAAACGTCATTGCGAACGTAGTGCGGCAATCTCATCTTTTGTGTAGGGGTTTGATTCATCAAACCCACTATATAAACAAGGGGATAAAAAAGGGGGCAGGCTGCTTCTTTTTCATTGTGCAGCATTTGAATCCAAAATTTCTTTCTTATAATATAAGAGAACATAATGTTAGTTTTTAATGGAAGTGTTTGTTAGGAGGGATTATTAATGGAAGATATCAAGATAATCGATATGGACGCAGATAATATAAATGAATACGGATTCTGTTGTCTAAAAAATACTAAGCATGAAGGATATAGACGAAAAACCGATTGGCTGAAAAAACGTTTCACTGAAGGCATAAAATTAAAAACGCTTTACTCCCCTGAAGAAGGGCCTCTCGGCTATATTGAATATATCCCGGGCAAATATGTCTGGAGAGCCGTTGAAGCAAGCGGATATATGGTTGTTCACTGTTTATTTAATTTATATAAAAAGTATAAGGGAAAAGGTTATGGTTCACTTTTATTAAAAGAATGTATCCGGGATGCAAAAAGGGAAAGCATGTTTGGTGTGGCAGCCGTCACTCGTAAAGGCCCATGGATGGCAGGCAAGGATATATTCCTAAAAAATGGATTTGAGCTTGTTGATAAAGCGCCGCCAGATTTTGAGTTGCTCGTGAAAAAATTCAATAAAAGTGCGCCTTCACCACAATTTAAAGGAGATTGGGATAAAAGATTGAGTCAGTATAACAAGGGCCTGACGATTATTCGGTCGGACCAGTGTCCTTTCCTTGAGAAATGGATTAATGAAATAAGTGAAACCGCGCAGAAAAATTTTGGCTTAGCGGCAAAAATAGTCGAGCTAAAGACATGCAAGGATGCTCAGAATGCCCCTTCTGCATTTGCGGTTTTTAGCTTAATATATAATGGGAAACTTCTCGTTGACCATCCGATAAGCAATAAAAGGTTCATTAACATAATGAATAAAGAGTTAGGAAGAAAGTAAAATTAAATTGAGACTGGACCGCAATAACTAATTTTTTGTCAATAACACAGCCTGTATTTTACAACCAGGACTAAATATTTACTCATACCGAAGCGAATCCACCGGGTTAGCCATAGCTGCTCTTGCGGCCAGGAAAATTGTGGTTAATACAGCGATGGTAAAAGATATAATCCCGGCCAGGAAAAAATACTGCGGACCCAGGGAAATGCGGTAATAATAAAAATCAAGCAGTGCTCTCATAGCAAGATAGGCAAGCGGCCATCCGATGATATTTGCAATTCCGACTAGCCAGATGAATTCCTTTATCACCATACGAATGATCTGGGGCTCACTGGCGCCCAGGACCTTGCGGATACCGATTTCTTTTGTCCTCCGGTTGACGGTAATGGATGTCAGCCCGAAGATACCCATGCAGGCGATAAGCACCGCCAGGGCAGAAGAATACCCTACGATAGCCCCCCATCGTTTCTCTTCGTTATACAAAGATTCCAGGTAATCATCCAGAAAGGAGTAGAAGAAAGGTTTATCTGGCTGAATGTCTTTCCAGGTGTTCTCAAGCAGCGATAGTGTCCTCGTGATATTCTCCGGGGAAATGCGCACCAGCATGTAGTTTATCCCCCAGGTTGGACTTATATGATGCAGGGTTGGAGAGATGCCGCGCCTGAAATTTTCGAAATTGTAATCCTTGACAACACCGATGATTGTAAGCCGTTTATAGTACCCTTTCAGCGGCTTCCCGATTGGGTCCTCTATGTCCAGCTCTTTGACCAGCTTTTCATTAACGACCACACTCTGTACATCAGTGGGAAATTCGGGTGAGAAGCTTCGTCCCTGGATCACTTTTATATCCAGGGTTTTGAAGTAATCATAATCCACGCGGTTTTGAATGACATCGATCTCGCGGCCGTCTTTTTTAAAAGGATAAGAAGCCACATCGTCAAAAATCAAATTGGTTCCTGTAATAGCCAGTACATTCGGTTGCTGGTTCAGACGTTCACGGAAAATCTTCAGGATATTGTTGCTCACCTTGGAATTTTCTGCCTGGGTTTTAATAAACACAACACCTTCTTTGTTGAAACCGGGATCTCTGTTACGCATAAAATTTATCTGGTGTCCCATGATGATCGTGGATATGATGAGAAATACGGAGAGGCTAAATTGAACCACAACAAGGACTCTGGTCATTAGATTTTTGCCTCCGATTTTCAGCTTTCTTTTAAGAATTTCCACAGGCCGGAACCTGGATATAACCAGGGCGGGATAGCTACCTGACACAAGACCTACGATTAAGATTAAAGACAGCATAGCCAGGAGATTTATTGGCTGAGCTAATTCCTTCAGGCTTAGAGTTTTGCCTGCAAGTTGATTGAATATCGGAAGTACTATCTCTGCCAGAGCGAAACCCACGAGCATGGCAATGCCCGTTATTATCAGTGATTCTCCCCAGAACTGGTGGATGAGCTTTTTGCGGTTAGCGCCCAGAACTTTTCGCACGCCGACTTCTAATGACCTGGTTGAAGCCCGGCTAATAGAGAGATTCATGAAATTGATGCATGCGATGACAAGCACAATAAATGCGATTCCGGATAGGATAAAGATGGAATTTAAGTTGGGAGAGCCTTTAACTCGCGGGTCCAGGTGGACACGTTTTATTTCCTGCAAGCCGAAGGAAAGAGGAAGACCTTCTCCTTTCCACTCGTTACTCTTTCGCGCTTGCTCTATAAAAGAACCATAATACAGTTTGCTAAAAGCAGGGAATCTTCTCAGTATGGTCTCCACGGAATTTCTGTTTTTAACAAGAACATAATTCGTCCATCCAAAAGCCACCCAGTTATCGCGGAATCCTCCTTCCATCCTGAGGGCTTTTGCGCTTTCCATATCGATCAGGATGTCGAAGTTAATGCTGGAGTTTTGAGGAGCTTGTTCTGCAATCCCTGTAATAATAAAATCGTTACTGTTCTCCCCGCTGATAAGGGTCAAGATTTGGCCGATGGGATTTGTTTCTCCAAAATATTTTCGTGCATGATTTTCTGTTAAGACCATGGAGTTAGCTTGGACGAACACGGAAGACGGAATGCCCATAATCAAAGGAAAGGAAAAAGCCTGGAAGAATGGCTTGTCCACCATGGTGATTTTTTCAAAATAAAGATTTCCTTCTGTTTTAATGGTGGCGGTTTTGTTTTTTACCCGGATGGAATGCGTGATTTCCGGAAAATACTCTTCCATGGCAGGACCCATTGGCAGAGTGACAGCATGGGACTGCCTTTGGATACTTCCGTCCGCTTCATGCCAGATAGTATAAACACGGTACAGGTTCTTTTCATTTTCATGAAACCTGTCGTAAGAGAGTTCATTTTGAACAAAAAGGAAGATCAGAATGGCACAGGTAAGGCCAACAGCCAAACCCAGAATATTTATAGCTGAATAGACTTTTTGTTTTTTCAGGTTGCGGAAGGCTATCTTTATATAGTTTTTAAACATAGTTCTATCCTCCAGGTTTAATTTATTAGCAAGAAATGTACCACTTTAATCAAACAGGGTAGGGTTTGTGGTTTCTCAAGAAGTCCATGTAAAAAGTGTCCGCTGGCATAACACTTGGTGTACACAAACGAACAGTCATGCTGGTTTTTGCTGAGAAAATCCCTTGATATGACTGACTTATTAGAAAACTTGAGATATGAATAATTCAGATTAATTATTTCACGACTTTTTCCCGATCTTCAGCACCCGCCATAATCCGACACCGGTTATGACGGCAAAAAGGCCGAAGATAATTCCTCCCAAAAGGGCAGCCTTTGGTTCTTTCTCGCCCAGGTTTGTCCCGATAAAGGCTATGGTGAACCCAAAAAAGAACACCCAAATTCCAAGCAATATCCATTTCCAAAAGGGAATGGGGATTCCGCGATCTTCCATCCATATCTTGAACCCTATCACGGTTAAACAGGTAAAAACACCTTCCAGAAACCAAAAAAGTCCGCTGTTGAAAAAATGCATGATCGTCCTCCTTTAGAATTCGATGAAATCTTCTGCGCGGAGCCACCAAGGTGGAGGTCTGTAGGATGCGTTCTCTCCACCGAGTGAGGGGATGTAGTATTTTTGAGGATCTGGTCCAGGATAAAAACGTTTCTGAAGTCCGGTGAGAACGCTGTGTGAAATCCCGGTAGGGTCGTTGACAGAAACTTTGAGGGCGGTTTTGTGAAGCCAGTTGGATTTTCTTGTGTAGGGACAAACGGCAACACATATCCTGCACCCCATATTACCTAGTTTTGAGGACCAAAAGGTATGGCATTTGGCTGTGTCGATCTGGTATCTAAAGTAACCGCGAACCTCAATTCTATCGCCCGTAGGAATCGCACCGCTCGGGCAGTTTTCCGCACAGATTTTACAGGTTTTACAGAAGCTTTGAATCCCGATATCTATCGGCTTGTCTGGAATAAGAGGGAGATTAGTAGTGATGACAGCCGGTCGAATATTGCATCCCAGTTCAGGAGTGATAACAATTCCGTGCCGTCCCTGCTCCCCGAGCCCTGCATCAACAGCGATGGGGGGCACCATCAGGTCATAGTCCGTTCCTGGGGTGTGAGGCCTGGCCGCATAGCCGAGTTGTTTGATAAAAGACGCAAGTCTGAAGGCGATTATTCTTGACCGGGAATAAGCATCATTAGAGGTTCCATAATTAGGATTGGCGTACATCGGATCCCAGGACATGGGAGTTCCTACTACAATTGCATATTGCCAATGTTTCGGAACCTCAAGAGGCTTATCCGGTTCAAATCCTCTCCCTCTCATCGGATACAGATAGACCCAATCCGGATTAAGTTTGGCGATGCCCACGAGAGTTGATCCCAGCTCATGGGCAATTTTTTTTATGAGTTTTGATGTTTTTTTTGCGCTTTTCATTTTGAGAGGTTCCGAAGAATCACCAAAGCGTCTTCTGCTCGGAAAATCAGATTTTTCCGGAGGTTGATTTATGCGAGTAGGCGAGACAGCACCCATGGCGTTTGACCAGGCTGAGGCGAGGATGAATTTATCCCTGTATTTGCGATAGTCTGCCCTCTGTTTGGGGAAGATTTCTTTCATCAGATAAAGATCTTGATTCAGGACATCAGGATGTTTCCTGTAATATTCTTGAAGATGTTCAGGCAGCCCTTCGATTCCTGTGTTGTCTTTCCAGGATCTCATGAAGTCTCCTCGTCTGTAAAAAATGACATCAGTACGGGCATCCGCTCTGCTGGTTGGTCCCACTTTTTTATAGTGGGGATAATCGCGTGCGTATCTTTTTCTATTAAATGTTTGCTGAGCCCCTTCGTGGGTTTCCCAACCCGTATAAGACTCAGGATCTCTTCCAGCCTCATATCCAAAAAATCCGAGGCCAATACTTCCCATGGTAGCGCTGGCTGCTCCGGTTGCTTTCAAAAATTGCCTTCGGTCCATCGAACCTCCTATATAGCTCTAATTTTACGTCCGGATAATCATAAAATATTATGTGGAAAATAAGCAAGGAGTTCTAAATCCTGGTAGGGATTACGAATGTTATTTCCTCAGGACTCGCTTTTTTTAGCGTCTTAACTAAAATATCTACTTGCCAAACATTAAAAACTGTCGAAATATACAATATTAATAAATCCACCATCCTATACTGTTAGGCTCATCTCTTACCAGACGTTTTATTTTCCTTTCCTTTTATTGACAATGCCTTTTTTTGTTTGATAGGCTTATTCCAGTATATCAGTGGGAGAATAAAGAAATAAAACAATAGCATGAGAGATCAAGATCTCAAGATCGACCTCGGTGCAGTTCAGGAGACTTTGGTTATACCTTTGTGGGCACGAGGAAAAGATGCGGAGAAGAACAACCCCATAATAAATGATATCTATGCGAGGGACATCATCGCAAGGATCGACTATGACTTCTCGAAGTTTGAGACAAGGTATATGAAGAACCATCAGCTTGTGTGGCCCATAAGAGCCTACAACTTCGACAACTGCGTCCGAGAATTTCTTGTACACAACAGCAACGCTGTGGTGGTCAATATTGGAGCGGGTTTGGATACCACGTTTCAGCGGGTTGACAACGGAAGTGTCCTGTGGATCAACATCGACCTGCCAGATGTTGCTGCTTTGCGGCAGAAGCTGATTCCGGATTCAGAACGAGAGATAACGATTGCCAAGTCTGTATTTGATTTCACTTGGATAAAAAACATAGCCCAGCAGACTGAGGACCGTTCCATTCTGTTCATGGCTGCTGGTGTCTTGTGCTACTTTGAAGCTTCCGAGGTTGAAGCCCTGTTCCGCAAACTTGCCGACGCTTATCCTTCGGCTCATGTTTTTTTTGATGCTATGTCGCGGTTTACGGTGTGGGTGTCGAACAGGGCAGTTTTAAGAAAAAGCGGAATGGACTCCTCAGCACTCATTAAGTGGCATCTTAAAAAAGCGTCCCGCCTCAGAAGATGGGTGGATTCAATCAAAGTCGTTGAGGAATATCCCATGTTTTCGAGAGTGCCGATCAAAGAAGATTGGAGTAAGAAGTTGATCCGGGATATAAAAATAGCGGGTCGCCTGCGTTTGTATAACATGGTTCATGTGCAACTCTGACTTCAGGCGCTAAATTCGTTAATGTCATCTTATTGTAAGATGCTGGATGAAAAATCGAGGCAAAGACTCAGGTTTAGGCATCAATCGCAAAAAGGAATTTCTTATCCCTAAGTTCTTCTCTTTATAGAAATATTATCAATCGCTAGAATTTTCAAATCTTTGATAAGCGGCTGTCATATCTCGAATATGGGGATCATGATATTGGGGTCAGATCTTGTATTTTGTCAGCTAAGAGAAAGGCGCACTAATTGTAAGTGAAGGCAAGGGAATTATGTGGCAAAACAGGACTTGACTCCCTAACGTTAACAAAACCTTATCAATTTAATTTTTTGTACGATATTAATCCATAATGTAAAATGATAATTTAGAGCTAATTCTGATTGATATTTTATTATTCCTATGATATAAGTAGTAATTAATGATGGAAAATCGTAGATTTTATTTTATACTCTACCCGATTATTACTGTTTCATTATTTGTTTTGCTCCAAATCTTTCCGGGAATTTCTTTTGCACACAAGACTTCAAACCACGTGAAGACTCAACTCATTTCTGAGGTTAAATCCATTAGACCGGGACAGGCGTTCTGTGTCGCAGTGCGCCTTATGATGGATGAGGACTGGCATACCTATTGGAGAAATCCTGGCGATTCAGGATCTCCCACAGAGATCAAATGGGATCTACCGGAAGGCTTTATCTCAGATAACATTCAATGGCCTTATCCACTGAAGTTTGAGACACCCCCGCTTGTGAGTTTTGGCTATAAAGATGAGGTTTTTCTTTTAACTGAGATAAAGGCTTCCGAGAGTATAAACCCAGGATCGAGGGCAAGGCTTCGGGCAAACGTAGATTGGCTGGTCTGTAAAGAAGTCTGTATTCCAGGCCATGCGGATCTTTCAATTGAAATACCGGTTAAAAATGAAACCCCAAAGATTGACGAAAGATGGGCTGACCTTTTTAAAAAGACCCGAGAGAAACTGCCCAAGATATATTCCGATTGGAAGATAAGCGCATCCATAAAGCAAAATCAAATATTCATTGAGATAACGCCACCTTCCTGGTTTGAAAATGTATTATCGAACATAATATTCTTTCCGGAACATCTTGAGCTAGTTGATTACTCAGAATCGCAAAATTTTAAAAGGTCTGATAGAGCGTATATTATTAAAGTCAAGCGTTCTCAGTTCGCAACAAAGCTCCCATCACGACTTAAAGGCGTGCTTTTTTCAAAAAAAGGATGGGGCTATTCCGAGCAAGAACGGGCATTGCGTGTTGACGTGCCCTTCAAAAAATATTAAATAAATTACCAAAGGAGGTATTTGAATGAGACGAGTTAAATTTTTAACGTCGTTGGTTGTGATTAGCTTTTTCGTTGTCTTAAATCCAATGACACAAGCTAATGAAGCAGTTGCAGGGAAGCCTGCATCGGATTTCACGGCAACGGATTCTAATGGCAAAAGTCACTCCCTGTCTGATTACAAAGGTAAGGTTGTTGTTTTGGAGTGGTTGAATCATGGCTGTCCCTATGTCAAGAAACACTACAACAGTGGCAACATACAAGCGCTGCAGAAGACATATACTAAAAAGGGTGTTGTCTGGTTTTCTATAATTTCTTCAGCCCCTGGAAAGCAAGGATATTGTACACCTGAAGAGGCCAATGAGGTAATCAATCAAAAAAAAGCCTTCCCAACTGCATTGCTTCTTGATCCTGATGGAATAGTCGGCAAGCTCTATGGTGCGAAGACTACACCCCATATGTATATCATAGATTCTGAGGGTATTCTTGTTTACAATGGCGGCATTGACGATATACGCTCGACAAATACAGATGATATTGCAAAAGCGAAAAATTATGTCAAACTTGCTCTGGATGAATTATTGGCTGGCAAAGAGATATCTATTAAAACGTCAAGACCCTATGGCTGCTCAGTAAAATATAAATAATTTCTAAGCCAAGAAACACAAAAGACAAATCCCTCGAGCTAGAATGCTGCCTAAGATTGGCTAGTATTGGGGCGATATGTTTAGGGAAAAGGATGGATACCCCTCGACGCTTCAGAAGCGAAAAAAAACTGAGGTGATTAAATCAAGGCCAGGCTTGTGGAGTTCACATGAAAAGGAAAGCTTCTTATCGAGTCTTTGCCATTCCAGTTTTTCTACTCACGATAGGATGCCTTCTTTATTCAGAAGACCAAAAGACAGGGATTAATAATATGGAAAAAAAGCATAAATTTACTAACAAATTAATCGATGAAACCAGCCCTTATCTCTTACAGCATGCCCATAATCCAGTTAACTGGTATCCCTGGGGTGAAGAGGCTCTTACCAAAGCGAAGAGGGAAAACAAGCCCATCTTTCTCTCCATTGGATATGCTGCCTGCCATTGGTGTCATGTGATGGAAAGAGAATCTTTTGAGAATGAGGAAATCGCAGAGATTCTCAACAAGAACTTTGTTTCCATAAAAGTAGACCGTGAAGAGCGCCCAGACCTAGACGAGATCTATATGGCAGCAGTGGTTGCCCTTACTGGAAGCGGTGGCTGGCCCATGACTGTTTTTCTTACTCCTGAGCTCAAGCCATTTTTGGGCGGCACATATTTTCCCCCTGAGGATAGGGGAGGTCGAACTGGTTTTAAGAATCTCATCACTGGGATTAGTGACCTTTGGGAAAACAGGGAGGACAGAGAGAAACTTCTTAAAAATGCCAATGTCCTCAGCAACATAATTGAAGAAAGGACATCTGGAGATGTGCCTGTTAACAAGGATACCAAGCTCAACAAGGAACTGCTTGAAAACGCAGTCCGAGAATTAGAAGCTTCCTTTGATAAACGATGGGGCGGTTTCGGTAATGCCCCAAAATTTCCTCCATCAAACGCTATCGCAATTCTTCTCCGTGATTATCACCATACGGGACGCAAGAAATCGTTAGAGATGGCCACTTTTACCCTCGATAAAATGTATGAAGGCGGGATGTATGATCACCTCCTTGGAGGTTTTCACCGCTATTCGACCGATGAGATGTGGCTGGTTCCTCACTTTGAGAAAATGCTCTACGATAATGCACAGCTAGCTGTTGCTTATATTGAGGCTTATCAACTCACTGGCAGCAAACGATATGCTCGTGTGGCTAAGGAAATCTTCGACTATGAAATGACATATATGACTGACAGCACTGGAAGTATCTACTCAACGGAAGATGCGGACAGCGAAGGTAAGGAAGGTATATTTTATTTGTGGGATTACGATGAACTCGAAAAAATACTCAGTGAAGATGAGACAAAGATATTCTCCAATTATTACGGTGTAAAAAAAGCCGGAAATTTCTCTTCTCATGAGCAATATCACAAAGGGCTAAACATTCTCCATATTCAGCGTGATCTTGCGACGGTTGCTAAAGAATTCAAGATGGGAAAAAAAGAGCTAGAAAAAGCTCTGAAATCCATCAAGAAGACATTGGTCAACATACGTGACAAACGAATACGTCCTGGTCTTGATGACAAGATTATTACTTCCTGGAACGCGTTGATGATATCGGCATACGCCCGAGGATTTCAGGTTTTTGAAGAAAAGAAATATTTAAAGGCCGCAGAGAAAGCTGCCAGCTTTATAATGAATAAAATGCGTACAACAGATGGCAGACTTTTACGTACCCACAGAGAAGGAAAAAGCAAACTTCATGCTTACCTTGAAGACTATGCCTATACTGTTCAAGCTCTCATCGATCTTTATGAGGCGGGCTTTAACGATAAATGGCTCATTGCTGCTGATGAACTGGCAAAGGAAATGATTGACCAATTCTGGGATAATAAGGTTGCTGGCTTCTTCAACACCGGCAAGCATCACAAGAACTTAATCGCCCGTACGAAGTCAATGGAAGACAGGGCAATTCCTTCACCGGCCGCGATAGCTGCCAGAGGACTCCTTCTTCTGAGTAAACTTTATGATAAGAAGGAGTACTTCGAGAAAGCTATCCAGACTCTCAAAGCAAACCACATCTATATGGAACGTGTCCCGCGCGGATATCTTTCCTTGCTTTCCTGTGTTGATCTTCTGGTCTATCCTGCTAAGGAAATCGTGATTGTCGGCAAAAGGAATTCTGAAGATACAAAAATGCTTTTAAGGGCGGTCAATAGCCACTTTGTGCCTAACCGGGTCATTGCCTTTATCGATCCTGACCAGGCTGACGCTAAAAAACTCATCCAGAAGATTCCGCTTCTTGCAGGGAGAAATCTCATTGATGGCAAAGCCGCGGCTTACGTCTGTGAGAATTTCGTCTGTAAACTTCCGGTCACCACGCCTAGAGCTCTTCTAGAGCAGTTGGGTGTTAAATAAAGGCTTTTTTCATCTTTTGTTTTCTCAATATTGGATAATACGAACAAAATTTATTCGAGGAAAAAATGAAAATGAAAACTCTTGATTCACTTTGGCAAAGAGGTAAGAAATTTCTCGGAATTAATTATCCCATAATTTCAGGTGCTAAAACATGGATCTCTGACAGTCACTTTGTCTCCGCAGTCTCGAACGAAGGAGCTTTTGGCGCCCGAACGGCTCCAAGAACACATCCCCGCGTTCTTTACCCGTCCTTGACATCTTTTTGCGTCGAGATTTATAATTCTTTACGATGGTTGGATGAAAAATCAAGGCAAAGACTCAGATTTAGGCATCAATCGCAAAAAGGAATATCTTATCCTTAAAAAGCAGCAGGGAAGACAACCATTTGGCCCCTCTCAGCGTCTATAAGCTATATAAGAATCAGTCTATTGTCAGGAGGAATTTAGGAACATGCTTAAAAACTACTTAAAAATTGCCTATCGGAATATCAAGAAACACATGGGCTACAGCTTGATCAATGTCGCAGGCCTGGCCATCGGGATGGCCTGCTGCATTCTGATTCTGCTCTTTGTGTTCGATGAGCTGAGCTATGATAAATTCCATGAAAACCACGACCGCATAATCAGGGTCACCCGAAAATGGTTCAACGAGGACGGTGTGGTCAATCTCCACCTCGGACATGTTGCTCCTCCTGTCGCCCCTCTCCTCAAAAACGATTTCCCGGAGATTATTCATGCGGTTCGTATAATTGGGATAGGAGGACTTCTTGTCGGCAACGACTCCGCATTTTACGAGGAAACCCGGTTCTTTTTTGCCGAAGAGGATATTTTCAAGGTGTTCACATTTGATATGATTGCCGGTGATCCCGAAACAGCCCTCCGGGACCCCTTCAGCGTCGTTATCACCGACGAGATGGCTGAGAGATACTTCGGTACAGAGGATCCGATCGGAAAGTCGTTGACAATCCAGGTTTCATCCCAAAAAGCGGATATGAAGGTGACGGGGGTCATCAAACCGCTTCCTCACAACTCCCACTTCCACGCTGATTTTCTGGGATCGTTCAAAACGTATGAGGCTGTGGTAGGGGACAGGGAATTGCAGAGCTGGGCGAGCAACAACTATGCCACCTATCTTCTTTTGCCCGAGGATTATGATATAAATAGACTGAAAAGCCAGCTCGATCCCTTCATCGACAGGCACATGTCCGAGGGGAGGAGTGCGAGTACCAAGCTCGAGCTGCAGCCTCTAACCGACATCCATCTTTATTCCCATCTCGACTCTGAGATCGAAGCCAACAGCGATATCACATACGTGTACGTGTTTTCCATCATTGCTTTGTTTGTCCTGTTGATCGCCTGTGTCAATTTCATGAATCTGGCCACCGCCCGCTCGGCCGGCCGGGCCAGAGAGGTCGGTTTGCGTAAAGTCATCGGGGCCCAAAGACCTCAGCTCATCCGGCAGTTTTTAAGCGAATCCATAATCACGGCAATCATCTCTTTATTGATCGCGCTGGGTATCGTTCTTTTAGTCCTCCCGAAATTCAATCAATTCGTCGGCAGGGATTTGTCTTTGAATATCTTGGAAAATACCTCGCTGTTCTTTTACCTGTTTTTCATCGCGATCTTTGTCGGTCTCGTTTCCGGAATTTATCCGGCAGTCTTCCTCTCTGCCTTCAAACCCGTGCGGGTCCTAAAAGGCAATCTGGATGCGGGGAGAAAGGGATTATCCTTCAGGACCGTGCTTGTCGTGTTCCAGTTCGCTACATCTATCATATTGATCATCTGCGTGGGTATTGTCTCCAGCCAGTTGGACTATATGCAGTCCAGAAATCTCGGTTTCGACGAAGAGCATGTGGTTGTCCTCCCCAGCAGCCCGGCTATCATCTTCCGTTTGGAAGGCTTCAAGACACGCCTCCTCCAAAATCCGGATATTCTGAGCGTTTCGGCCGCTAAAAGAGTCCCCTCGGGCCGGCTTCTCGACTCTGCGGGAGCCCGCGTGTTGAGTGGAGAGACAAGCCAGCCGATTAATTTCCGCATCGCCCAACTGATGGTGGACTACGATTATATCCCGACCTTTAAAATGGAGATGGCGGCCGGCCGGAATTTTTCCAGGGATATGGGAACAGATTCCAACCAGGCCTTTATCCTCAACGAGGCGGCTGTCAAGAGAATCGGCTGGAAATCGCCGGAAGAGGCCATCGGTAAAGGATTCGGATACGGGCGGCGAAATGGACAAATTATCGGGGTGGTCAAAGACTTCCATTTCGAATCCCTCCACCAGGAGATCTCCCCCATCGTGATGTTTCTGTCAAAGACGGACCTCGCCCAGATTTCTATCCGCATCGGCCCGGAGAACATTCCTCAAACTATGGCTTTCCTCAAAGATATTTGGGCGGAGCTTCGGCCAAACTATCCGTTTTCCTACTACTTTATCGATGAAAATTTCGACCAGCTCTACAGGTCCGAAGAAAACCTGCAAAGGATATTCAGCTATTTCGCCTTTTTGTCCGTGCTCATCGGATGTCTGGGCCTGTTCGGTTTAGCCTCCTATTCTGCCGAGCGGCGGACTAAAGAAATCGGAATCCGGAAGGTTTTGGGCGCATCGGCCACAGGCCTCGCCATCCTTCTCTCGAAAGAACTCACCAAATGGATTCTGCTGGCTAACGTGATCGCCTGGCCGGCGGCTTATTTGATCATGTCCCGATGGCTCCAGAATTTCGCCTACCGCTCGGGTATCGCCTTCGGAACATTTCTTATTGCAGGAGGCATCGCCTGGGTTATCGCATTTTTAACCGTCAGCTATCAAGCCATAAAGGCATCGCTCGCCGACCCCATTGCAGCGCTGAAATACGAATAGATTTTTTTATTGTTTCTCCTATCTGGAGAAAAAAATAATAGTAACATAGTATCTCTCTATTAAAGCAGATGTTAGTTTCTTGTTCTGAATAGCGAATACAACTGGTGCCCGAACGACTCCAAGAACACATCCCCGCGTTCTTTACCCGTCCTTGACATCTTTTTGCGTCGAGATTTATAATTCTTTACGATGGTTGGATGGGAAATCGAGGCAAAGACTCAGATTTAGGCATCAATCGCAAAAAGGAATTTTTTATCCCTAAGAAAGATAAAAAACAGTATTCAGTGTTGAGAAATATGGAGACATAGTTTAGATGGAAGAGTTGAAAAGATACAGACCAGTTTTAAGGGGAGAGTTCCCTTTTATAAATTTCTAATTTCAGGAGGACTAAATATGAAGAATTCCGCGAAAAAAAAGAAAAAGTTAATCTCTTTTGTTTTGGTTTTGGGAGCAGCAACAGCTCTTCATTTCCCTGGTTTAGCTCAAGTGACCGAGCTTATGCTTCTCGTTGAGAGAGTCTCGAAACAACTGGATTCGCACCCCAAGTATGACAGATGGAAGGCCTCAGTTACATCTATTACAACCAAAGTGGATAAAAACTGGAAGCCGCAAAAAGTGACAACCGTAAAAAAAATAATTAAAGTATTTAACAAAGAGAGAACTGAGGAAATAATTCAGGCCCTGGAAATAGAAAAGGGAAAGACAAAAGATATTACGGAAAAATACATCAAGGAAGCCAAGAAGCAAAAAGAAAAAGAGAAAAAGAAAGAACGAGAAAGAAAGATCAAGGGAGAAAAGGAAAAGAACAGGAGAAGTCTTGAGTTGACCTGGGAAGAAATTTTCCCATTTAACGAAGAAAAAAGAATAAATTATGACTTTCTCAAGTTAGAAGATTCCTATATCGACGAACGGCCGGTCTATGTTCTTGAATCCAGAGCAAAAATCAAAGATGAAAAACTTTATGAAGGCAAATACTACATTTGTAAAGACCGTTTCGATGTTTTAAAAATCATTTTGAAGCCTTCAAAAAATCCTAAGTATGTCAAGGAATTTGAGATAGAGATGAGCTTTGAGGCTCTTCCACAAGGCTATTTTGTCTTGAGGAAATCAAAGGCACGGATTGATGGAGGCATCTTTATCAAACGGATAAGGATGACTACTGAGGAGGAGTATTTAAATTATGAAATAATGAATTCAAAATATACGGAGGATCCAGAAGTCCAAAAGGCCTTGGAGAAATTTCAGAAAGTCATGGAATAATCTGAATTTAGGCTATTTATGTTTCAAATTGATTATTAATCTTTTTTTCTTAGCTAAATATTGACGATATCCATTCACCAACATAATGAGTTATAGCTATAACCGCTAAAACAATAATTATATGTTCTGTGATTGCCTTTCAAGTTTTAACTTCTTGTTTTTTACCAATTTGAGAACTAACAATCCCCAACAAAAATAATCCTAAAATCACGCTTACAATAATCGCTGTTGATAGTTGAAACAAGAAAATAGGAATAAGAAATATTAAGGCGATAATAAATTTAGAAAAGAATGTGGAAATAGTTGCTTCCCATATCTCTTTTATAGAGTGGTTCAATTAGGCATCTCCTCTACTACTTCCTTACAATGAGGAAATTCCAAATCGCATCCTCTGAACCAATGACATGTTCTTTTACAGAATAAAACCAATCCCAACATCACAGGTACTTCAATTAAAACACCTACTACCGTAGCCAAGGCCGCTCCCGACGATATCCCAAACAACATTGTAGCCGTAGCAATAGCTACTTCAAAATGATTGGAAGCACCTATCATAGCTGAGGGAGCTGCATCTTTATAAGTAAGCTTTAGAACTCTTGCCAGTCCATAGGCAAGGCTGAAGATAAGTACTGTTTGAATAAACAATGGTATGGCAATCCATATAATAGTTAAGGGATTGTTAATTATGATTTCTCCCTTGAATGAGAAAAGAAGAACCAGGGTTATAAGTAAAGCAATTATACTTATTGGAGTTAAGCAGTGTAAAAACTTATTTTTAAACCAGTCCATACCTTTTTTTCTAATAATTAATTTTCTGGAAAAATATCCAGCTATAAGGGGCAAAGCTACATAGATAAGAACTGATAATAAAATCGTCTGCCATGGAATTGGCATAGCATTGACTCCCAGAAGAAATCCACCAAGAGGACCATAAAGAACTAACATTGCCAGGGAATTAATAGCCACCATCACAAGAGTGTGTCCATCATTGCCTTTGGCTAAATATCCCCACATTAATACCATTGCAGTACAAGGAGCAATGCCGAGAAGTATACAACCTGAGATATAACTCCTCCATAATTCTACTTCTTGCCCAGATTTCACTATTTCTGTCCCAGGCAACAGATTCTTAAAAACATACCCAAGAAAAAGTGTTGCAATTGCATACATAGTAAAGGGTTTTATCACCCAGTTAATGATTAAGGTCAGTAACACTGGTTTAGGAGTTTTACCTGCTTTTATTACTTCAGCAAAATCTATTTTTACCATAATGGGATACATCATAAAGAAGAGACATATGGCAATAGGCAGGGAAACTTGATAAATAGATAAAGAATCCAATTTCACTGCAAAATTAGGAGCGATTCTTCCTAATATTATCCCTGCAATGATACAGAAAAATACCCATAAAGTAAGGTACTTTTCAAATATGTTCAACTTTCTTTCTTTTTCCATGTTTATTTTTCGCTAATCATTAATTGGACATAGCCTTTTCCGCAAAGTCTTTTTTATTCTTGCTTTGTCAACTGTGTATATGGATTCATTTTTAATCTGGTGCTGAATATATGAAAGAAGACCTCTTTTTTTATTGACAATTTTGTATACAACCCACTTACCTTTTCTCTCTTCACAAATAATGCCTGCCTGTTTCAATATTCCTAGATGTCTTGATATCCTAGATTGAGTCATTTTGAGGATATCCATTATCTCACAAACACAAAAATTTCTTTCGAGTAGAATGACTGTTATTCTCAATCTTGTTTTATCGGCTA
>Ga0209986_10000982_pt1 | contig 27860 bp, 23 predicted proteins | sample BlataG_FD_183168 | JGI IMG/M metagenome (GOLD analysis project Ga0209986, IMG submission 183168) | Deep subsurface microbial communities from Black Sea to uncover new lineages of life (NeLLi) - Black_00105 metaG (SPAdes) (version 2) | ecosystem: Environmental > Aquatic > Marine > Oceanic >...
TAACTGCCATGCAGAAAGCCGAAGAAAACATCGAGGAACGTTTGGATAATCTGAATTCTCAATTTAACCGTCAGCGGCAAAATGCGATTACCGAAGAATTATTGGATATTATCGCCGGCTTTGAGGCATTGGCAAAATTATGACAGGTGTGTCAGAAGAACCGTCCCCATGACAACACAATTGAAGAAATTAGTTTTTTATATTGTTTTTAAATTTCATATTTCTAAGCCCAATAACGAAAATTAAAATTATTCCCCAGAGGGCTTTAGTAAAATGCGTGCTTACTCCTAGTAAATTCAGGCCACTGGAAGCGACCTGTAGGATGAATAGAGCAATGACCAGGCCGCTGACTTTACCCAAACCACCATAGGGGTTGACCCCTCCCAGTACAGCAGCTAAAATAGTTATCAGAAGGTAAGAAGCAGCATATCCTGCTCTGGCTGAGTTAAAATGAGAAATCATTATAGTGGAAGCTACTCCACATAAAAGACCGGAAATAGCATAAGTCCAGATTAGAACCCTTTTAACATTGATTCCGGATAAGTAACTCGCTGTTTCATTGGAACCAATCAGGTAATTACTTACCCCAAAAGGGGTTTTATCCAGTAATATACTGATTATAAAAGCAATAATAAGAAATATAATTAAGGCAAATGGTATCCCTAAAATGGTTCCATTCCCTATAAATAAGATTTCAGGAGGAAAGCCAGAGATGACATAACCCTTAGTATATAAAATATTAAGACCTTGCAATAATGTCATCATTCCCAGTGTTGCTAAAATGGGTGATACGCCAATATGAGCAATGATAAAACCATTGATTGTCCCAATTAAAAGAGCTGCTGTCCATCCAGCTAATATTGCAACTACTGAAATATAAAATGAATTACCAGAGTCTGCAGTAATTAACCTGGTTAATATAGTAGCGGTAATAATTCCAGAAGTATTTGCGGTGGCAATAATGGAAAGATTAATACCACCACTTAGCATGGTTATCATCATGGCAATAGCCAATATGCTTAATTCAGGCAATTGATAAGCCATGGATTGGAAGTTACCAACTGAAAATATCTTTCCTGGTAGAAAGATTGAAAATAGAATAGTTAAAAAAATCAAAATAACAATTAACATAGAGAGAGTAGAATTGCTTCTATATAAAGAACGTAACCGAGAAATAATTGTGTTATTTGATATCAATTTTAGTACCTCCCAAAATACTTTTACGGGAACTATAAGCACTTGAAATTACACTAATAATGATGATTAGTCCAAGGATAACCTGGTGCCAGTAGGAAGAAATTCCCATAAGAATTAAACCATTCCACATAATAGCAATCAAAGTTACTCCTAATATGGTTCCCAAAATAGTGCCTTTTCCTCCTGCTAAGCTAGCCCCACCAAGCACTACAGCTGCAATAACTTCTAATTCTCTTCCTACGATAGCGTTTGCCTGGACTGTCTGCACAATAAGTACATGAGAAATCGCTCCAACACCGGCTAAAAAACCCATAAAAGCATAGACAAAAATAGTAATATGAAATATATTAAAACCCATTCTTCGAGCAGCTTCCTGGTTACCTCCAAAGGCAATAATTTTTCTTCCCAAAAAAGTATGGTTAAGAAGTATATAGGTGATGCTAAAAACAAATAAAAGTAATAAGACTGGTAAAGTAATTCCGTATTCTGTACCGTTACCAGAAGTAAATTCAAATATATTTTTTGTTTCTCTAAACCATATGGGGAAATTATAAATCCACCGACCTTTAGTTACTAAAATGATAAAACCATAAAAAATATTTAAAGTGGCAATTGTTACGATTAGGGAAGGGGCTTTAAAATAATAGATGATAAAAGCATTAAAGCTGCCCAAGATAATACCTACGAGACAGGAAATAACAAAAGCAGTAAGCAAATTGCCACTGTAATTAATAATAATTAAAGCGATCATATATTCAGAAATAGTGGCTATAGCCGTAAAGGAAAGATCAATTCCACCAGAGATTAATACTATCAACATCCCGGCTGACATGATTCCTAAAAATGAGTAGTTAGTAAGTAAATCCAGGAAATTTTCAATGGTAAGGAATTCTTTCGTACAAAAAGTAAATAATATACAAAGAGATATAATTATAATAAATAGATAAAATTCGTATTTTTTAGATAGATCTTTTATAGTCATTGTATTTAATTTTTTTAAACCTCAATTATTTTATTGCCGAGTTCATTTTCAGAAATTTCATCTGGTTGAAAATCTTTTACAATTCTCCCTTTGCGCATTAAAAGGAAGCGATGACAATTGTAAAGAACTTCAGGAACTTCATCGGAGATTAAAATAATTCCTATTTTTCTTTTGGATAATTCTCTCATAATCTCATACAATCCGTGTTTAGCTGCAATATCTATACCAACTGTGGGAGAGTCTAAAATGAGAATTTTAGGAGTGGTAGCAAGCCATTTTGCTAAAACAATTTTTTGTTGATTGCCACCAGAGAGGGTTCTGACTAAGTTTCTAATATTAGAAGTTCGGATAGTCAAAGAATCAACCCAGTGGGTAGTTGTTCTTAGTTGTTTTTTGTTATCGATCATTTTTAGATGATTTAATAATTTTTTTAAAATGGTTGCGGTAATGTTATTAGTTATAGATTGATCCATAATAAGGCCTTGTCCAATTCGATCTTCCGGAACATAGCCAATACCAGCTTCAAGTGCTTCTTCATTTGATTTAAAATTAACTTTTTTCTGCTCAATTATAATGTCTCCGCTATCAGGAGGATTTATACCAAAAAGGGAAAAAGCAAGTTCGGTTCTACCTGAACCTGTCATACCAATAATACCGAGTACTTCTCCTTCGTGTAATTTAAAATTAATATCTTTATAATTACTCTTTTTGGATAAGTTCTTTACTTCCAGGAGAATTTTCTCTTTTTTTGCTTTTTCAGTTAGTTTTTCTTGGGAAAATTTTTTACCAGTCATAAGGTAGGCTAATTTTTTATCGTCGATATCTTTTCTACCAAAAAGGCCAACTTTTACTCCATCTCTTAAGATAGTGACTCGTTCGGATATTTCCATAATTTCATTAAGTTTATGGCTAACAAAGAGAATGGTAATACCTGTTTTTTGAAGTTCTTTAATGATAGAGAACAGAGTATCAATTTCATGTCTGGCTAAAGAAGAAGTAGGTTCGTCCATAATAATTAATTTAGCATTAGTAGCGATAGCCCGACATATAGCTACTAATTGTCGATTAGCGATAGATAGGGAGCTGACCAATCGGTTAGGATCTAAATTTAAATTTATTTTACTTAATGTATCAATGCTTAGTTTTTTTGTTTTCTCCCAATTTACTTTCTTTAGATTTCCTTTGGAATAGTTGTGGATAGTGATATTCTCTGCAACTGTAAGGTTGGGGAAAAGCGAAAGATCTTGATAAATCACCTGGATTCCTTTTTGAATAGATTTTATAGGATTAAGACGGAGTTCTTGTTTGCCATTGATAAAAATAATAGCTCCACTTTCTGGTTGCTCTACACCAGAAATAATTTTAATCAGAGTGCTTTTACCGGAACCATTTTCTCCTACCAAACAATGAATTTCTCCACTATTCAAAGAAAAATCAACTTGTTTGAGCGCTTGGACTCCTCCATAGCGTTTACTAATATTTTTAATGTCTAATATTTTATTCTCTATTTTATTCATTTGGTTTTATATTTCTTGATTTATATAATATTTTAAAAAAGATTTGGTCAGAAAGGTATTCCGACCAAATCTTTTTTAGTTTTATTCAAAATAGGATTAAAATAAGAATTAGAAACCGAGTTTATCCGCGTTTTCTGCTACAATATCTAATATCTTATCAAATTTAATGTTTCTACCTTCAAGGTCTACATCGGCAACGCCCAAATTCGGTAATTCCATTCCGTTTTTAATTTCTCCACCATCAAGTAATATCTTTCCAACTTGAACAAGAGCATAACCTGCATCTGCCGGGTCCCAGAGGTAACCATGTTGCATAAGACCTTCTTTTAAGTAAGGAGCGGCATGGCTGGGGATAACGGTACCAACAATTTTTACTTCACCACCTAATTTTTTGGTTTTTAATACTTCAGAGGCACCGATGGGACCTAAACTTCCAAAACCCACAATTCCTTTTAAATTAGGATATGCTTTTAAGAGCTCATTAGTTCTGGTAATGGATAGCTCAACGCTTTCTCCGCAAGGGATTCTATCGGTTACAAGTTTCATTTTTGGATATTTCTCTTTTATCATTTCCAAGCCTACATCTGCCCAGTAGTTATGGAGAGGAACAGTAAGGCTACCGACGAAGACGGCAAATTCGCCTTCTCCCCCTATAAGCTCAGCTAATTTTGCAAAATTAGCTTCTCCAAATATCTTGTTATCAATAGTTTCTATATCCCAATCAGCACCCTTCTGGGAAGGAGATTCATGAGTTAAGACAATAATGCCTTTTTTTCGTGCTCTTTCGAAAACAGGTTCCATAGCAGAGGCATCATTGGGGACAACACAGATCACATCTACATCTTTAGCAATTAGGTCTTCCACAATCTTTACCTGTTGTGCCGGATCAGCTTCGGAAGGTCCTATCATATAAGAATTAACACCTAGTTCTTTGCCAGCTTTAATTACTCCTTCTTCTAAACGATTAAACCAGGGTATGCCAGCTATCTTTACTACTACTGCAATTTCATATTCTTTCGCAATAGTAATGCCGGTAAATGCCATCAAAATTAGTAGAGAAGCTAAAAATATTAAAGTAAAGCGATTAAATATCTTTTTCATTATATTATCCTCCTAATTAATAAAATGAAGTTTCTTAAAAAAAATGTGAATTTTCTATACCAAAAAGTTATGTATAATTTGATATAGTTACGAAGAATGTTATATTATAAGCACCACCTCCTAATTATCTGGAAGTATAATCAGTAAAGAAGAAATACGATTGGAATAAGATGATTTGAAAAGAAAAGAATTTACAATAATTTATTTATCTTGATTTTGTTTGTGAAATATTATAACATTTAATTATAATAATCTCAAATATTTTTTGCTTTTTTGCTTTTTGTTAGTTACACTTTTACTCTTTTTGTTCTTATGAGATACCCCATTTTGTATTTAGATATTTTTAGAGATAATAACAAACCAAGAAAATGAATTAATTTTCATATTAATGTAAAAATAATTATGATTTTATATTTACTTTTCAACTGTTTTGACAAAATAAAAAACTAAAGGAGATTATTTTATCATGGACAAAAAAGAAAAGGAAATTACTATAAAGAAAGCATACAAACAAGGCTTTGAAGGTGAGCGAAGTTATAGAGGGTGTGCACAATGTGCTATTGCCGCAATTCAGGATGCCCTCAATATCAAGAATGACTTTGTTTACAAAGCAGGAAGTGGTCTTGCCGGCGGTGCAGGAGAATGTATTGATGGATTATGTGGTGGCTATTCGGGAGGAATTATGATGATGAGTACTTTTTTTGGAAGGACCAGAGACGAAGAAGCAACCACAAAAGGTCGTGAGGATAAATATGTTTCCTTTGGAATGGCCGCAGAGTTACATGATATATTTATAAAGAAGTACGGAAGTGTAATATGTAAGGATATTCACAAAAAGATTTTTGGGAGGTCCTTTAACCTTAGGGATGACGAAGAAAAAAAGCTTTTTAGGGAAGCAGGAGCTCATGAAGATGATGATAAATGTTGTGCAGTCGTTGGCGATGGGGCAAGCTGGGCTACCGAACTTATTCTTAAAGAAATTGAAAAAAGAGGTTTAAAGTTAGAAGATTTTCAGGATCTTATATATCCAAAGTAAAAGTAATAAGCAAATAGAAAGGAGATGAATATTATGCCAGAAGCAGATAAAGAAGGAAAAAATTTTCATTTAACTATACCACAGAAATCAGAATTGTTTTTTCTAAAAGGCTCTAATGAACTTAATTGGGGCATGAAGAATAGATTAGCTCGGATATTTAACCCAAAGGATGGCCACACCTTAATGTTGGCTTTCGACCATGGTTATTTCCAAGGACCGACAACCGGACTCGAAAGGATTGATGTAAATATCCTTCCTCTTGTCCCTTACGTAGATACATTGATGTTAACAAGAGGAATATTAAGAAGTATTATATCACCTTCAACAACGAAACCAATAGTTATTAGGGCATCAGGAGGACCGAGTATTTTAAAAGAACTTTCCAATGAGGAGATTGTTGTGAGCATAGAAGATTCGATAAGGATGAACGTCTGTGCTATGGCGGTACAGGTTTTTATAGGTGGAGAGTATGAGACGAAATCACTCGTTAATATGTCAAACCTTGTAAATGTTGGTACACAATACGGAATACCCACTATGGCAGTAACCGCTGTGGGAAAAGATATGGTAAGAGACGCCAAGTATTTCAGGCTTGCTACCAGGATATGTGCTGAAATGGGTGCACAATTTATAAAAACATATTATGTAGAAAAAGATTTTGAAACAATTACTAAATCCTGTCCTGTTCCGATTGTGATAGCAGGAGGGAAAAAACGTTCGGAGCTTGATGCATTAAAAATGGCTTATAAAGCATTACAAGAAGGAGCAGCAGGTGTTGATATGGGGAGAAATATATTTCAATCAGAATCCCCTGTAGCTATGGTGAGAGCCATAAGAGCAATAGTGCACGAAAATGAAAAGCCAGAAAAGGCGTATGAAATGTATAAAACATTAAGAGATGAATCTAAAAAATAGCCTGAAAGATGAGTTAACGTGTTTTGTTGTATAAAATGCCAGAAATTACTCTAAATAAAGCATTTATAATATCCAGCCAAAACAGTGATATAAATTAAAAAGATCATTGATTTAAATAAAAAAAGAGAGGGAAAAGAATGAGTTATTCGGAGAAATATGACGATCAAATAAAGCGATTTATCCGTGTATGTCATAAATTGAGTTCAGAAATGTATGCGACAAGCTATGGGGGAAATCTTGCATGGAGGTTAGAGGAAGGTCTTTTTCTAGTTACACCGACACGGGTAAATAAGGGAGATATTAAAACAGAGGATCTCGTATTCATTAATGCTTTTGGAGAAAAACTTGAAGGGAGCAAATCTCCAACAGGAGAAACCCCCATGTATTTAAACTTTTTCCGTGAACGTCCGGATATTGTATCTGTAATACATTGCCATCCTCCCTACACAAATACCTTTGCTATTACCAAAGAGGAAAACTGGCTTATGCGACCAATTTTTCCTGAGATATCTGTGGAGATTGGTCCTGTGCCTATTGTACCTTATGCTGAGCCCCTTACACAGAAACTGGCGGATAATTTTTTACCCTATCTAAAAAAGTACAATTCCTTTCTCATGGAGAATCATGGTCTTGTTATTATGAGTTCAAGAGACATAGAATGGACCATGATGCTTACCGAACAGCTTGAAACGGCTTCTATATCAATTCTTCAGGCTCTTAATATCGGGGATATAAAGGAAATATCAAAAGGGGACGTAAAGAGGCTTGATAATGTTATGGCTAAAAGGGAACTTCCCCTTTTCGGCCTTCCCGGTGTAAACAAATCTCTTGTTGATGTTTATTTCCCTGAAGGGTAAGAAATTAACTAATTTATTTTAGAAACATTTTTCTATTTTGTTTTTATTAGATATACTTTAATATAGAGGGAATGGTATCATGAACTTTGATTTTAAAGGTAAAACTGCAGTAATTACAGGTGCCTCCAGGGGAATCGGTGCAACTATCAGCGTATTATTAGCTGAAGCAGGTGCAAATGTAATGATAAGCGATATAGGTGATTTAAGTGAAACAGAAGAACAGATAACAAAACAAGGGGGCATGGTTGAAACTTTTACTGCAGATATTACAAAACCGAAAGAGATGGAAGCTTTATGTAAAAAAACAGTAGAAGTATTCGGGAATATAGATATATTAATAAATTGTCCGGGTATTCTTAGCCCGATGCAATTCGGTGAGATTTCTACTGACCTTTGGAAGAAGGGAATAGAAATAAATCTTTCAGGGGCTTTTTATATTGCTAAATATGCTTCTAAAACAATGATTGCCCAAAAAAGCGGAAGAATAATATTTATCGGATCTGCAGCATCCATAACCGGTGGTGGAGGCGTTGCTTATTATGCAGCCGCAAAAGCTGGAATTAACGGGCTAGTAAGATCACTTTCCAAAGAACTTGCTCCCCTGGGGATCACTGTAAATTCGATATTACCCGCATTGATCGATACCGATATGTTACGTGAAAGACAGCCAAATCTGGAAAAGAGAAGAGAATGTATCAAGAGGATACCTGTAGGCAGGCTTGGAAAACCCGAAGATGTTGCTTATGCCGTCTTATTCTTAGCCTCTGAATATGCTTCCTATATCACCGGACAGAATATACTTGTAGATGGTGGTTCTACGTATAAGTAAAGATGATGGTAGTTTTGTATTAGCTTCATAATTTTAAAATTAATTCTTTTAAATTCAATTTATCCTAAAAAAAATATTAAAGTAAAAAACATTTATCTATAAAGGAGAAAGGAATAATCTCATGAATTTATTTTTAGTTATTGATCTTGGAACAACTGGATTGAAAATTGCACTTATCAATGAGTCTGGAATGATAATAACACAACGATATAAAGAGTATCCTATTCTTTGCCCGAAATCAGGGTATGCTGAGCAAGATCCAAAATTATGGTGGTCTAGTTTTATAGAATTATGTCAGAGTGTTAATAACAGTTTCCCCAATGAATTAGCCCAGGTACAGGCAATTGGGATTTGCGGTCAAATGCATACGAATGTTCTTCTTGATAAAAATTTTCAGATACTTCGACCGGCAATAACCTGGATGGATCAAAGAAGCAGCGAAATTGTAAGAGAAATTAATGAAGATAAGAAGAAATCAGAATTTATATTTAAAAATACACAAAATGTTATTACTACTACATATACTGCTCCGCAGCTTAAATGGGTGGAAGATAATGAATCTGATATATGGTCAAAGGTTAAGCATGTTCTTGTAGCAAAAGATTTTTTAAAGTGGAAATTAACCGGCAATATGGTTACTGATTTTACAGATGCCTGCGGAACACTTCTTTTTGATGTGGCTAAGGTGTCATGGTCTGAAGATATGTTTGATTTTTTGGGATTTTCAAATTCTTTATTCCCTGAAGCACGCCCCTCTGACGAAATTATGGGGACGATTAATAAAGAAACAGCACAATTAACCGGCATTAAAAAAGGAACTCCTGTAGCCAACGGTAGTTCTGATAATTCGGCAGCTGCTTTAGGTGCAGGAATGGTTAAGTCAGGCCAAGTTACTTTAATTATAGGTACTGCGGGGGTAATTACTGTTTGTTCAGATAAACCATTTATTGATCTACAACACAGAACCCTTTGCTGGAATTATTGTTTGAGGGATAAGTGGGCTACTTTAGGAATATTACAGACAGCCGGGGAATCATTGAATTGGTTTAAAAATGCTTTTGACAAAGAAGAATCAGCCCAAAGTGAGGGTAAAGATATTTTTTCTGAATACGATCAATCGATAAATAAAATCCCTGATGGTTCAGAGGGATTGATTTTTTTGCCATATCTAAATGGAGAAAGGACTCCATACTGGGATCCTTTTGCCCGAGGAGTATTTTTTGGTATTAATCTTTTTTCTTCTAAAGCCCATTTTATTAAAGCAGTTATGGAAGGCGTCTCCTTTGCCTTAAGAAATAATGTAGAAACAGTTGAATCCCTTGGGATAAAAATCGAAGAAATGCGAGCAGTTGGTGGAGGTTCTAAAAGTCTGGAATGGCTGCAAATCTTAGGCAAAATTCTAAGCAAGCCCGTTTATACGATTAAAATATCCGATACAAGTTTAATTGGTAATATGCTCTTAAGCGGAAAAGCAATTGGTCTTTATAGTTCTATAGAAAAACAGGCGGAGAAAGTTGTAAAACTTGAGAATAAAATCTATCATCCAGAAAAAACTGATGTATATGAAAAGCAATATGCCATATTTCTTTCTTTATATAATAAACTAAAGGATTCATTTAAAGCCTTAGCTGTATAATAGTATAGATTTTTGAATTGATAATTGCTTTTTTAAAATTTAATAAGTCTTTAGCATATATAATAAACGGATGCAACTGCGTATTGAGCAGGGAAAAGGCAACAAGGGTCGTTACACCTTACCAGCCTTTTGTAACTTTTAAAATATCATCACTAAGCAATCCATTTTGTAAGGCCAACATGCAATCTCCGATAATATCTATTCCTTTATTTAATTCTTCGTCTGTTATTACAAGAGGAGGTTGAATCCTTAATACTGAATTACTAAAGAAAGATAATAGTAATCCTTTTTTCCAGGCGCAATAACAAATTTTTGCTGCTGCTTCTTTATTTCTCTCTTTAGTTATCGGATCTTTGACTAAATCCACTCCTATAGATAATCCTAAACCTCTTATTTCTCCGATAAATGGAAATTGCTTTTTCATAGAAGTAAAACGCTCAAAGGCAATTTCATTTAATTTTTCAGCATTTTCCATCAATTTTTCTTCTTCAATAACTTTAATTGTAGCCAAAGAAGCTGCACAGCATACAGGATTACCCGCAGTTGTAAATAAATGGGCTGGAGCATCTAAAGATTCCATAATTTCTTTTCTCCCAATTAGAGCCGATAAAGGCATCCCGGAGGCTAAAGCTTTGGCCATTATTATAATGTCAGGTTCAATACCAAAATGTTGTATCCCGAACCATTTACCTGTTCTTCCCATTCCTTGTTGAACTTCCTCGGAAATAAAAAGAATTCCATTTTCTTTGCATAATGCAAATAACTGCTGCATATAATCCTTAGGTGGCACCACTATCCCAGCGTCTCCCTGAATTGGCTCAATAATAACAGCAGCCACTTCATCCGGAGGAAGAAAATTTGCAAAGGCGTATTTTAGGTAATCAAGACAATTTTTTCCTGCATCTTCCGGTGCCCCTCCCAAGGGATTGCGGTAAGTATCAGGAAAAGGCATATGATAGATTTCAGGAAGCAAAGGTCCGATTTTTCTACTCATATCAAGACTTATTCCGGAAAGGGTAATGGCTCCATAAGTGGAACCATGATAAGAACGAATAAAAGAGATAATTTTAGATCTTCCGGTATAAGCTCGAGCCAGCTTAATAGCTCCATCATTAGCGTCAGAACCGGAAAGGCCAAAAGTAACTTTTTTAGGAAAATTACCGGGAGTAATTTCTATTAATTTTTGAGCGAGGTCAACTAAAGGTTTGTGATACATATACACCGGAGTATAAAGTATAAATTGTTGTGTTTGTTTTATAATGGATTGCACAACACTTGGGTGACAATGTCCCACATTTAGAGTACCTGCACTGGATAGAAAATCAATAAACTTATTTCCATCCATATCCTCAACAGTTGATTTATAAGCTTTTTTTATAACTAAAGGATAATAAGGTATACGTGAAAAGGATGCAATAACCTTATTATTTTCTCTAACAATTTTTTTGCAATTTTTATTTTTAGAATTAAACGGCATATCTTTCTCCTATAAATAAAAAATATTTTTTTCTCAGTTTATACTGCCGGTAAAAAATATTTAATTTGATTAATATCCTCCCAAAGTAAGGGGAACAATCCTTACTAATTTCGGCATAAGAAGATGGGGCAAAGCCAGAGAAAGGAAAGGAAAATAAGTTGTCAATAGTACAACTGGTATAGCACCAAATATCATAAAGATCACTGCCGGAGTTATCAGTTCGTCAAATTTACATTTGCCTATCCGTCCTGCCAGGTAAAGAATAGGAGCGGTAGGAGGGGTTACATTCCCTAAGCCCAAATTGGTGCCTAAAATTGCCGCAAAATGGATAGGGTGAACTCCTATTGCCTTAATTAAAGGAAATAATAGAGGTGCTGCTAAAAGGGTGGCACTAAAATCATCCATAAGCATACCGAGAATAATTAAAAACAAGTTAATCATAAGTAACAAAATATATTTATTATCTGTTATTCCGGTTAGAGTTGCTACCAAGCGTTGAGGTACATTTTCCATAATATAGAGACGGCTTAAAATCATTACAAAAAAGACCATAAGTATAACTACTCCGGTTGTGGTAATTGAATTTACCATGGTATTCATTAATTGCTTGAAGTTCAGCGTACGATAAATAAAGAAACCTACAAAAATACAATAAAGTGTAGCTACTCCTGCCGATTCTGTAGGAGTAAAAACACCTCCGTAAATACCTCCTAAAACAATAATGGGCATTAATAAGGCGGAAAAACCTTTATAAGTAGCCTGCCCAAATTCTTTAACTTGTTCTTTTGGAGAAATAGGAGGAGACACTTTTATAGGCAGCTTTTGGCACATAAGCCAATTGATGATGCTATAAATAATTACTAAAATAATGCCGGGAATTACGGTGGCCAGGAAGCATGCGGCCACTGATTGCCAGGTTACCCAGGCATAGAGGATCATGGGAACACTGGGCGGAATAAGCTGACCCAGGACCGATGAACAGGCTATCAGACCCGTTGCATGTCCTCGAGGATAACCCCGTTCAACCATGCGCGGTATCATAATACTGCCAATAGCGGATACTGCTGCAGTGCAAGTTCCTGCTATCGCTCCAAAAATAGCGCAACTTACAATAGAAACTGTTCCTAAACCACTTTTCTTTCTACCTAAAATGGAATCAGAAATATTTACTAATCGAGATGCGACTCCGGTAGAACTCATAAGTCCTCCCATTAGGATAAAAAAAAGGACACACAGAACAGCCATTGAATTAATCTTGTGAAAGCCTGTAGCCATAATAAACATTGGGTCATAATTTCCCAGGGTGAATAAAAATAAAACGGCTGCCATAAAACAGAAAGGTACTGGAACTCCCAAGACAAGTAATCCAATCAAAATCGCCAAGTCAATAATTATATCCATTGTTTAATTTCCCTTTTTGGATAATTGTTCAAAGATAGTATTTTTTCCCAAAGTTTGAAATATATAATCGATTAATTCCGTTAAAAAATAGAGAGACATTAGTATAGCACCAACAAAAATTGCACTTTGAGAAAGAACCATTGGTATTAGCAGCGCCTGGGAAGTTTCCCCTTTAGTTATACCCCAGATGAAATAAGGATAAGTCCAACTAATCATTATAATAGATAAAATAAAAGTAATTAAGCTGCTTATGGCTTTAATCAAAGCATAGGTTCTTGGCTTTTTAAACCAGATGTGAATTAATTCTGCTTTAATATGGCTGCGTTCATAAGCCCCGTAAGATGCACCAATAAAATATAACCACATAGCGATAAGACAGATTAATTCTTCTACTCCAAAGAGGGGTGACCCAAGAACATAACGCAATACCACTTCAATAAAAACCAATACAGTAATAATGGAACCCGCAACTAACATAAATATTTTTTGTAAATGTATTAATCCATTCCAAACTATCAATCCCAGTTTTTTCATTTCTTAAACTATTTCCTCATACTGAATGTATTTTTAGCTAAAGGGAGCAAGAATGCCCCGCCCCCTTTAGCTCGCGCTTATTTGTTTATTTAAAAACTGTTTATAGTATTGTTATTTTACTTCTATACCTACATGTTCTCTACAGATATCTACCAGTGCTTTGCCCATATATTGGTCGAGCTCTGGCCATACATCTTTACGAATAGCATCGGCAAATGCTTCAAGCTCTTCCTCTGTGGGGATAATAATTTTTAAGCCAAATTCTTCCATTTTCTTACGATATTCCTCATCTTCTGAAAGGAAAAAATCCCAACGACCCTGAACCTGTTTTTCGGCAGCCTCTAATAAAACTTTCTGGTCGGCTTCTGTCAATGTGTTCCATAATTCCAAATTCATGTAGAACCACCAGGGTTCCAGGTAATCATTATACTGAATCCACGCACCCTGAATATCACGGAATTGATATCCCTGGAAGGGAGGGCCACCACATTCTCCATCAGCAACTCCTCTCTCAATAGCACTAAAAGCCTCGGAATAAGGAATGGTAGTTGGAATATAACCTAATCTCTGCCAGGTTAACTCACAAGCCTTTAAGGGCATAACTCTTACTTTCATTTTGTTGGCTTTCATTTCTCTCCAACCTTCCGGCTCTTCTGTAGTGGTTATACCTGCCCATCCTGCCGGGAAGAGAGCCAAACCTTTTATCCCTTGGTCTAATAATAAATCTTCAACCATATTAAAGACCCATCCTCCTTGCTTATAAGCTTCTTTTGCCTGTTCAGTGGAAGTAAATAGATAAGGCATGTAATAAGCAACGTTTAATCTTGGATCATAAGTTGGGGCTATAGGGGTAAGAGTTATTTCGTAATCACCCCTCATAACTCTTTCGTAGCACTCCACCCAATCACAAAGTACTCCGCCAGAATAAACTGTAATGTCAATTCGGCCTTCAGTTTTCTCTCTTACCTCATCAGCAAAGGCTACAGCGCGTAGGTCATAATCACTGCCTACCGGATGGACTTGGGGTAATCGCCATTTATATTGATAACTGGCTTGAGCGGCACAAATAGTCATTGAAAAAATAATCAAACACAATGCTACACTTATAAAAAATTTTGACTTTTTCATTTTATATTTCCTCCTTTTTTACGATTTAATTTTTTACAATTTTCCTTTATCTTTCTTTTATTTATCTCCCCATTTTACCATCCCCCCTTCTTCTATGATATTTTCTAATCTGCTCTTAATAAAATTTCTTTGCTTTATTTGTTTTAGTAGTTTACTAAATTATTTTATCTATTTATTGCAAAAATAAATACAACTACAAATATTTTTTCTATTTTATATATAAAAAAGCCTGAGAAATAAGCTTCCTTTGTGGAACTCCTCTCTCAGGCTTTTGTCCTAAAAGTGTGGCGTTTAATTTCAATTAAACACTTTGCGCCGCTTGGTCCAGACTTCTTCGTTGAGAGAACGGAACCCTAGGTGTACTTCCATATTTATATTTGGTTGCAAAAATTTTAACATACATAATTATTAATGTCAAAAAATTAAAGAAAGTTGCGTATCGCACAAAGATAAATAAAAAATAGGAAAACCAGTGCAATAAAGGACTGTCAATGACCATTCCCTTGACAGTCCTCTGGAATGGTAAGACGAAATGAAGCTAGTGTTGGAAAATCGGGTATAATGATAGGAGAAATACATAAAGATAAAATAGAATAGCGTAAAACCTTATGTAGCAATTTGCAGTTTCTTTCTTTTTTATTTTTTCACTCTCCGTATGTCATTCCCATTCCTCTTAGATATGGTAAACAGGGACAGTAAACAGCAGGGGTAAACAGGGTCAGGGTTCACAATTTCACAAAATAGTGATAAAATAAAAAAGTGTGAAGATAGATGATGAAAATGTCAAGTAAAGCAAAAATACGTTATAAGAAGGTACTTTAAATTGTGAAGCCTGAACCTGAAACTTCATTACAATTTTCTTATGGTTGGTAATAAGTGTTGATATCTAAAAAAATAAAAAATATTTATTTAGGCTGTAAATTTTAAAGATTTAGGTTTTAATCGAGTTATAGTATCGAGGGATAAAATATGACAAAGAGCCGTTCCCTGACAAATATATATAATAGGAGGAATGCAAATGAATATTTATAAATATGCCATGAAGATGGAAAAAGACAGTGAAAATTATTATAGTGAACTTGCTAACAAAACAGGTGATGTAGGGCTCCAGAATATATTAAAAATGTTAGCAAATGACGAAGTTAAACACTATAATATTATTGAACAAATGATGAAAACCGATGCAAGTGCAGAATTAGCAGAAACAGACATATTGAAGAATGCTAAGAATATCTTTATTAAAATTAAAGGAAAAAATATAGTATTTAACTTCGACTTACCACAGGTAGATTTCTATCGTAAAGCCCAGGAATTTGAAGAAAAGAGTTATAAGTTTTATATAGAAATGAGTAATAAGGTTGAAATCGAATCACAAAAGAAAATATTTTTAAAGTTAGCAGGAGAAGAAAAAAAGCATATGTTTCTACTGGAAAACTTAGTTGAGTTTGTTTCCAGACCTGAAACATGGATTGAAAATGCAGAATTTAATCATTTGGATGATTATTAAGATATAAATTATCAGGTAATGTTATATAAGCAGCCAACTAAATGATAAATTTTAGGAAATCGGAATTTTTATTTTAAGTTAAAAAAGAATGATAATTAGAGGGAGAAGTATAATATAAAGAATGCAAAGAAAGCGAGGTAATTGGAATCTGTTCGGTAGGTAAATATCCCCGGACTTATTTTGTAAATTCCAGATTAGTAAATTTTCTCGAAAAGAGAAAAATCTACGGAGAAATTATAATGCGTGAAAATAAAAAAAGCTTTTCAGTTACCGGAATGACCTGTATTACCTGTGCGAATACAGTAGAAAATTCCTTAAAAAAAATTGAGGGAATAAAATTTGCATCTGTCAATCTGGCTACTAACAGTGCTTTTTTAATAAGTGAAAAAGATATCTCTTTAAAAAAGATAAGGAAAGCAGTAGAAGAAGTGGGTTATGGTATTTCTACCGAACCAGCAGAGGATTTAGAAAAGAAAAGATATCACCTTGCTCAAAAGAATCTTATCTTTTCCTGGATCATTACTTTTCCTCTATCTGTGTTAATGATCTTTAATATGATTGGTTATACTGTGCCTTATTTTGTGCTGACAGAATTAATCTTTGGGGGGATAGTAATTTTTTATAGTGGTAGAGAGACTATTAAGGGTGCATGGATAGCGCTTATCCATTTTCACACCAATATGGATACCCTCATTTTTATTGGTTCACTTGCTTGCTGGACCACTGCTTTATTGCATTCATTAAAATTTCCCATCATCTCTTTCGGAACCATAGGTACGATGATTATTACTATCCACCTCACCGGTCGATTCATTGAATCGCATCTTCGGGACAAAGCAGCAAAAGAAATAAAGGCACTGATAAAACTTCAGGCAAAGGAAGCTACAGTCATATTTTCCGACGGAGAAGATACCATCCCTATAGAAGCGGTAAAAGTTGGGTTTTTGGTGTTGGTTAAACCCGGAGAGAGGATTCCCATAGACGGAAAGGTTGAAGATGGCCTTTCTTCAGTAGATGAATCCATGATTAGCGGTGAATCTCTGCCGGTAAGTAAAAAGAAAAAAAGCCAAGTAACAGGTGGGTCTTTGAATCTTACCGGTACTTTAAAAATAAGGGTTGATAAAGTGGGGGAAGAATCTTTTCTCTCCCAGATGATAGATTTAATAAAAGAAGCCCAGGGAACCAAGATCCCTATTCAGGCTTTAGCCGATAGAATTACCCTTTGGTTTGTACCCACAATTATTATTTTGGCATTAATAAGCGGTATAAGTTGGTATTTGGGATTTAATGAATTTCAAGGGTTTCTTTCTTATACCAGAAAATTTTTTCCCTGGATATTAAATACCGATAGTTCACTTTCTTTTGCAGTATTTGCTTTTATTTCTACTATCGTTATTGCCTGTCCTTGTGCTTTGGGATTGGCTATCCCCATGGCTTTGGTTTCCGGAACCGGTCTGGCAGCTAAAAAGGGATTGATTATTAGGAATGCAGAAGCAATTCAGACTTCCAAGGACATCAGAATAGTCATGACAGATAAAACAGGTACTATCACCCGTGGCCATCCTCATGTAGCTAATCACACGCTTCCTGAAGAAGAAATGAAAATTGTTGCGGATATCGAAAGCAATTCTAATCACCCTTTAGCCAAGGCAATATCCTCTTTTCAAAAATCAACGATAAAAACGGAAAAAATTGAAGAAATAAGCGGTGAAGGGATTAGAGCAGTTGTAGAAGGCGATGAATATTTTATCGGAAAACCTAAGTTTCCTGAAAAATATTTAAGCCAACTTAAGGAGGGAAAGATTGTCGTTGAGGTTATAAAAAATGGCGAGAATATTGGTTCAATAATAATTGAAGACCCCATTCGTGAAGATTCAAATCATGCTGTATCAAAACTAAAAAATTCAGGTATTGTGCCCATTATGCTTACTGGTGATAACCGTGAAACTGCTCAGGCTATAGCTCGCCGGGTGGGGATAGAAAAAGTATATTCTGAAGTGAAGCCTCAAGATAAACTAAATATTATTAGAGAATATCAACAGAAAGGTTCTAAAATATTAATGGTTGGAGATGGAATTAATGATGCAGCTTCCCTTAAGGGAGCAGATATTGGAGTAGCTATTGGAGAAGGCGCTGATTTGGCTGTAGATAATGCAGACATGGTAATAATAAAAGGAGGATTGTCCCGAATTGTTGATAGTATTGAAATATCACAAAAGACTTTTCGGATTATTAAACAAAATCTTTTCTGGGCTTTTTTTTACAATGGCATGATGATTCCTTTGGCAATGGCCGGATTTTTGCATCCGGCAATAGCTGAAGGAGCTATGGCTATTAGCTCTATCACGGTAATTTTAAACTCTTTAAGAATTAAATAAAGCAGGGAACAGTTCTTGTCTTGGGCAGGGTTTTTATAGAGAGATAGGCAGCTGGTTTCCCTTGCTATGCTACGAAGATTAGTATAGATAAAATAGTTGGTAAAATAAGAAAAATATATAAAGAAAAGGAGTGTATTATTATGAATAAAAAGATAAAAGTATATGGAGTTCCAACCTGTCCTTTTTGTAATATGACAAAGAAGTATTTAAAAGACAAAGGTTTTGACTTCGAATATTTAGACGTATCTCATAACCAAAACTTGGCCAAAGAGATGGTTGAAAAATCCGGTCAGATGTCGGTACCGGTAATCGAAATTGACGGGGAAATCATAATCGGGTTTGATAAGGAAGGAATTGAAAAAATTCTAAGGAGTTAAGATATGAAGAAGATTTATGATTTGGTAATTATTGGGGCAGGACCAGCCGGGATTACTGCGGCGGTATATGCAGCACGGAAAAAGATGGATATCCTGGTGATTACTAAAGATATAGGTGGACAGGCTTCTCTGAGTGGAGATATTCAAAATTATACCGGATATCAATTTATTACTGGTCCTGAATTAGTTATTAAATTTGAAGAACATATGCGGAAATTTAATTTTGAGATTAAGGAAAACGAAGAGGCAAAAGAATTAATTTCCAAACAAAACACATTTTTAGTTAAAACAGATAAGGGTAATTATCAGGCAAAGACGGTAGTTGTGGCTTCTGGCAAGAGATCGCGAGAACTTGGTGTTACCGGTGAGAGGGAATTTAGAAATAAAGGTTTAACCTATTGTGCTACTTGTGATGGTCCTTTATTCTCTGGAAAAGATGTAGCAGTCATTGGCGGAGGAAATTCAGCCCTTGATGCTGCCTTACAACTAATCAAAATTGCTAATCATATATATATTATTAATATTGCTGATAATCTCACCGGGGATGGAATAATGCAGGAGAAAGTAAGAGCAGAGAATAAGGTTTCTATTTTTAATAATAGTCGAGTAAAAGAGGTATTGGGGGATTCTTTTGTTCAAGCTGTAAAAATCGAGGAGGATAAGGAAGAGAAGATACTCGATGTCCAGGGTATTTTTGTTGAAATTGGCTTAATTCCCAATTCAGAGTTTGCCTCTAATTTAGAAAAAAACGAAAGAAAAGAAATTGTAGTGAATCAGAGAAATGAAACGAATGTACCAGGGATATTTGCTACCGGAGATGTTACTAATGTACCTGAAAAACAAATAATCATTGCTGCTGGAGAAGGAGCAAAAGCAGTTCTGGGTGCTTTTCGGTATTTAAGTACCAAGAAATAAAATTAGGTGTGCAGTAATATTGAAATACACGGGAAAACATATCTTAATAATTATAAAAATCTAAAGGGGGAAAAAAATGATTGGTAAGTTACCTGAAAATGTATTAGAGGCAATTTTGGAGACTATACCTATTGAATTTTCCGTTTTGGACGCTGATGATAAGATATTAGCTTGGAACAAACATAAAACAAGGATATTTAAAAGGCATACAGGTGTCTTAGGTAGAGATGTAGCTAACTGTCACCCGAGAAAGAGTCTTGATAAAGTGGAGAAAATATTACGAGAGATGAAAGAAGGGAAAAGGGAGAAAGCTCGTTTCTGGATTGATCTTCCTATTGGCCCTAACAATGAAAAGCAAAAAGTTCTAATTGAATATTATGCCTTGAAGGATACCTATGGAAAATATCTCGGTTGCCTGGAGGCATCTCGAAATATTACGGATATTCAATTAATCAGTGGCGAAAAAAGACTATTAGACTGATTTTATAGTATATATTTTAAATAAGAATTTCACTTTAATCTTGAATAAAAGCTGAGTAATTCAAATTTTATTATCGCTATCTCTCCTTTCAGTTTTAGTGTGGTTCATAATTATAATATTTTACTATATGATCTCACGATATGAAGAAAGACTTTTAGACCAAAGGTTTGGGTCGGCATATGAGGAGTATAAGAAGAAAGGTCCTATGTTGTTTCTGATTAAATTTTTAAACGGTGATTATTAATTTAACATTTCTTACCTTACGATTTTAAAAAAAACAAAATTGTTTTTATTCGGTAAATTACTTTTTAAAAATAGTTTATTTGTTTATAAGATTACTCTGAATTATAAGATAGTACAATCTCCTTGTTCTTAATTCAGTATAATAAATATATTTTCGAAATTAATTTTACTGAAAATAAAAATTTTAATAGAACAGAAAGGAGAAATAAAAATGACTACTTATTTTATGTTTGGAAAATATTCCTCTGAAGCTATAAAGGGAGTAAGTTCTGAACGCACGAAAAAGGCTAATGATATTATTTTGAAACTTGGTGGCGAGATAGTTGCCCAATATGGCTTACTGGGAGATAAGGATCTAGTTTTCATTGTAAATTTGCCGGGGGTAGAAGAGGTATTTCAAGCTTCAGCAAATTTGCATAAATTAACCGGTATCGCCTTTTCTTCTACTCCAGCTATAACTATAGAAAAATTCGATAAAATTCTTTCATAGAAATATAGGAGCAATTTATCTGAAGGTATGAGTTTTTTCAATCCAATAAGAATTACAGAACAAGGATGATTGTACTAACTGAATATATTAGAGCAAAAATCATAGGCAAATGCTGGGGATATTGCTATAGAAAAAATTGAATAAGTGATTTAGATAATTCATGTTTCAGGAGAAAGTTTTCGCATTAAATATTTAAGTAAAATCAGAACAGCTTCTATTATTTAAAATACCTTTTTTATGAATAGAAAATAAAAAGGAATAAAAAAGAGGAATTTGAAAAGTTTTGTAGAATAATACTAGACAAGGAACATTATTAAGTAATTGATAAAAACAAGACAAGAAAAAGTTTTATTGCTGGTGAGAAAGGGGGTAGAAAAAAGTATTAAGAAAAATAAATAAGAAAATTATGAAATTGACTTAAAATAGGATTGAAAAATACATTAATTTATATTAAAAAAATTAGTACTTTTCAAATGATTAAAAATATTAAGGAGTAATTATAATGAAAAAATCAGTTTTTTTATCTATTCCACTTATTTTGGTAATTTTAATTTTTGTCATTTTGACAACTGGCTGTACATCGCTTTTTACACCTCTTATAAAGATAGAAATTATGCAGATGTTAAACAAGTTAGGGGAGGCAAATGTAGAAGGTAATGTTGATCAGATAGTTATACATTATACTGATCCATATTCAGAAGTGAATCATCTTGTTAGTGAAGATGCGTATGTTATTTCCCTAGAAGAACTTCGTATGTGGCTCGAAGAAGATATGACTTACTATAATTGCTTGATAGATGATTTTTCCAATGAAGAGATAACCATTTTAGATACAAGTAATGCGATAGTAGAATGCGATGAACATGCAAAATTCCAAGATTTATTAGATGAAACAATTTATGAATCTATAGATAGAGTAAAGTTAACTTTAATTAAAGTTGATGGTAATTGGAAAATTTCCATATATGAGCTTCTTGCCTCAGAAGAAGTAACGCAATAGTGAAGTTTTTCAATGATTTTGCCGTTAAACGAAGATAGGCAAAGATTTAATATAACTTACATTTATCAGGAACCAACCCCTCTTAATAGTAAGAAATATCTGTAATGCTACGGTTATTGTGCCACTTTGGCAGGATGTTTTATAGTATGGGTTATGGTGAGTGCTGATTCGATGACAGAATTGGTTATCCCATTAAGTCACATTTAGAGAAAATAGAGAAGAAGAGAAGACAAGAAAGAGAATCTTTATAACACAATTAAATTTATTTAATTAAAAGCTCGAATTTATTCTATTATTATTCGGGTTTTTTTAATTTTTAGGTTAAAAAGAAGGATATACAGGGCGAGATATAGAATATATAATTAAAGTAATTAAAGTAGGATTACAATAGAAATTCAAATATTCAAAATAAATATGGAGAGGGGGTAAAATGTGCCGGATAGATTAAATCTCCAAAAAATATTTTCTGCGCTGGATGTTAAACATGGCCTATCTCTTTTTAATTCGGATGAGATCAATGCTATTGAAAGATTAATAATTGAGCAAGAAGGAAAATATTTTATAAAATGTCAAATCAAGAATAGATATAAAATAGCCAAACCGGAAGAAATAGTTAGACAACTCTGGATTTACCGATTACTTAATGAATATAATTATCCCAAAAAACGAATTGGTGTGAAGAAAACCATCAATTTTGCTTCTCAAATAGAGCCTCAAGCCGTAGATATTGTAGTTTTCCAGGAAGATTTAAAACATTATTATATCTTATTTGAAATAAAAAGACCTGATCGAACTGCCGGGTTAGAACGGCTTAAAAGTTACTGTAATACGGAAGGTGCTCCTATTGGTATTTGGTCAAATGGGGATGAGATGATAAGACTCCATAGAGAGGGGCCCGATTTATTTGTAGAAATCCCTCGAATCCCTAAAATATCAGAAACACCCAGAGATGTATTAACTGAAAGATGGACTTTTAAATGGTTAGAGGAACACAATGAACTAAAGCAGGGTAAAAATACACTTATAAAAATATTATTAGATCTTGAAGAACTGGTTTTAAGAGATGCCGGAGTTAAGGTTTTTGATGAAATTTTTAAATTGATTTATGCAAAGCTCTATGATGAGTGGAATGGAATAAATAATCCTGATTATCAATTAGAATTTTTTGCCGGAGATAGAAGTCCGGAACAAGTGAAAAGAGCCGTTGCTATTCTCTTGGAAGGAGCTAAAAGAAGCTGGGCAGGAGTATTCGATTCTACGGATAAAATAGAACTCATGGATACACATTTAAAAGTTTGTGTATCATTTTTAGAAAAAATAAAATTGTTTAATTCAAATTTACGAGTAATTGATGAAGCTTTTAAATATCTAATTCCTGAGGAGTCTAAAAAGAAAGAAGGACAATTCTTTACACCCAGACCTATTCAGGATATGGTTGTAAAAATGTTAAATCCTAAAGCTCACGAATTTGTCATTGATCCTGAATGTGGTTCAGCAGGTTTTCTACTACATTCTGTTAAGTGGGTTGCCGGTGGTGTGATTACCGGTAAAGGGCTTCCTATGGCGGCGAAGAATTTTACACAAAACAATATATACGGAATAGATTTTGCCGAAGAAGCTATAAAAATCGCCAAAGCTATTAACTTCATAGTCGGAAATGGCAAATCCCATATATTTGGCGGAGGTTCTCATGGTGATTCATTGAACCCTTTACTATGGAATGATGAAATAAAAGCAGCTTTAAGACCAAAACTTCTGAGATTTCCCGAAAACCCGGAGAAAGATAAAGAAAATCAAAACAGGTTTTTGTATTTTGATTTTGACCTTCTTATGACCAATCCACTTTTTACTGGTAAAGTGAAGGAAAGAGGTATTTTAAAGCTTTATCAATTGGCAGTGAAAAATAGTAGATTAGTAAAGCAGATAGGTCGACACCTCCTTTTCTTGGATCGTTCATTACAGTTTATAAGACCTGGTGGTAGAATGGCAATTGTTTTACCCCAGGTCTTGTTAAATAGTGCAGGCGCTGAATATATCCGTAGATTCATCATAGATGAAGCGAGAATTTTGGCAGTAGTTGGTTTGCATAGAAACACCTTTAAACCTCACACCGGAATAAAAACAAGTATCTTATTTTTGCAAAAATATACCAATGAGGAAAAAAATAAAATCCAGGGGATTAAAGAAAAATGTGAAAGAGAATGGTTCGAGTTTGTAGAACGATTAAAGAAAAAATACCAGGATGTGGGTTGGGATAAATTGCTGTCCGAGGAAGAACTATCCGAAGAATTAAAATCTTTTGTTGAGACATATTTTGAGGAAAGAGAAGAATTAGAAGAAGAAACGAGGAAAAAATTAGAAGAAAAAATTGAAGGTTCGGAAGTTGAAAAAGCTGAAGAGACTGAAAAAATGGAAGAAATTAAGAGAAAAAAATCACTTAAAACTCTAACTGAATATGTCGATTTAGTAGAAGAAGTGAAAAAATATTACCAAAATATGAGTTGGGATAAATTGTTATGCGAGGGAGAGCTATCTGAAGAACTAAAATCTTTTATTAATGCATATTTTAAAACAAAGATAAAATCAGGAGAAAGTATTGAAGGTTCGGAAATTGAAGAGAACGAAGAAATTAAGAGGAAAAAATCACTCAAAGCCTTAATCGAGAAATTACAAGAAATGCAAGTTCTTTTAAGGGAAAAACATAAAAAATTAAAGGACAATATTTTAAAGGATGAGAAGATAGAAGAAACGAGAAAAGAAATTAATACCTTGACCGATAAAATTAAAAAGTTCAATAAAGAGATTTCTCAAAGAACCTTAGGCGGGCAAATCTATTTAGTCTTAAACGAGGAAGAGATAACCGAACAATTTAAGAAATTCTGGTTAGAGGGCAAAGTAATAAAAGAAATTGATTATCCTATTTTCTTTGCGGTGAATCAAAAATCGCTCAAAAATCATAAGGGAGAATATAGATATAAAAGAGGGGTTAAAGGAGAATTTCTTTTAGATAAACATGGGCGTGGCATAATTGACCATGATTTAGACGAAATAGCCAAAGCTTTTGTTAAATTTGCCAAAGAACATAATTTTAATTTCTGGAGGGCTTAAAAAATATGGCCAGGATAAGTATTACAAAATTATCAGAAATTGAAGGGTCTAAAAGGTTTGATGCAGGACGTTACCGTACAAGCTTTCTTAAATTAGAGAAGGACCTAAAGAAAATTACTATCATCAGAAAATTAGGATATCTTGTAGCAGAAACGGTTAGGATGGGGAATATCCCGAGAGATCGAGATATTTACCAGGATGATATAAGAATTCATTTTATAAAGACAGATAATTTGAAAGAAGGATTAATTGATTTTGAAAATTCAGATTTCTTACCTGCTCGAAGTTTATCGAAGAGTGATTACTTAAAATTCAAGAATGTTATAGTAACAATTAGCGGAGCACACTATAATGTTATTGGTAGAGCGGCGATTTTCTTAGATTATTATCCACAATCAGTAACCAACCAAAATATCGCGGTTATAAAAACGGATGAGAATTTGCTCAATCCCTTCTATCTGACCATATTTCTAAACTCTAAATATGGCAGAGAACAGCTTTGGATGTTAAGCAGGCAAACCGAGCAGTTTAATTTAAACTGTAGAGAAGTAGAAGAACTGCTAATTCCTCTATTTGATGCAGATTTTCAGCAGGTGATAGAGACACTTACTAAAAACTCTTTTGATTTAATCGAAAAAGCAAGATCCCTTTACTCCCAAGCTGAAAAACTTCTTTTGGAAAAACTGGGACTAAAAGGTTTCCAAGAAAAATATAAACTTTCGTATACTGCTAATCTTTCTAAAATATTTGGAGTTCATCGTATAGATGCTGAGTATTTTCAGACCACTTATGATAGTTTTATGGGATGTTTAAAAGAGCATTCTAAAATAGCAAAATTTAAGGAATTTATACTCGACTTTCAAAAACTCAAAGCCCTTTATGAACCCAAGGTCGGAGATTTTCTTTTAACTAAAGATGTAATGCCAGAGATAGCTTATGTAGTAAAGGAACCTGTAGAAGGGATTGCCGCTGGTAGCATTCTGATATTAAAGATTAATGAAAACAAAATTAATAAGGAATATTTAGCCCTTTGTATTAATTCAATTATCGGGAAGCTGCAGATTGAAAGAGAGGGTGGAGGGTCGGCAATTTCCCACTGGAGACCCGAACAAATTAAAAATTTACAAGTCCCAATCCTTTATAAAAAAGTTCAACAAGAAATCTCATCGCTAATTGAGCAATCACATGAAACAAAACAGAGGGCAAGAGAATTATGGGAAGAAGCAAAAAGAAAAGTTGAAAAGGCAATTGAAAATGAAATTCGCAAATAGCCACGAACATTTAAAAAATATACTACTTGAGGAGAAATGTTATGAAATATAACTTTGATGAGGTTATTGACCGCACTAATTATCACTCTGTAAAGTGGGATGAACTGAAAACCAAATTTGGTGATATCCCCGAAGATGTGCTTCCCATGTGGATTGCTGATATGGAATTTAGGTCACCAAAACCGGTAATTGAAGCCATAAAAAAAGCCGCCGAACACGGTATTTATGGCTATACCTCGAGACCGGATTCCTATTACCAGGCAATAATTGACTGGATGGAGAGAAGACATAATTGGAAAGTAAAAAAAGATTGGCTAGCTTATAGCCCCGGGGTAGTTCCGGCATTAAGTTTGATAATCAGAGCTTTTTGCCAACCCGGTGATAAAGTTGTCGTTCAACCGCCGGTTTATTATCCCTTTTTTCGAGTAATAGAAAATAATGGCTGCCACGTAGTGAATAATCCCTTAAAACTTAGTAACAAAAAATATTTTATAGATTGGGAGGATTTAGAAAGAAAGGTTGATGACCCCAGAGTAAAGTTATTGATATTATGCAGTCCGCATAATCCAGTGGGGCGGGTTTGGCAGAAAGAAGAGCTTATTATATTGGGAGAAATTTGTTTAAAACACCATATTATCGTTGTTTCTGATGAAATCCATGCCGATATTTTATTTAAAGGGTATAGACATATCCCATTTGCTTCAATTTCACCGGCATTTGCTCATAATTCAATTACCTGCACTGCACCGAGCAAAACTTTTAATTTAGCAGGACTTCAGACTTCTACCATCATTATTCCTAATAAAAAATATTATAAAATCTATAATAATATCTTAGATAGTTTAGCTCTTGACGAAAACAATGTTTTTGGACTGGTAGCCTTAGAAGCTGCCTATAGATACGGAGAAGAATGGCTTGAGCAATTATTGTCTTACCTAAATGAGAATTTAAAATTCTTGATGAGATATTTTAAAGAGAGAATTCCTAAAATAAAAGTTATAAAACCGGAAGGAACTTATTTGGTCTGGCTGGATTGCCGACAATTAGGATTAAGCACCAAAGATTTAAATAATTTTATGATTGAAAAAGCCGGAGTAGCCCTTGATGATGGATATTGGTTTGGTACCGAGGGAGAGGGCTTTATGAGGATTAATATTGCCTCCCCCCGTTCTTTTCTTGAAGAAGGTTTGAAGAGAATAGAAAGAGCAACTAATAGTTTATAGAAAACCTACCAGGGGACGGTTCTCTGGCAGGTTTTTATTGTGCTTTTATCATTGAGACCCAAGCCCTTTAACCTGCTGTTAAAATAATGATTATAATGTCAATCATAAATATTTGATCAGATTTTATTATGGAGCATAAAATATTATATTCTTCAGCTTAAGGTACTGTCAAAAGTAATATGAAAGAATATGAAAACTAAATTCCCCGGATTATGAAGGAAAATGTATCAATCGTTCTTTGAAAAAAGAAGATCTCG
>Ga0209986_10000983_pt1 | contig 27860 bp, 28 predicted proteins | sample BlataG_FD_183168 | JGI IMG/M metagenome (GOLD analysis project Ga0209986, IMG submission 183168) | Deep subsurface microbial communities from Black Sea to uncover new lineages of life (NeLLi) - Black_00105 metaG (SPAdes) (version 2) | ecosystem: Environmental > Aquatic > Marine > Oceanic >...
TAAGATGGAAGAGGAAACAGAAGAGGATTTGAGGACAAAGACCGAAAGGAAGGTGAAAAAGGCAGCCCAGTTAATGTTCTTCAGGAGGCATAGAATCCCCGGAGTTAAAGGCTGGGAGCTGAAAAAGGCGTTAGGAGAGAATTATATGGAAGTAATCGTGGTTTTAAATTCCACTCTCGATAAACTTGGTATGGAAGTAAAACGGATAAACGAAGAAGGGGGAGAAGAAGAAAAAACAGAGCGCGACAGATTTATGATCGTGCTTAAGAACCACCTGGTTGAGAAAGCTTCGGGAGAAAGAATAGACGAGGTCGCCATGCTGTCTGCTACTTTAGCCTATATCATCTCGAAGCAAGGCAAAGCACCGAGAAAAGCGGTAGAGTCGTTTTTAAGCGATAAATTCCCCAAACGTAGAGTTTTCTTCGCGCTGGACAGGTATATCAAGCAGGGATATCTGGGTGAGGATGATAGGGTATTGTATATCGGTTGGAGGACTCGAGCGGAGGTGGATAGGAAATCGCTATTGGATTTGATTCTGGCGTCTTGAAATATCTTTGAATTGAATTAAAAAGAGGAAGGGATAGCTTTTGAAATTTGCAATTTACCTGCTCCTATACTCCTCAGGCAATAGCTCTTCTGAACCTGTAAGTTTTTTCTTTTGAGAGTGTCAAACGGATTAAAAGTATCTAAAGTGGCATTCTGGCAGGGCCGCCAATTGGTAACATCTTTATCACCTAACAATATTGTTAGCCAACATATATGTTATATATAAGATTTGTTGGGATAGCACTTTAAAAATGTTTCACAATAGGCAATAGATGGAATTTTCCTGGTTTGTGAAAAGGTAGTTCGTTTTGATTGAAAAAGCTTCTGGTGAAAGAATAGACGATGTCGCAATGCTGTCTGCTTGTAATATGAAATCTTTTTGAAGCAATAAACTTAATGTGCAAAAGTATAATAAGTATAAGAAATATAAGTATAGAACATATTTAGGAACCTTTAAGATGAAAGCAAAAGCCCTTCCGGAAGTTTATGATATATTTGATCCACAAGAGCCGCTTACTGGAGAGAAGCTCAGGGAATACTACGTGAATAGAGAAAGCCCTGTGAAAAGACTTTCAGGAATTTTGAAAACAACCAAAAAACCTTTAAAGTATCTCTTCGTAGGCAGTAGAGGAAATGGTAAGAGCACAGAGCTTAATAAACTTTCTGAACTCGTCAAAGAAGAGCTCTTCATTGTACCATTCTCAATAAAAGACAGGCTTAATCTCTTCGATGTTGAATATGCTGATATTCTACTTGTAATTGGTGCTGAAATTTATGATAAAGTATCTGAGCAGATAGAGCTAAGCAAGGAGTTAGATGAATATCTCAATTCTTGGTCTGAAACCGTTGTGGAAAGGGTAGACGAGAAACAAAAAGGGATAGGACTTGGAGCGGGATTCACTGCAATCGTAAATCTCTCAGGCAAGATCAAGACCCAGGTAACGACCAGAGAGATTACAAGAGATATTATAAAACCAAGAATGAGCGATTTGATAGATGCGATAAATAAAATAATAGTGGATGCCGAGGAAAAACTTGGTAAACAGCTTCTTATCATAATTGATGACCTCGATAAAGTGAACCTTGAAAAGGCTGAGGAGCTGTTTTACATGCATGGTGCTGAATTGACACAGCCGATTTGCAAGGTAATCTACACGATACCACAACCATTGCTATTCTCTAATAAAATAAGACAGATAGTTTTACAGTATTTTGATGGTCACGAAGTGCTTGGGAATATAAAAGTGCACGATAAGAACAGCAATCTTAATTCTGAGAGCTGTGAAGTTATGAAGGACGTGGCGCTGAGAAGAATGAGTGAGGATTTAATAACTGAGGAAGCTTTGGTCACAGCGATAGAATTCTCTGGTGGTATCCTAACCGAGTTTATGAGAATTATAAAGGACGCTGCAAACATTGCAAATACCGAGGGGAGGGAGAGAATAGAGAATGAAGACGTTGAGCATGCTATTACCGAAATCAGAAATGACTATATTAGAATTCTTTCTAAAGAAGACCTCGAAATACTAAAAGGTGTGAGTAAAACAAAAGAGAAGACAGATGGAGAGAGTTTTCAAGATTTACTCTTCAGTCTCGCAATCCTTGAATACTCAAATGGAGAGATCTGGTATGATATACACCCAACAATTAAAAGAGTTATTGAATGAGTTGAAGTTAGCAGAGGGAAAGAATTGTCTGCTCTTTGTTATCTTAGATAAATCTCAAAACGATCTGATAGAGATTATAGAACCAAGGGGTTTTAAGGTAAACAGGATATATTTGGAGAAGGAGGTAAATCTGCTGGAACTGTTGATAAAGTGGGAAGAAACCCCTGAGAACACTGTTTACCTCGCTCACGGACTCTCAAATCAATTCCTTTGGGTTTTGGGTTATTTAAACTTGCATCGTGACCTCTTTTACGATATAAAAAGACCGGTTATCATTTCAGGTAGTGAATACGAAATAGGGGAGATAGCGAGGTATGCACCTGACCTTTGGAGATTCAGGAGCAGAACATACGACCTTACAGAAAAGAAGATAAGAGAAAAAGAAGAGAGGTTTACCATGAGCTTAGCAGAGCTTGAACCCATGTATTATATTTTACCTATTTTTGAGGATGAAGATGAAGAGAAGCTAAAAGAGAGAATAAAGGTAGATGAGTATTTGCTTGGAACCGTGAGAGATGATTATAAGAAGGCGGAATTATACATGAGTCTTGCGATTTCATATTTGAAATTGGATGATTTTGAGAGGGGAAAGAGATCTTTTGAGAAATCCACAGAGATTAAGGAGAAACTAAGCGACAAAAAAGGAATTTCGATTAATTACAAAAGAGTTGCTGATATTTTTCTTTGGAAAGGTCATTTAGAAGAAGCAGTGAGGTTTTACAGTTCGGTGTTGGAGTTGAATCCAAATTTGGCTGAGGCTTACTCCCGTCGTGGCGCTGCTTACGATGAATTAAACCAACATGAAAGGGCGATCGAGGATTATAACAAGGCAATAGAGATAAATCCTAATAATGCTGAGGCTTACTACAGTCGTGGAGTTACATATACCGATTTAAACCAATACGAAAGAGCAGTTGAGGATTACAATAAGGCAATTGAATTAAATCCGATTTTAGCGGTGGCTTACTACAATCGGGGTTTTGTTTACGATAAATTAAACCAATACGAAAGAGCAATTGAAGATTACGACAAGGCAATCGAATTGAGAGAGCATTTACCAGATGATAAAGATGCGCAAGCTTATACCAATCGCGGCGCTGCTTACGCTAAATTGAAGCAACATGAAAAGGCAATTCAAAGTTACGAAAAGGCAATTGAGTTGAATCCAAATTTAGCTGAGGCTTACGTAAATAGAGGTTCATCATATTCAGAAATTGGTAGATATGAAGAAGCAACGAGAGACTTAAAAAAAGGCGGGATCTTGCTCCTAAATTCCGAAAGGGTAGAAGATTCAACCGAGGTTTTTTCAACTTGTTTTGATTTTCGAGATAGCGTTGAGAGCATAGATGTAGCTTATTGTGGACTTGCTTTATTCTTCCTCAGAAGAGACAAAAAGGTCTTGAGCGAGTTAAAGATAATGCGAATAAGGGATAAGATTTTAATAAAAATTTTCGAACTTGCGTTGAGAAGGTTAGAAAATGAGGACATTTCTGACGAAATAATTAAGTTAGAAGAAGAGGAAAAAAGAGAAGATTTAAGGCTTCTTATTCGGCTGTTGAAAGAAACCTGATAAGTTTATCTTATCTCTTTTATAACCATGGGAATATTTTATATAGAGTAGCTTGTCCTATCTTCCTTGGGAAAGTGACTGAGTGCCTGCGGTTAATATTGGGTTTATAACGATAACAAAGAGAGAAGCAGGTTTTAATCGCCGATTCCACGGTAGTGCCCTAATTAATAGTTGATTTGCCTCTTGAACGTCAACAATTTATCGTACCGGTGAATCACGCTTATACACCTCCAGCGTCCGTTCTGCAATTTTATCCCACGTATAGCCATTCTCGACTATCTTCCTTGACTCCGTGCCCATCTTTTCCATATCTTCACTTAGCATCTCTTTTATCGCGGCTCCTATCCCCTTAGCGGATGTGCCACAGATGATGCCATTTCCACGGACGAAATATTTGTTGTCACCGACGTCAGTAGCAATTACAGGCAGCCCCGATGCCATCGCTTCGAGCAGTGCGATTGGCTGTGCTTCAAGCTTGGAGGGCAGTAAGAAACCGTCTAAGTTTCGATAGAAAGAAGGTGCATCTTCTACATAGCCCAAAACCTTTATCTTTTCGTCTTCCATCCTTTTTATCTTATTATATAATGGTCCAGCGCCCGCAATTTTTAAATATACGTTATCCAACCCCGATTCTAACGACAATGCCTTCACCGCCTTTATCATATTTATTATATTCTTTTCAGGCGATAATCTCCCAAGATAACCCATACAGACACCCCTTCCCTTCTTTTTGCTTTCCTTTTCCTCATTTTTCGATGCTGGATGAAAACGATTTATATCCACTCCATTTGGTATAATTACAATTTCAGTTCCATTGTTGTTATTTCCATCGTCATAACCATAACAACATTGGCGAATATATTCTGCAATTTCCGCACTTACGGATATAAAATTCTTTGAACGCCCCGCATACAGGGAAATTAAGGTTGCTATATGCATTTTTCTAAATTCGCCTTCCAATGATTTTCCCGCGGGAATATGGAACGTGTTGATGAGATTCAGCTCAGAGCAAATAGAAGAAAAGGGAAGGAAGAATTCCGAAAACGTAGCTGCATGGTGTATATGAAGAACGTCACAATCTTCAACCTCCTTTTTTATCTTTCTTAGCGAGAAGTCAAAACCATAAGAAAGGCCGCCAGCGGAATTGCCAAGCATGTAAGAGCCGAGCGAGAACTGGTCTATTTTCTTCACTTCATGCCCTAACTTCTCGTATTCTTGCGAAAGTGCTTCAACATGCGTTTTTATCCCGTTATTTGCACATTTGTAGTAAAAAGCTATTTTCATCGCTTCTTTCACCGTATTTGTTTAGCCCATTTCATAACCACAAGATTACACAACACTTTTTCTTTTTTACAAAAAGAAAACCTGTGCTAAAAGAAAAACAAATATCTTCTTTTGGTAAAGCTTTTCTTTCTAAGAAAAGGTTTCTCGTGAAATCTCGTGGTTTTTAACTCTTCGGTAATCGCCCATACAAGGTCATAATCCAATACCACTTTCTTTTCTTCTTCATGGTCAATATCACACGTCTTAATGACTTTTGTAGCCTTTAACTTATCCCTTACAGCTTTTCTTACGAAATCTGATGCCATATTTGGTTCGTATATTGTTTTCATATATATAAAAGTATGTTTTTTTTGTTGTCGTGTATAGTAATGGAATGAAGATGGAAGGAATAAAGTTCGCATCAATGTTGGGTAAAATGCGTACATCCTCGAGAATAGAGCTATATCTGTTCTTTGTGGTCATCGCAATCGCAATCGCTCTCCGATTCTATAACCTTGACCTTCGCCCTTTCCACCATGATGAGAGTGTGCACGCGCATTTTTCATACCAGTTGTTCAAACAAGGCACATACAACTATGACCCCATGTGGCACGGTCCTTTTCAATATTATTTAACCGCTGTGCTGTACCGCTTATTCGGGGATGGCGAATGGATTAGCAGGCTGATGCCCGCCCTTTTTGGCGTGTGTCTGGTCGCTCTTCCCTTTACCCTCAGAAAGCATCTTGGTTTTAAAGCAAGTTTTATTACCGCTTTTCTTCTCGCTATTTCCCCTTCTTTTCTTTATTACTCAAGATTTTTCAGAAACGACATCTCCCTGGCATTCTTTTCATTGGCAGCAGTAGTCTGTGCCATACATTATATAGAGAAAAAGAAGCCCGTTTTTATTTATCTCGCATCTTTACTCTTTGCACTCGCTTTGTGCACGAAAGAAAATGCTTACATAACCTCTTTTATCTTCTTCTCCTTTGTAGTCCTGTATTTTCTCTACACCCGCAGACAACGCACTCTGAAAGGCATAATGATGATTTTAAAGGATAATTGGTTGCCAACCATCGTCTCTTTGTCAATCCTCGCGATAATCTACACATCCTTCCACAGCTTCTTCTTCAGGAACCCGCAGGATTCTTTTGCTCTCTTCCGGGCGGTATCACACTGGGCTTCATACCAGACGGGACCCACGGGCCCTTTTTACTTTTATGCCGCGTTATCTCTGTTGTACGAGCTTACAATTCTCATCCTCGGAATTGCCGGCATTTTTTATTTTGCACGCAGAAAGGACTTGTTAATGGTTTTTATGTCCTATTGGGCTATCAGCAGCTTTTTTATTTATTCCTGTATATATGAGAAGGCGCCATGGCTTTTGCTCCATTTGCTTTTGCCGCTTGCTTTTGTCGCCGGAAAGTTCATTGCAAACCTCTCTTTTGAAAAGAAACATCTTTTCACGGCGTTTACACTCATCGTCTTATCCTTTTGCATATTCACCTCTGTTAATCTGAACTATTATCATTTTGACGACCCTGCGGAGCCAATGATACAAGCGGCACAACCACCTCGGAGTTTTAATGATTTGATGGCAAAAATAAAAGAAGTTGCAGCCGAGCACGAGGGCAACCAAACAAGAATCCAGGTCGTGGATGGCATCGCCACAACGCAATATCTCTGGTATCTGCGTCATTACGATAGGGTAGAGTGGAATCCCAAAGAGCTTGATGCACCAATAATCCTGGTATCCGGAGATAAGATGGAGAGGGCGCAAAATCTTTCCGGGTATCATCAATTGAACAGTTCTGTTATGCAATGGCACTGGTATCCGGTAACGGATTTTCTATCTTACGCATCGCCGGATTATTTAGTTTTCCGGAAAATAGATAGCGAACCAGCTAAAACCGAGATTATATTATTTTATAAAAACCACGAGATTTCACGAGAAACCTTTTCTTATGTGGGGCTCCGCCCCACGACCCCGCAAGCCCTGTAAGGGCTTAAAGAAAAGATTTACCAACAACTTTTTTACCGTCGATAAAAACCTTGACTAAAAACATCATATTTGTTTTTCTTTTAGCACAGGTTTTCTTTTTGTAAAAAGAAAAAGTGTGTGATGAGAACGGTTGTGATAGGAGGAGGACTTGCAGGTCTATCCGCGGCTTATTTTTTAAGCGATTATGAAGGGCAAGTCATTCTCCTGGAGGAGGAAAAGGATTTTGGTGGTTTGGCAGGCAGTTATGCGCGAGGATATTTCATCGAGAAATTCTACCATCATATTTTCAGTAGCGATGTGTTTATTCAACGAATAATCAAAGAGCTTGGTCTTACTGAGAAGTTAGAGTGGCGCACCGCGAGCATAGGCTACTACATAGACGGTAAAATCCACCGGCTGAACACGCCTCTTGAAATATTGAGATTCGATCAACTCTCTTTTTTCGACAAGGTTCTTTTAGCGAAAGCGGTTTTAAGTGCACGCCGGTTAAAGGACCCTTTTGTTTTTGACGACGTCCCGGCAACGAGATGGGTGATTGAGAAAACGAACAGGTCTGTTTATGAAAACTTCTTTGAACCGCTGTTTAAGGGGAAGTTCGGAGAATATGAAAACGTTTCAGCCGCATGGCTCTTGAGCAGGATAAAACTGAGGTCGAACAGGACATTTAAAGGAGAGCGACTGGGGTATCTGCGCGGCGGATTTCAGCAACTCATAGACAAAATGGCGGAGAAAATAGAATCGCAAGGGTGTGAAATGAGAAGAGGATGCGAGGTCACGCGACTCGTGATAGCGAATAACAAAGTGGAAGGCGTGGAAACAACCGAAGGATTTCTCACTTCTGACAATGTTATAATAACAACGCCATCCTTGAGCAAAGCGCTCTCAATAGACCGGATAAGGTATCAATGCACGATTTGTGCACTCTTTGGAATGAAAAGGAGTTTGATGGATGACATCTACTGGTTGAATATAAAGGCGGGTGTGCCCTTTGGTGCGATTATCGAACATACAAACCTCATTCCCCGTGCAGACTATGGAGAGAACTTATTCTATGTGGTTTCTTATGTGCAGGAAGAAGACGAGTTATGGAAAAAGAGCGATAAAGAAATCGTTGATTTGTATCTCGAAGGGATAGAGAAGTTGTTTCCTGATTTTCACCGCGAAGAGGTGAAGTGGTGGGAATTGGCGAGAGGGCGGTTCACAGCACCGGTATATGAGCTCGGCTATAAAAATAAGATTCTTCCTTATTCTTCTAACGTCAAAGGGTTATACCTTGCCGGGATGTTTTCTTCGCCAAACTATCCGGAGAGAAGCATGGATGGTTCGCTCAAAGCTGGCTTTGAGTGTGCAGAGGAGGTGATGAAGAGAGGGGAAAGGGCGAAGTGAAAGAAGATAATGTGAGAAGAATTTACTGGATTTCATTGGTCATAATTTTAGCAGGATTAGCACAGTTCCTCTTATCTACCGATAATTTGGTTGAAATTGCGATTACTTTGTTTGTGGTATCCTTAATTCTTTTTATCCTCTATCTTACACACTGGCACCCTAAGTTCCCTTCGACTGCGATAAGCCATAGAAGTGAGATGGTCTTATTTGCTGTTATATTCGTTTTGGGCATCTTTATGCGTATATATCACATCGAATCTATTCCTCCGGGTCTGCACGGTGACGAGGCTTGGAGAGGAGTATCATATGTACTTGTTGTCAAACTGGTTTTACTATCGATATGAGAGCATAAGGTTCTTAGCACCGGGACTATCTGGAGAGGACTTTTTCTATAAATTAGGCACATACTCTCCCAGGTTGGATAGATTCCCCCTCAAAGAAAACCGGGATAAGCATGCGATTTTCGTGGTACTCCCCTATTATAATGATGCCCTCCCGGTGTTGAGTGAGTGCTATCCAAACGGCACCCTTAAAGTCCATGAGGGTGGACCCCGAAACGAGGTGATATTCACCTCCTATGTAATCCAGAAGGATGAATTGAGGAATTGTAGCACAAATCGCTCGCTATAAATTCCCATTTATATTTCCTTCTCTTTATGATTTCACTCACTGCGACAATGGCTAACAATCTTGCAAGTGCTATTATTCCAATTAGTGTTAGTATTGGACTGCACCTACGAGAAAGAGGGGGTGTCCGCAAAAATCACCACTTTTCTATCTCCAAACCCTCTCTTCTATTGAAATGGTCGGCATTTCTTGTTACTAAAGTCATCCCGGGACACTTCACGATAGAATTTCATAAAGTTTGTTGAGAAGCGTTTTCACCAATCACGCAGCGCATCAACTATCTTCCTCTATAATCGGGCAAAGAAACTTTCAAATCCCGAATGAAGCCGAAGTGCCTTAAATTTCTAACCCAATCAATCGAACTCTTAATGTCCTTCCTGTCTTTCCAAATCCCAAAGACGTCCACCTCTTCCTTAGTAGGAAAACTGATTTCTACTTCCACTTCTACCTCACCGGGAATGCCTATCTCCTCATTCAATACAATTTCCCTACCTTTAAGTTTTCCCCATGTCTTCATTTTCAGTGGCACTTCTTCCATGATTTGTATCCCCCTCGCTTTTATCCTTCACCTTTTACCCAAACACCCATCTTTATTAAGAGTATTCTTGTGGTTATAAAAAGGAGTTATACAAATACAAAAAAGAGCGCACCATGACCCAAGTCTCACTCATACTCCCGGCATACAACGAAGCGGATAAATTGGAGCACGCAGTAGAGAGAACGGCAGAGGAACTGAAGAAAATCGTCCCTTCTTTTGAAATCGTCATAGCCGAAGATGGGAGCACGGACGGAACTGATGTGATTGCTGCCGGGCTGGCACATAAACACGCCTTTGTAAAGCATTTGCACGGCGATAAACGTTTGGGGAAGGGAGGCGCACTGAAAAGAGCATGTAAGGAGGCGAAAGGTGCTACCATTGCCTACTTTGACGTTGACCTCGCGACAGATATGAAGCACTTAGAGGAACTCATTAATTCGATAGAAAAGGAAGGGTTTGATTTTGCAACCGGCTCACGTTTGCTGGCGGAAAGCGAAGTGGAGCGCAGGCTGAAAAGGGAGATAGCGAGCAGAGTTTTTAACTTCCTCGTAAGAATACTTCTTCGCTCTAAGCTCCATGACCATCAGTGTGGGTTTAAATCTTTTAAGCGGTCATCGTTGTTTATTCTCATGGACGAAGTCAAAGACCAGCACTGGTTCTGGGATACCGAACTGCTTGTTCGAGCACAGAGAAGAGGCTGCAAAGTCAAAGAATTCCCGGTTAAATGGCATCAAGGCACCACGACAAAGGTTGATTTTTTTAATGACGTTGTAAAAATGGGCTTGAAGATTATCGGACTTTGGCGGGAGTTGAGACGAGGATGAAAATGAAAAAAAGGGCTTTAATCAGCGCAATAATAACCATCTCAATACTGGCTATTTTATTCATTAAAGTTGACCCCGGACTCTTATTGAAAAGTTTGCGAACGATAAACTACGGGTATTTAGCGTTGGCACTCCTTGGCTATTTATGTTTGAATTTCGCACTTGCTTTCCGACTTTTTTGGCTGCTGAACAAATTGGGCTATCACCACTCATATCGCCAGATTTTGTTCTTTCATTTCACTTCCATGATTCTCGGTGACGTAACTCCGGGGAAGGTAGGCTATTTTGGACTCGTGCTTCTGCTTAAAGACGTTAAGGCTGAGGATACGCTGAGCGTGCTCACAATAGGGCAAATCATGGATTTCCTTATGAAAATAGTGGGTACGGTAGCCTTTGCGGCACTCCTCTCCGGGATTTTACTTAATGAATATCAAGGCGTGGTGATAGCGGGCGTAACCGTGGTGACCACACTAACATTGATTGCAAGCCTGCTCATCTGGTCTGAAAGAAGCTTGAACCTGCTGAGGATTTTCTCTTTCGGTGCTCTGAAGAAGCTGACGAATCTCGTTGAAGGCATTCAAGCATCTACGTCGAGATTGAAGTCAGAATTGGTAAAGGCATTGCTTATAAGCATAGCGGGATGGGTGTTTGTAGGTGCGCAGTGGTATTTCATATTTTTGGCGCTTTTTCCTGATACAAATCCCTCCTTCTTATACTTCTTCCTTTTGCAGGCAATAGCCAGCACAGTAGCGTTCATACCGGTAAGTCTTGGCGGGATTGGGCTGCAAGAATCCGCCATTATAGGAATTCTTCTAATTTCCGTCGCTAATATAGAGTACACGTCTGCATTTACATTTGGTATATTGGTAAGGGGGATGAGCATGCTCGTGGATGCGAGTTTTGGGACTTTCAATCTCAGGAAACTTTCGATAAAAGATATTATATATAACCGAAGTTTATAGTTTATATTATTTTTGTCGCTTATTGGCTTAAGGGTTATTTCATATCCGCTTTAGTTTTCACCTTCATCACTTTTTCTGATAGAGTAAAGATAAAGCATTAAAAAGCGATAACTTGGATATTTGTATGTGCTCGATAAAGTGTAGAAAAAATAGAAAAGAGGGGTTTGCTCCCCCATTTATTACAATATTTATTACATGTATATATGTGCGCATGAAGTAATCCCTTGGGCTAGGAATTACTCCTTAATAGAATTTAGGGTTTAGGGGTATATAAAACTTTCGATTTTTTCATTCTAATTACATATACCATATATATTGTTCGTTTTCATTAAATTTCTTCTAAGAGGCGTATATTTATAGGGTAATCCAAAACATTTTTAAGATATTCAGCTTTTTTCCGCCCATTTTCTCCTTGAAATATTACATAATTATTTGGCTGGAGCAGGTATTTATAATCTTGCTCAGTCTCCAATCTTTTAAATCCTCCGCCAATCTTCGATGCGAAATTTAGTACTTTATCATATACCCCTGATCGTTCAAACCAGACACTCTCTTTTTCAATTATATTTTCCGGCAGTAAAAATACAGAAGGGCGTTTCAAGTGATCATGAAGAGGAATGGCTCTCTTTTCAGCTGGGACTAGACTAACCACATCCGATTGCCCTATATAATATATCTTGACTTTTTCCATTCCATACTCTTTTATTGCGCTTTCAATACCTACATTTACTAAATTGAGCCTTTTTGATGCTAAGCTCTCGTCAATAAATCTGGTAACGATATCAGTAGATGCTAACAAAGGATTGCATTGGTCGCCTTTCATGAATATTTCAATATTGTGGTAATGTGTCAGTTCGTTCCATGAATTCGTTACTTCTCCTTGAAACGCATCAAGGAGGATATTACACGACTTCAATTGAAGCGCCTTTGAAACTTTCCATGGGCAAACATAGTCATAATATTGACTAAGGTCGTCAAGAAAATCCAAAGTTTTTACATCTTTCTGTGGAGTTCTTGAGCGGCCATAATAATTTACCGTAGGAAGAATCCTCGTATTAAATGTTGTATAAAATAATACAATATTTAGTTGGTCAATATCCAAAAGCGCTACATAAAAATCCTTTAAAGTGTTTATAAAGTCCGATGTATCCGATAGCAATAATTTATTTCGCAGATCATAGGATTTATAGACTGTTCTACTCCTCTCCACTCCTTGTTTTAAGAATAAGTCCGAAATAAAATCATCGTAAGTTTTATTTAAACTATCTGGGCTATCCAACATCAAGCATGTACCTAAGCACCCTTTAAATATCCTTCCTCTTTTATGGAACTTCGAATCACAAGTTATCGTAGAAATGATTGGCATATCTTCACCATTTATGTAGTTTAAAGTGTTCTTCTTATATATCATGAGGATACCTACATATAAATTAATTTTTTGATTCTGATTCTTTTCTTTATGAAAAATATACATGATTTTAGTGAAGATGAATAAAAGAAACTTAGGAAAATGGATGCAAAAAACTTTACCAAAAGATGTTTAAGAAAAAATGACATTTTTAAAAGAAAGGTTTTTGGTAATATTGGGATTTTGGATTTGTTTGGTAGTATTGGTATGTATTGGGATTTTGGATTTTCTAAGAGCTATACAAATACAGAACACCCAACTAACCGCGGTTTTGATATGGTGGTTATCGTTATTTTTACTGGGAATACTGACGTTTCCCATAATCCGGAAGGTGCTTCGGAATTTCGGTGACCAGAGCTATCTATTCTCGAAGATTTTTGCACTCGTTCTGCTCACTTACCTGACATGGATACTTTCGCACCTATTCTCTTATTCCATAGCTACGATAACCGCGGCTTTAGCGATACTGTTATTTTGCTCTATTTTAGTTCAAAGAAAATACGCATTGAGGCTTAAAATAAGGTCGGTGGTTGAAGGAGAGCTAATATTCCTCTCTATATTCCTCTTTTTCCTGCTTATAAGAGCTTATCGTCCAGAGATAGGAGGTTTGGACGTCGGGATGGTAGGCGAAAAATGGATGGACTTTGCATTTTTAAATGCCGTGGGAAGAAGCGATTATTTCCCTCCGATTGACCCCTGGTTCTCTTCAAGGGTTATTGATTGCTATTATTACTTCGGCTATCTCGCAACGAGCATCCTGGTAAAAATAACCACAATTAAAGCGTCAATAGCTTATAATCTGGCGGTGGCAACTTATGCGGCATTGCTCGGTAGTGCCGTATTCGGTATAGCGGCGAACATTTGCCGAAAGAAGTCTTGCGGCTGGATAGCAGTTCTTTTCGTCCTGTTCCTCGGCAATTTGGGTATTTTAGCTCCGCTATGGATAGAAATGTCAAAAGGCATAAACTTTTTTCAAGTTCTGACGACGCCAAACTTCTCGTATTTCTGGATTCCTTCTCGTGTTGTCCCCGATGGAATCACCGAATTTCCATTCTTTACTTACATCCTCGGCGATTTGCATCCGCATTTAGTTGCAATGCCTTTTCAAATGCTCGTTCTCGCATTATTGCTGGAGCTATTCTGCGAAAAGAATTTCTTTGAGAACCGGTTCATGCTCATGTTCCTCCCGCTGTGTTTGGGATTTCTCATTCCTTTGAACTCATGGGACTACTTTACTTATGCCATGCTCCTGCTCGGCATTATCGCAGTGAAAGTCCGTGGAATGGGAATACGGAGGTCTTCAATCTTATCTTTCGGTTTGATTCTCGCGAGTTTGGTTCTTTACGCCCCTTTCTTCTTAGAATTTCGTCCAAAAGCAATAGAGGGCATAGAGCTTGTTACAGGAGGTAGAACTCCGGTTTATTCGCTGGTAGCGATGTTCGGCATTTTTCTTCTCTTGCTGTTCTCGTGGTTGCTCTTTTCAATCAAAAATTTCTTTGCTAAAAATTTCTTTTTTAAAGAAAGGTTTTATTTTGTTCATTTACTCATATTATTTGGTGTAGCGGCTATTTTGATTCCAGAGGTGGTTTATTTCAAATCGGGCTTCTATAGCAGTGCCGTTGATAGAGGAAACACGATATTCAAATTTTATCTTCAGGCATGGCTGCTCTTAGGAATTGCCTCCACATTCATTGTTTGTCAGTTGAAGGAAAAAATAGAGAGAAAATCTCTTAAAACTGTTTTTTTTGTTATGTTTACGGTGCTTTTGATAATCAGTGCACTTTATCCCGTGCTTGCGGTTAACAGTTGGACGGGAGGCTTCGGCTCGGAACCAACGCTGGATGGGATAGGCTATATGAAGGAGCGAGACGACTATCAGGGCGAATATCAGGCAATTGAATGGTTGAATGAAAACGTTGAGAATGCGATAATCCTGGAAGCAGTGGAGGATGAAGAACGTCGAACAGATTACTGCAGACCAGGGCGGATTTCGGCTTCAACCGGGCTGCAAACGGTTATCGGATGGCCCTGGCACGAATTTTTGTGGCGACGAGACGAGGAAGTGTGGAGAAGAGCGGATGACGTAAAAGAAATCTATTCAACTGATAATGTTTCTCTGGCGTTGTCGCTTTTAAACAAGTATAATGTCAGCTATGTGTATGTGGGCGGGCAGGAAAGGGTGCTTTATGAAGCGGAGGGGCTTGCTAAGTTTGAATCAAATTACTTTGAGGAAGTGTTCTGCAAAGAGGGGGTTGAGATATACAGGGTTGAAAAAGTCACTTTTCCGTAAACGCTTTTCTTTGGTAAATCTTTCTTTCTTAAAGAAAGGCTTATGTTTGTGGGTATAGACCATGGGACTGTTGGAATACGGTTTGCGGGATTGAAAGAGGGAGAAGGTGGCGGAGTAAGTGTTTTTGAGCTTTCGAGGGATAAAGCGACAGTGATGGTCAGCGATGAGATTATAAACGAAGTAGAGAAGGGATTGGAGATAGAAACGGAAGAAATAGAATTGGTTGCACTGACGTATTCAATGGGTGATGGATTTTCCACGATAAAAGATATAAAAGAGGTGCGGAACAGAGGGGTAAGAAGTGAAAAGGGAGCTGGTGCAAGGGTTGGCGGTGGGACAAGGGTGTTTGATGCGATAAAGAACGCGGGCATTCCCACGATAATGATACCGGGGATACATGCGTGCAGCGAAAAAATAGACCGCAGGATGAAGTTCTTCTCGCATTGTGCAAGCCCTGAAAAGGTGGGCGTTGCATACTACATATACAAAAAAGGTTTTGAGAACTTCATTTTCGCGGACGTCAGCTCCAACACCGTTACGATGGCTGTTGCAAATGCGATAATAATAGGTGCAATGGATGCTTGTTTGGGCTCGCCTGGGTTGTATCAAGGTCCGATTGACCTTCAGACGTTAAGAGAAATCGAAGAGGGACGGATAGGCGCAACCGATGCATTCTCGAATGCCGGCGTCTTGCGGAAGAAATGGATGAACGCAGGCGTAAAGAATGAGGAATTGGTTATGGACACTCTTTCTTTGTTTGCAGCAATGGAAATTTCCGCGATGCTTGTTCTCATGAAAGATTATGGCGTGGGTGCATCAGACATCTTCTTAACCGGCTCGGTGGGTGAAAAAGAGGAGATGAAGAAGAGAATAGACCGGCTCTTAAGCATTAAAGCGGAAACAATAACAAGGTATAGTGCTGCAATCGGGTGTGCAGAAATTGCAAAGGACGTTTTTTACGGCGAGAAAAACATATTAGGAATTAAAGTGGAACTATAGTCATTCCGGAAATTATAACCACAAGATTACACAGATTTTCACGAGAAACCTTTCTTTAAAAAAGAAAGCTTTACCAAAGAAAGAGGTTTTTGATAAAACTTTTTTCTAAAAAGTTTTAGTGTTAATCTCGTGAAATCTCGTGGTTTATTACTTAGGATTTGGGATTTGTTTGTGATTTGGTGCTTGTGATTTGGGATTTTTCAAGACTGATTTTTTGAGGAAGTATTTACACCCTCCCGCTTTTCCTTTTTATGATAGGTCGAATCGCACCGCATGCGTCACATTTCAGCGCCCATACACGTTCCATCTTCACAAAGTGTGTATCCGGCTTCTTACATTCCCAACATAGCACGTATTCATCCATGTATCTCTGAATTTGATGCCCCACCTCCTCGTTTGGAAATCGTCCCTGAAAAATTGCCCTATTCCCTTCCATTTTACCTGCCGTGCCCAACTCTTTCAGCAAGAATTTCATCACGTGCTCCGCTTCGCGGTTCATGTAGCCACAGATAGCATCAAAATTGTCGAAAATCGTAGTCTTTCCCTCTATAAACACTTTTAGCTCTGGTATAATGAAACGTGAGTCACCGGTCTTTGTACTCGGTAGTCCTCTCAAAGCCCGTTCTAATAAATCTTCATATTTATATTCTTCCATTTTAGCACTTCATACCTAAATGTTTTATGCCCCGAGAGAACGCCGAGGGAGGGATTTGAACCCACGTGTCCCCATTAGGGACACCGGCTCTCAAGGCCGGCGCTTTAGTCCACTAAGCTACCTCGGCCTATGCTCTTTTTGATTCACGGCTTCTTCCTGTTCCATCCATATAACTTCCTCATTTTCTTTGATTTACCAAACCCGCATGCCACACAGTACTTCGCGTGCAGGCTAAAGGAGCGACTGCCGCATCTCCTGCATTTTATGTGCGACCTCTTCTGCCTTTTGCCCATTGAAGGTGTGCCTTTTACCATGTCTCTTTTCTCTCCGATTCTTTATCTTTACCTTTACCTTTACCCTTGCCTTCGCCCTTTTCCGTCTCCTTCTGTACGGTTGGCGAGATGTACACCACATTATCGCCCCGCAATAGAATTTCGCCCATAAGGTTCTTGACTGAGGTATCCTTGTTCAACTCCTCTACACCGCTTAACACCAGATTCATGTGCAGGTCGTATCCGTCTAATACACCTCTAAATTCTCTGCCTCCTCTTATTTTCACTATAACCGGGGACTTTAGCGATTTGTTCAATACGTCCAGCGGCTTAAGTTTATCCACCATGTCCATCACTCTCTCCTTCTCTTTTTACTGTGCTGCTTGCTTATACCTGTTTTATTCGTATCTTATCTTATAAAGTACTTTGAATAGAATAATATCATAGTTTATATCTTTATTTCTCTTCCTATATTATTTATCATTAAGGTAATTTCAAGGAGAACACGAAAAATGGCTAAGTCCTTTTATGGATACATAAGAGATGCATGGAAGAGACCAGAGACGTCTTATGTGGGCGCACTGAGGCAGAAAAGATTAGTGGCGTGGAGGAGAGAGCCAGCGGTTGTAAGGATAGAGAGACCGACGAGATTGGACCGCGCACGCTCCTTAGGGTATAAAGCGAAACACGGGATTATCGTGGTGAGAGCAAAGGTAAGGAGAGGGGGGCGAAGGAAGACAAGACCGAAGCACGGAAGAAGACCAAAAAGGATGGGCGTGCACAAAATAACGCCGGGAAAGAGCTTGCAGCGAATAGCTGAGGAACGAGCTGCGAGGAAATATCCAAACATGGAGGTTCTCAATTCTTATTGGGTAGCAGAGGATGGGAAAAGGAAATGGTATGAAATAATCTTCGTTGAGCCTGCGAATCCCACGATAAAGTCGGATAAGAACCTTAACTGGGTTTGCAGCCGGAAGCACAGGGGAAGGGTTTTCAGAGGGAAGACCTCAGCGGGTAGAAAAGGAAGGGCATTAGTTTGATACAAACATGAACAGGTCGGGCGTGGTAGATTTGCCACTTCACGGCGGAACGGCACCTTACTGGCTGGTAAAAAGGATGAAAGGCTTAGCTCATGCCATATTTGAGACGATAATAGATGAATATGGCGTGGATGGAGCGATAGAGAAGTTGGCAGACCCGCTCTGGTTTCAATCGCTATCGTGTGCATTGGCTTATGATTGGCACAGCAGCGGGACCACAACGGTGGTGTGTGGCGTTTTAAAATCGGTTATAAACCCTGAGGAGTTCGGGATAGGTATCGCAGGCGGGAAGGGAAAAGCTTCAAGAAACACTTTGTCGGATATAGACGGAATAGGCGAGAAGTTAAGGCTTAGCGACGGGAAGATAGAGGAGCTAAAATACGCAAGCAGACTATCTGCAAAGGTGGATAACGCTTGCATCCAGGATGGCTATCAGCTCTATCATCATTCGATGGTCGTCTCAGAGAAAGGAGAGTGGGCGGTGATTCAACAGGGAATGAATCCCCGTGACAGGTATGCAAGGCGGTATCATTGGCTCTCTTCTTCGGTAAAGAAGTATGTTGAGGAGCCGCATCAGGGAATTGTTGGCGTTCTGCATGAGAACGTGCTGGACATGACTTCAAAAGAGAGCAGGGGTTGCAGGGGAATGTCCGTTGACCTTGCTACGACAGAGCCAGGAGAATTAGAGCGTCTTTATAAATCGCTTGGCGGTAGCGGTAATAAAAGGAGAAGACTGAGGGAAGGGCAACGAACACTTTTTGATTTCGATAAACTCCTAAAGGGGACAGTCAAAGTTGAGGACGAAATGTCGAGGGAGTTAATATACAGGTTGCCAAAGCGTGTGAACTGGGATGCACTTCGTGTGACGTACGATAAGCAACCGGATAATTATGAGCAGTTTTTGTGCATACGCGGAGTGGGACCTGCAACGGTACGCGCTTTAGCGCTTATTTCTGACTTGATATATGGTGAGAAGCCGAGTTGGAGGGACCCCGTTAAGTTCTCTTTCGCGTTCGGCGGAAAAGATGGCGTGCCATATCCCGTGGATAGGCGCACAATGGACGAAACTACGGAGATATTAAGCAATGCGGTGAAGGAAGCGAAAGCGAGGATAAAGAATATTTGTTGAAAACTTTTATTCTTATAAATGAATTGATTATGTAGAATGTATGTGTAGGGGTCGTGGCCTAGTCCGGGAGGGCAGCGGGCTCCAGACTCGCCGATCGTGCGTTCAAATCGCACCGACCCCATCAAATAATAGAAAATCCGTAGAATGGCAAAACAAAAGAAGCAGGAAGGTAAAGTCAAGGGGCGCAGGGAAAAAAGAGAAATCGAAGAAAGGGAGAACTCCATTGCTCAAATGTCCACGTCTGAGTTGCTGGAGCACATGACATCGTTGGGCTTAAAGGTTTCTGAAGACGTCGCTCTGGAAATGGCGAGACGAGAGGATGCGATTTTTTACCTGAGGAAGATGCTTCAGGACGCTCAGTATTGGTATCAGGACGGACCGGGCGATGCGTGGATGCCCATTCACGCAATCCATATATTAGCACTCATAAAAACAAGGGATGCGTTAGAGCTTTTACTTGACGTCATGCGATACCGGGGTAAAGACCTGAGCGACTGGCTAACTGAGGATACTCCGGCGTTGCTTGCCGCATTTGGAGAAGATGCGGTAAAGCCATTGAAGGAGTTTGCAAGTGATGAAACGCTCGGTATTTTTGTCAGGGGCTCGGCTACCACGGCGTTGAACGTTATCGCCCATAGGTATCCTGCGCACAGAGATGAACTAATAAACCATTTCCGCATGCTTTTCCAGGATACAACCGATCGACTTTTTGCTGCAATGCTAATCGGGGAACTCGTGTCCTTCAAAGACCCGGACGTTCTGGACGTGGTGTATTCAGCTTTCGATGAGGACCGGGTTGATACTTTCTTTATGCCCCGTGAAGAGGTGGATGATGTACTCAACGCTTCAGAAGAAAAACAGGAATACATGATGTTTATGAAGAAAGACCCTTTAAACCACTTTTCCGAGAAGAACATCGATTACCTCGCGAAAATAACTTATAGCGAAGAGCCGCAAGAACAATAAACACCATTCACATGAGAAGAAGGGAATAATGGTTGGTTCAGTCGCGCACGTGCTTCATTATATGCGCTATCTCAGGCATGATTATCTCGGTCAGTGCCAATCTAACCGCATCCGGCGAGCCGGGGAGGCAAAAAATCGCTTTTTGGGTTATCACGCCGGCAATTGCACGGCTTAAAACTGCCGCGGTGCCTATCTCCTCATAACTTTTCTGCCTGAAAAGTTCGCCAAAACCCTGCATTTCCTTATTCATGAGTTTCGATACAACCTCTATCGTAACGTCGTTTTTTGTCAACCCTGTTCCGCCGGTGGTGATGATGAAATCAGCATCGGTGTTCAACGCTTTTGATATGCCGGCATGTATCTTATCTTCCTCATCCGGCAGCACGTCATAATAAACCGCTTCATGCCCGCTTTTCGTCACGAACTCTTTCGCTATTTCGCCTGATATGTCTTCTTCACCTTTTTCTTTATTCCAGTATTTAGAGGTGCTTATCGTGAGTATGGCACATTTGTAATGCTTCTTTGCTCCTTTCTTATGTCTTCCGGGGGTTGACATTTTTTAAAAAAATCTATTCAAGCCTCAACTCATCCAATAACATACTGATATTTATATGTTCATACCATACCCCGGATAGCATCCTTTACCTTCCCCATTTTTGGCTTTATTGACTCAAAATCAAAGCCTTTATCCGCAGCCACGAGGAATATAAACTCTTCGCACTTCTCCGTTAATATCACACCATCGTCAGCCTTCGTTATTATCTCTTCCATATCGCCCTTTTTAAGCATTCTCGTGCATTTCTCCGTAGTTCTCATCATCATCGCTATCACTGCTGACAATGGTGACACTTCCTCTTGAGCATGCTTGTTCAAAAATTCTACCATTATTCCATCCCTCGTGACCACTGCGGAGGCGTTTACGCCTTCTGTTGCTACCAACTCCTTTAGCGCAAGCTCAAGTTCTGACCCGTCCATTTTTTTATCCCTCTTCACCCCAGATTTTTAAGGCTGATAATACAAATACCTTTCTTTTTATTTTGCATTTTTCAATAGTCATATCACACCATCCCCTCAATAGCAGCCTTTACCTTCACCCGCTGGGGCTTAATTGACTCCAGGTCAATACCTTTATCCACTGCCACGATGAATATGAAGTCCCCGTGCCTCTCTGTTAATAACACACCACCATCAGCTTTCGTTATTAGCTCTTCCACCTTGCCCTTTTTAAATAGCCTCGTGCATTTCTCCGCTGTTATCGCCATCATCGCTATCAATGCTGATAATGGTGACACCGCCTCTGGAGTATGCTTATTCAAAAATCCTACCATTATTCCATCCCTTGTTACTACTGCACCGGCATTCACGCCTTCCGTCTCTACCAGCTCCTTTAGCGCAAGCTCAAGTTCTGTTCCGTTCACTTTCTCCTTCTTCACCCCATAATTTTATTCCTGCTATTGCCAATACGTATATCCCAATCACTAACACAATCCTACCAATCACCAAAAACACCCTACCCCATGGAATAAGCTCATACGAATCTATGTATGTGTAGTATGCCCGGAACAAAGAGCCAACAACCCTTATTGCCCCCGAAGCAGCTATTATATCCCATCCTAACTTGAATATGACGAAACGGAATTTCCTTTGTGCGTAGATTGCCACTGCTAATATGAGAATACCGGCTACTAAATTGACCAATTCCACTATGGTTGCGCTGTCTATCTCCATGTCACCAAATTTACTTTTCTCCTTCTTTCATTATATATTTTTCTATTTATTTCACATTTTTCAATTTGCATTTCGTAAGAACATTAATTATGTTCCCCTATATGCAAATAAAGTTTGCATAAAAGAAAAAAACTGACGGAAAAAGTGGAAGAAGTGATTTCTGAGCTTAAAAAGAGGATTTAGAGTTTTCAGCACCTTCAAAAATTTACCGCCGAGAACGCGGAATTAGGGGTTTAGTTTATTAGCGGTTCAGCTCGTTAGCTAAACCTCCAAACCCCCAAACCCCAAACCTCTAAACCCTAAAACGTAAACCCCTAAACCTACATTCTCTGCGTTCTCCGTGAACTCTGCGGTTAATCTGACAATGTCAAGCTATTTATGTCATAAAAACAATATAATAATTAGTGTACTGATACTGATGCTGAAAAGGGCAAGCACCTTTAAGGTATCTCGAGAGGGGGGAAGAAGGAAGAGGATTATTTGAGTTCGCTATGTGACTTTCGGATTTTGCAGGACTGGTAAGGAATCCTTTTTTGGAGGTGATACTAATTATGGATGCTAGAATAAGAAAATGTCCAGAATGTGGGTCTAAAAGCATAATAACCGACTCTAAGCATGCGGAACTTTACTGTGCCGATTGTGGGATGGTAATAGCCGAGAATCTCGTGGACCCTGGACCCGAATGGCGTGCGTATGACCAAGAGCAAGCATCTAAGAGGATAAGAACAGGTCCTCCTATGAGTTATAGAATACACAATAAAGGACTGGGCACACCCACGCCAAAATTGTCCGTGCGAACGAGAAGATTACAATGGGCAGGTATGGATAGCAGTGAAAAAACGCTCGCATTCGCACTTGGTGAGATAGATAGAATGGCATGTGCACTCAAGCTGCCGAACGATATCAAGGAGGCAACTGCGGTGTTATACCGAAAGGCGGCGAAGCGGAATTTGATTAAAGGGCGGAGTATAGAAGAATTGGTTTCGGCGATGCTGTACATTATTTGCAGGCAGTGCGGAGTTCCACGAACGTTGAAAGAGATTGTAGCGGTATCAAGAATGCCGTTGAGGAAAATAAGGAGGGCATATTTTTTTCTTTTAAAGAAGTTGGAAATAAAGCTTGCACCGGCTGACCCCGCACGCTACATCCCGCGGTTCTGCTCCGAGCTGGGATTAAGTGATGTGACAAGAGAAAGAGCAATAGAAATATTAAAAAAGGATAGGGGAACGGGAGCAGCTAAGGGGTGGGGACCAACGGGGACGGCAGCGGCGGCGATATACATTGCCACGATTTTAAGTGATGAGTTCATGGCGGAGAAGGAAATAGCCAAAGTCGCAGGTACAACCACGATTACACTTCGAACCAGGTATAAGGAATTGGAGAAGAGGTTAAAGTTAAATATGGATGTCCTTTCCCCACGTCCTTATCGAGAAAAGGGGGATTTTTTTCTGCTCTCGATTATTTGAATGACAACCATATATCATGCCTTGGGCTTGCACATGCACCAGCCACCGGGGAACATCGAATTACTGCTGGAAACGAACGAATGGGGAGCGAAACAGATAATTCTATGCTATGAACGACCATTGAAATATGCGATGCGATATGAGGGCGTTGCAAAAATCCATCTGGGCTTTTCCGGGATATTGTTAGAACAGCTTTGCGCCCCGCGAATAATAAAAAAATGCTCATCCGTATTGAATTTGAAACGGATGGTTAGCGAATATCCAGGGGCAGAGGGTATTGAATTCGTGGGTATGGGCTATTACCACCCTCTTTTTCCTTTGATCCCTATGGAAGATTGGAAACCGCAGATAGAGCGATGGAAGGAAAAAGCGAAGGGGCTCGGGTTTGTAGCGGAAGGTTTCTGGCCTCCGGAGATGGGCTTCTGCATGGAGATGATTCCTGCGTTGGAAGAAACAGGATTTAAATATGTGATTGTTGACGGTGTGCACGTGAAGCCGGTCAAAGAAAATCTGTCAATAGAAGAAATCATGTATAAGCCACACATTGCAGAATACGATTCATCGGAGATAATAATTATCCCACGGGATAGAGACATAAGCAATGCACAGGAAAGCGGGCTTGACACGGGCTGGTTTGAGCGCGAAGTTATGCATAAAACAGAGAAATGCGAGGGGAATTGTCTCGTAACAACGTGGTCAGATGGCGAAAATGGCGGTTGGTTCAGACAGATGCACGAAGAATCCGGATTCTGGGGGCATTTCTTCGCTCCATACATGGAGAAGGTAAGAAAAGGCGATTGCACCATCACGCCAATAAAGATAAGCGAGTTTATAGAAGAGAATCCGCCTGAAACTTACGTCGAGGTTCGAACTGGCGCATGGAACGTAGCTGACACGAGTGGATACGATTTCAGTCAATGGGAAGGTTCAGAAAAGCAGCGGGACGGCATTGAAGAGCTGTGGGCTACGAGTAGGGAATACCACAGGTTCGGTAGGAGGATACCTGCGGTAGAGGAGCATATATTGAGGGCGGAAACGAGCTGTAATCTGTTCTGGGGCGATGCCAGGGTTCACAGGATATACGAGGATACGAAAGAAGCTAAGCGGTTGATGGGAAGGATTAAGGTTAAAGAATAATAGATAATAACAATGAGTAAAAAGATGCGGTATAAAATACTAAACGGAGACTGTCTGGAATGGCTTGATAAATATTCTGAAAGAAATAACCATCTTACCTTTGTTGACCCACCTTTCAGGCAAGGGAAAGATTATAGATTCTTTGATGACAATCAGCCTGAGGAAAAATACTGGGATTGGCTGAGAGACGTCTTATTAAAAGTCTATGAAATTACAGTTGAAGGGGGCGCTGTTTACTTCATGCAGAGGGAAAAGAACACGGAAAACGTGTTGAAAATACTGAGGGAAACAGGATGGACTTTTCAAAATCTGATTATATGGAAAAAAAAAACATCTGCAGTCCCATCTGAGGTCAGATATTCCAAACAATATCAAATTATCGCTTTTGCAACCAAAGGTAAGAAACCAAGTGTGTTTAACAAATTGCGTGTGGATTTACCCATTCCGCCCGAGTATAAATATGAAAGACCCAATGGCGTCTATATCACAGATGTATGGGTCGATGTTAGGGAATTAACATCGGGATATTTTGCGGGTGATGAAGCAATAAGAGATGCTAAAGGAGATAGAGTTCATACGCAACAATCCCCCGTTGCTTTACTTTTGAGAATTATCCTGACTTCTACTCTTGCTGGCGATACTGTATTAGACCCTTTTGCTGGGACGGGAACTGCACTGGTAGTCGCTCATCAGCTAAAGCGTAATTCGATAGGCATAGAAGTAGACCCCGAATATGTGAAGATTATCGAGGACCGTCTAAATCATTTAAGACCCGCCGACGATATTATGAAGTATTATGACTATTATGGGCATACACCAAATTTGAGGGATATTTGGTCTGTTGAAAAAGTCCCGCTCATTGTTGAACAGAGGAGGTTATTCTAAAATGTATGAATTTACCGATGCTGTGGATTTTTACATTGGAATAATCAAAGCTCTGAAATCAGGGATAATCAATCCTCACTCGCCGTTGGAAGAGATTGTTTTAAAAGCAGGTAATGATAGCTTTGCTTATATTGACAATCGTAGAGATGCGAAGGGAAAACAAGGTTACGATTTGTGGGGAACTGCTAAAAATCAGTGTGAAGACGAGGAACAATTTATAAACTGGATTAAAAGCAGGGGGATAGCCGAGAAACTTTTATATTCCAAATCAGAGCAGTTTCCTGATTTTATATTTAAAGTGAGAAAGCATGAAGGTAAATTGATCTGCGGCAGTTTGTTAGAGTTAAAAGACTCAAAAAGTGGTAGCATAGCGTCGTTCAATTCGACACTGCCCACAAAATACAAAAGCCTTGAGGAAATAGATGTAATTAATAGCAAGAACCTCGTATCAAGAGTAGCTTCGATTATAGACGGTAAATTATCTTCGGAAAGATTCTACCATACATTTGAGAGGCGATGTTTTTATCTTGTAAGAACACAGGCTGGTAAAGATGACAAAGTAAAAATCTCTATTGTGGACGGCTCATTTTTTGAAACACTCCCTAAGGAGCACCTCATTTATCAAATGTTTTTGAATATTTTGCGTGCTCATATAGAGAAAAAAGAAATCAAAATACCCCCTGAGACACTTACTCAACTTGAAAAAGCTCTTTCACAGGTTACCGACCAAACAATAATAGCAAGTTCGCAAATCATAGAAAAAGCCTCAGTGCGACCACGACTGAGAATTATGGCAGAAGTGCACTCAGAAGGAAATCCACACAGCAGTTTTTATCCTGAAGTTTCAGAGCGAAGTTTAAATTTCATTGCCGGTGCACCGGCATATAAAAAAGAACTTGCTGAGGCAATATCTCAGAAGATACCCGAAATAGAAGTATTTACCATTCGTCACAGAAGGAATGGAGAACATGGTGTGTTTCAATTCAGGTTTTAGTCTCATCAAGCGAAAATGCTCAAAGAAGAAGCGTTATTAGAAACCACGAAAAGGATATTTAAAGATGCATCAGTGGAAAACGGAGCGATAGTTGCTGCTAATACCGATAAGAAATATTATCCACGAGATGCTTCACCTTATCGCTACGTCTGGGTGAGAGACGCCTCATACATAAGTGTCGCAGCAGATATTATGGGCATAGGAATTCAGGAAGATTTTTTCCAGTGGTGTTTGGAAAGGGCGGAAGGGTTTGACCGGGATGGTGTTTTCTATCAGACGTATCATACAAATGGCGCAAAAGCAGGCGGGCAATTCCAGCCAGACCAAACGGGCACTTTATTGTGGGCTGTCTGGCACCACTACACCCATCAACGAAGAACTGAGGATGCCATTGAGTTCAAAGACTTGATAGAGAAAGCTGCGGATGGAATCTGTAAACGCTGGGACAGGAATCATTTTATCGTGCCGACATACGACTTATGGGAGGAGAGATGCACGTTTCCCGACCTCGAAGATAATCATACTTATTCCTTAGCGGCATGTGCGAGAGGGCTTAGATGCGCAAATGCGATGATGATAGAACTAAAAAACGAGAGCAAAAATAAGATATGGCTGAGACGTGCGAAGGAAATGGAGGAAACGATAAAAAACCTTTCTTTCAAAAAGAAAGCTTTACCAAAGAAATATTATAAAGGATATTTCTTGAGAACTTTTGGTAAGATAAACGACTACAATGTTGATGCGTCCGTGCTTGGGTTAGTGTATCCGTTTGCGGTATGCAGTGCGAATGACCCGCGGATGGTGAATACGGTAAATGCAATGGAAAATAAGATAGTAGAGAACGGTGGCGTTCATAGATACGAAAAGGACGTTTACGACGGGTGGACGCAAGATGGTGAGTTGAGGCGCAAAGGAGCGGGTGCATGGCCTCTGCTCAATTTCTGGATGGCTATATATTACGAAATGCGCGGAGAGAAGGAAAAGGCGAGGGGATACCACGAATGGGTTTTGAACCGTTTAGACCGCCCTTACATTCCTGAGCAGGTATTTGATAACGAATTGCAAAAATCCGTTTGCCCGCTTGTATGGGCGCATGCTATGTTTGTAATAACACAAACTGTCTTGTGAAAGAAAGTTTGATCAAAGAAACTTATAATAAGTCATGAACCCAAGCATAGACCTCCAACCGACAGAGCACAAAAATCCCGCACTAACAAAGCATGTCATACTTAAACGACCACAAGCATCGTGGTCTCAGTCGGTTTTCTCCGTCCCTTTTGACGATTCGTCGGAAAAAATCGTTCCTAACAGAGATTATCCTTATGAAGGGCTCTCAGTTTTGATAGAAGGAGAGAATTTTCATTTCATGGATGGAATAGCAGTGGGAGCGAAGAAAGAAGCGCGATACGTGAAGCTACGGGCGAAAAAAGTGGCTGTTTCTCCCTGGAAGGCTATTTACTATTACGAAAATGAAGATAGTGTAAATCTCGCTATAAGTTACTATTTGAT
>Ga0209986_10000985_pt1 | contig 27802 bp, 28 predicted proteins | sample BlataG_FD_183168 | JGI IMG/M metagenome (GOLD analysis project Ga0209986, IMG submission 183168) | Deep subsurface microbial communities from Black Sea to uncover new lineages of life (NeLLi) - Black_00105 metaG (SPAdes) (version 2) | ecosystem: Environmental > Aquatic > Marine > Oceanic >...
GGATGACGTTCAGCTGCTGGCGCATGATAAAAGTGTTTTGTTGCCAGCGGCCCTGTCAAATAATTCACCTCCCCGCACACCCCAAGAAGTTCAGGCGTTCGATGTTGTGTAGGACCACTCGGATCAGCAACTCCCTCCGCCGCTGCATGTGATCCCGTGAACTCAGACACTCTCCGTTCCTCTGCTTCATCACGCTGAACACCGTTTCTGCAAGACTCCTCCTTCCGTAGATGTGACTCCTCTTCCATTCCTCCGGGTCTGGCCGATACTCTCTGATCAACTGTCCATATGCTCGGTGTCCCTTCGAGGTGGCAGTCAGGTTCTCCTTTGGCTCGATGGCCGCGTACCCACCTGCATCATGGATGAACTGGACATTCTTTCTCGAGATGTACGCCTTGTCACCATAGACTGTCTCGAGATTGGACTTCAGCACCCTCCTGATCAGGGCCACCATGCACCTTGCATCACCACCCCGCTTGACTCTCACCCTGGTGGCATTGATCAACAGCGTGTCGGTGTCCACGGCGTTGTGTAGGCCGTCGAAACGTCGTTTCCGGACCTTCTTGAACTTCACATGCACCCATTCTCCACCAGTGGGGTGTGAGAACCCTGATGAGTCCACGGCGATGTTCCTGGGAGGTGGTCGTCTCCGGGCGAGGAGTTGGTACATTCTGTGAAGATGATGAGTGTCGATTCGTCTCAGGGCGGCGTGGAGAAGGGCATGACTGGGAGCTCTCTCAAGGTCGAGTCTATCAAGGAGGTGGGGATTGAAGTTGACATATGCGACAAAGTCACGATAGCTGAGTCCGAGGTCGAACTTGAGTCCGAGAAGGACAAAGAGGACTGGGAGAGGGAACTCGACAGGTCGACCATGTCTGGACCTGGTGTCTGGGATGGTATTGCAAAGGCTGATAAGTTCGTTGAGCAGAAAGTGATAACGGCGAGCCTTGGTCGCATTGTATGATACTTGATAGCTCATGAATCATGTGACGTGGCTGGCTCGCCTCTGAATTCTTGTATTATTTGACAGGGCCACTGAGTTCGAAACCCTTTTAGGTACCCGCATCAATAACGTGATTTCAGAAAGGAACGCAAATCCTTCCTAGGATGGAGAAAAAATGGATGAAAAGAAAGTAGCCCTCTTCTTGCTGGCTATTCTTCTTTGTATACCTGGTGGAATGCCAGTAAGAGCCCAGGCCGACGATGAAATGACGTTCGTCATGGCCTATCCTTCGGACATAGGAGAGCTTAATCCCATGTTCTACCGAAGCGAACGCTCTCACTGGTACGACATGCTGGTGTACGATACGCTAATCTCGTATGACAACGACCTCAAAGCCATACCGTGGTTAGCAGAAGATTTTTCTGTAACAGCAGATGGGCTTTCGGTCACATTCACTCTTAGAACGGGTGCCGTGTGGCATGATGGAACACCGCTCACGCCGGATGATGTGGAATTCACCTTCAACTACTACAAGGACGCACCGGTGGATGCAGTCGCATGGTCTTTCATGCAGCATGTTTCCAGTGTTGTCGTGAGTGGCCAAGATATCACGGTCACCCTTGATCAGTCGTTTGCGTTTGCATTGCAGACGCTCGGGGAGCTGTACATTCTGCCGGAACATATCCGCGACGGAATTGCCGCGGACCACGCGAGTTGGAATGACGAGGACAATGTAACCGCTCACATCGGTTCAGGGCCATTCGAGTTCGTGGAGCGCGTTCCAGACGAGTATACGAAACTTACAAGGAACGATGATTGGTGGGGTGCAAGCAACCCTCATGTTGGACAAATCCCGAACATTGAAACCGTACGAATCGACGTTGTGCTTGGACAGGACGCAAGAATCCTTGCGATGCAGGCCGGCACCGCCGACTCCGAGAGGTACGAAGTCTTTGGACCGTACGTGAGCACGGTTTTGAACGCTCCAGAACTCGACCTGGTCACAGGCGTTGTTTCTCAGTGGGATTACGTCATTGGCTTCAACATGACGATTCCGGGCTTCGACGACCTCGAAGTACGGAAAGCGTTTTGCTACGCCATCAATCGTGATCAGTTGGTAGACATTGGAAGGCTCGGCTTTGGAACACCAACCAATAGCTCAATCCCATATGAGTTCTTCCCAGAGTTCTATCACGAGGATGGTGCATTCTACGAGTACAATGTGACAATAGGTAATCAGATTCTTGAGGATGCAGGTTATGTTGATACCGATGAGGACGGCATACGTGAGTTCCCCGGTGGCGATCCGTTGGAGTTCGACCTCTGGGTTCTCTCTTGGGATGACATCAGCATCGCGACTGGAACTGGGGTTAGGCTGCAGCTCGCAGAGATAGGCATTGACATCAACGTCGTAATCAAAGACGATGCGACCATGTACGATGGAATCTACGAAGAACCACGTGCATTCTCGATTTACGAGATGAGCCATGGTTACGGCAGCGTGCCAGACCACATCTGGTGGCGTGCCCACTCGAGCAACATAATCGATTGGGGTGACAACTGCTACGGTCTAGACAACTCGACTGTAGACGACATTCTGGACGACTTCATGGCTGCAACGCCTGTAGAGATGGCTGCTGCCGCCAAGGATGCGCAGGTTGCCCTCAAGGAGAACATTCCCTACATACCAATCTTCTTGTCGGATGACACTCACGCAATCAGGAAGGAATGGTTGAACTACACCAAGAAACCTGGTGGAGTGTTCACCTCGTTTAATCCGCAGACCATGATCTTCATGTATGATTCGGGCGCTGTGACTGAGGCGCCACCGGGTGTGGACTATGTTCTCATCCTTGGAGTCGGCGCAGGAGCTCTAATTATTGGTGTCGTCTTCACATGGTTCCTCATGAAGAAGAAAGCTTAGATCAATAGAAGGGACCTAGGCAGGTCCCTTTCCCCCTTTTTTTGCGCTGGCTTTGTCCGATAGTTATTAAGGTGCGCTATGCCTTCTCTACTGAGAGTATCACGAGAGAGGAGGACAAGCTAGTTTGTCAGTAAGGAAGCCAACGATGGGAACAGCACGATACATTGCTCAGAGAATTCTGCAAACGATTCTCGTGTGGTTTCTCATCATCACACTCAACTTTTTCATTTTCCGGGTCATGCCGGGGGACCCGAGGATGGCACTGCTCGGGCCGGGGCTTTCACCCGAACTGCGACAGCAAGTGATTGAACGCTTTGGCTTGGATAGGCCGCTCTTTGAGCAATACATTCTCTATATCGCCAACTTGTTGCGCTTCGAGTTCATCGTCATCCCGCCGCTTGTCATTCCTATATGGACACCGGACCTAGGGTTTTCGTTCTCTCACTTCGGAGAACCAGTGACAGAAACCATCTTTGAGTTCCGCTTCATGAATACGTTCATCCTCATGGGGGCATCGATTCTTGTTGCAGTCATTATTGGGATGATAATGGGGGTTATCGCGGCTGCGCGTCGCGGTTCGAAGATCGACACGGGTTCCACGGTCGCCTTCCTTGTAGCCTACAGCCTGCCAGTCTTCTGGATTGGTCTCCTTATACTCCTCGTCTTTGGCTACTATGTACCTATCATCCCTCTTGCAGGAACAATCACACGAGGCATGGATCATCCGGACATCATTTCGTATATGTTGGACTATCTGTGGCACATGGCGGGCCCCTTTGTCGTGCTGACGTTATCATTCATCGGTGGGTTCTATCTTATTATGAGGGACACCGTTCTCGATGTCTTCACTCAAGACTACATACTCGCAGCTCGAGCCAAGGGCCTCAAGGAGCGTACGATACTCTTTGGCCATGCGATGCGCAATGCTATGCTACCTATGATTAGCGTCATCGCAGTGAACCTGCCGTATCTCATTAGCGGCGCAACCATGACTGAATTCGTCTTCAGTTGGAGTGGAATCGGACTACTGACATACCACTCGGTGTTGTCCGTGGATTATCCAGTACTCCAAGGAATCTTCCTATTCCTTGCCACCATTACTCTGTTATCAAACTTTGCGGCGGACTTGTTGTATCTAGTCCTAGACCCAAGAATCCGGTACTAAGGAGGTGAATGAAGAAAATGGAAATGAGCGATGAATCCCTCGAAACCCAAGCGCAAACTAGCGACACAATCGAGATTCCTCAGCCAATACACGCACGAATTGTGTCACTTGGAGCGTTTGTGCTCCTGACAGTGGTCGTGTTTGTGGCTGTTGACATGTTTACTGGCACGCTGGCCGGAGCACTCGCTTACTCATTTGTCGGTCTTGAAGAGGAGCTGAGTGCCTTGGTCGTCCTCGGCGTTAGGGCGGCTAGCATTGTGCTGTTTGCAGTTGTGGTGATTCTAGCCTACCTAGGCAAACCCCTCTACGCACATAAGGCAGGACGCATCCTGGAGAAGACCCTGCTTCTTGGAGTTGCTATGCTAGTCACGGTCATGATAAGCCTCGGTCTCGGCGTTCTCTTGGTCTTCCTCATGTTCTTCTGGAGTCCATCTCAGCTTGAGAGTAGGGATGTAGACAAAGCACGCCTTCATTCACTGGTATACCGGGGCGTTGTGGTAGGTGTTCTGCTCGGATGGATGGTGTTAGAAGCAGCGCTTTCTGAGGCAGTGATAGGAACTACACTCCTTACGCCAGTTTTAATTCAACCATTCTCATCCATACTTGCTAATTATGCGGTGAGCTATCTCTCGTTCGTGGCCCTGATGATAGTAGTGCCCTTCTATATGCTCATACCTAAGCTTATCATCGCTCTGTGGAAATATAGAGCCCGTGTGGAATCGTTCTGGCTGGAGTTCATCCACGAGCCCATGGGGATGGCCGGTCTAGTCATCATTGGGTCAATAATCCTTGTGGCTGCATTCGCACCGTTTATCGCCCCGTATGCCTGGGATGCGGGTTCGCTGAATCTGGAAGACCTATTCCAACCCCCGAGTCCGGAGCATATACTTGGGACTAATCAGAATGGCGAGGATATCTTCAGCAGACTGATATGGGGCGCTCAAATTTCGCTTGCTGTCGGGTTGACTGCAGCTATCATCTCCGTAACCATTGGTACCTTGGTTGGGTTGATTTCAGGGTACTATGGAGGTCATATCGACACGATTCTTATGCGCATCACAGATGTCTTCCTCTGCCTTCCAGTCCTGCCTTTGATGTTGATATTCCTCGTTATGTTCGGACAAGGACTTCAGAATGTCATCCTGGTCATAGCACTCCTCGGATGGACTGGCACTGCACGTATGGTCAGGAGTGAGGCTCTATCGCTTCGAGAGAGACCCCTCACCGAGGCAGCCCATGCAATAGGTGCCGATGACACATACATACTCTTCCGTCACATCCTGCCCAATGTGATGCCCCTCATCCTAGCGAATATGATTCTGGGCGTGGTCAATGCGATTCTGAGCGAGGCCGGGATAGCATTCCTTGGATTTGTCGACATACACGGTCAACCCAGTTGGGGTGTTATTCTCCATTGGGCATCAAAAGGCGCAGCACTACTGAACAACTCATGGTGGTGGATCATACCTCCAGGTCTGATGATTCTCCTCACAACTCTTGGGTTCGTGTTCATCAGCCATGCAGCAGACAAGGTTGTGAATCCACGTTTACGCGGGAGGCGACGCTGAAATGGCAGTTCTTGAAGTTGAGAATCTCAAGACCTACTATTACCTCGGCAAGGAGTCAGTCAAGGCCGTAGACGGTGTGTCCTTCAAGATAGAGGCGAAGGAAACTCTGGGACTCGCTGGTGAGTCAGGCTGCGGCAAGACAACTACTGCATACAGCATCATGCGTCTACTCCCTGAGAACGGTCAAATTGTCCAGGGCACCATAAGGCTTGGAAATGAGGAAATCACGGCTCTCAGTGAAGAGGAGATGAGGCATATAAGATGGAGAAAAGCCTCCATAGTCTTCCAATACGCCATGAATGCGTTCAATCCTGTGCTTCGCATAGGTGCCCAGATTGTTGAAGTGATTCGCGAGAAGGAAGGCGTTAGCAAGGAAGAGGCGAGAGCCACTGTTTCCGATCTTTTCGATGAGGTGGGTCTAGAACCGAAGAGACAAAGAGACTACCCTCATGAGTTCAGTGGCGGAATGCTCCAACGCGCCATCATTGCCCAGTCTCTTGCGTGTGACCCAATGCTCGTTATTGCAGACGAGCCGGTGACAGCCCTTGACGTGATAGTCCAGAACAAGATACTGGACTTGCTCAGGAAGCTGCAGGAAAAGTACGAGCTTGCTGTCCTGTTCATCACTCACGATCTATCAGTTGTTGCAGAGAACTGTCACAACGTAGGTATAATGTACGCTGGCAACTTGGTTGAAGTGGGCAGCGCGGAGGCAGTGTTCAAGCACAATCTGCATCCATACACATCCAAGTTGATTGGTGCTTTCCCGAGTGTAGTTGGGGAAAAGACGCGCCTGCAGTTCATTCCAGGTGCTCCTCCAAACCTACTGAATCCTCCCGTTGGCTGTAGGTTCCATCCAAGGTGTCCCTATGCTCAGGACATCTGCAAAGAGAAGGAACCTGTGTATAGAGAAATCAACCAGGGACATTACGCCAAGTGTCACTTCGCTGGAGAACTGTCTTTCGAGGTGATTGAATGACATCAGTAGAGCCCATCCTTGAAGTTCGGAACCTAAAGAAATGGTTCCCCGTGCGTTCAGGACTCCTTTCTTTCATGGAGGAAAAGAGATACGTAAAGGCTGTAGACGATGTGAGCTTTGATGTCCCGAGAGGCGGCTCAATCGCCATTGCAGGCGAGTCTGGCTGCGGCAAGACGACACTGGCTAGAACCATCCTTCGTCTTATTGAACCCACGTCAGGAAGTGCGTACTTCGAAGGAGTCAACATATTCGATTTGACGCGAGAGGAACTCCGCCTGTTGAGGCTGAAAATGCAGCTCATCTTCCAGAACCCCTACGAGGTCCTAGACCCGAGACTCACCATTGAAACACTCGTCGGCGAGGGGCTCACCATTCACAAAATCGAAGAAAATGAAGCCGAACTGCGCCGTCGCGTTCTTGCTGCTCTCGAGGATGTGAGGCTCATGCCCGCAGAGGATTTTGCAAGGCGCTACACACATGAGCTCAGCGGAGGTCAGCTTCAGAGAGTGGCAATCGCACGTTCGCTCATATTGGAGCCGAATCTCATAATCGCTGATGAACCAGTGTCCATGCTTGATGCAAGCATTCGAACCGAGATCATGAACCTAATGGAAGACCTGCAGGAGGAACATGGCCTCACCTATATCTTCATCACTCACGATTTGGCTCAAGCACGATACATCGGCGATTACATCGTCATAATGTATCTTGGACGCGTCCTAGAAACGGGGCCAATGGAGGAGGTCATCATGGACCCGCTTCATCCTTACACAAAGGCGTTGGTTTCAAACATCCCGATACCAGACCCCACGCATAAGAGGGATAGGATAATGCTGCCAGGAGAAACCCCAACTCCCATCGACCTTCCTCCAGGATGCCGCTTCAAGCCTCGCTGTCAGGAATTCGGTCCTCAGTGCAAAGCCGAAGAGCCTGAACTGGTTGAGGTCAAGCCCGGCAGATTCGTAGCCTGTTACTTCTAGCGGATAGAAAACCCAGACAGGAAACCAAACTGAGGAGGAGGGATAACATAGAAGACTTGCAAAAGAGGACTGATTGGGCGAGCCTCAAGTCAATCTACAACTCATCGCTTTTCTGCAGTTTGGGCTTCTTCTATGTTTCATTTATTCTTCCAATCATGGCGGTCACAATGGAAGCAGATGCAATCCAGGTGGGGATGATTTTCGCGTCATTCACTCTTGGAATCGCGGTATTCTCGCCATTAGCCGGAAGAATCGTGAAGAGAAAACGAAGACGTCAAGCAATCTTTGCAGGAGCTCTGCTTCGGTCCTTCTCATATATCGGAATGGCTATGGCAATTTACTTCGGCTTAGTAGATTTGCTCATTCTCAATAGTCTTGTGTGGGGATGCGGAGCAGCCTTCTACTATGTAGGCAGTGATGCAGAGATTTCCGAGCGAGCAATTCATGAAAATCGAGCAGAAGCTTTCGGGCGTCGGGAAGCCGCAAACGGGCGCGGGTCCATAATAGGGGCGTTTATTGGTTTCAGCCTTCTAACCATCTTCAACGGAATTATCCCGTTCTTGTTCTTTGCTGCGACCAGCTTAATTGGTGGAGTGATAGTGCTAGCAAGTCGAGTGCCGCCAGTCGAGCACGAAGCGCCGGTTCGCTCACAAGACAGGCAGGCCGCAATCGCTGTTGGCATAGTGGCGTTGGTCATAGCTGCAGCCATCGATGCCTTTGGGATGTCACTTCTATCGCCATTTGTCGAGCTATTCATTCTCGAGAGATTCACCACAGACATTGTGCTCATAGCGCTTGTCTACCTTCCCCCGGGCATCATCATTTCATTCGTCAGCGGCCCCATAGGAAGATATGCAGACAAAGCCAACAAAATCCTCGTGGTTGCGTTAGCATCCTTGATTGGGTTTGCCACAAACATCATGCTCGTCTTCGCTCCCGACCTGTGGTGGATTGCCGCAATCTTCATCGTTCAGACCGTTGTTGGCACAGCAGGTCACACTGTGATGTCTTCTGTATTTGGCACAGCTTACGAGGGGAAGGCTGACGAGGGGTTTGGACACTTACGCGGTGTGCTGGCCTTCGCGAGATTCGTTGCGCCTATCGTGGGAGGGATGATGTGGGTCTCACTCAACCCCGCTGCTCCATTCGTTATGGTGGGGATTATGGAACTGCTTCTGGTTCCCGTGTATTACGTTGGCATGAAACGGTATCAGCAAGCTCTATTCCAGCAAGCAACTGAACTCGGAAACAAGTGAACTGCTTGGTCTAAACGTTCATTGCGTAAGTAATATAGGCGAGCACTACGAGCAGGTGCTGAAGGGTGCTACAATATGACTGCGAGAGTAGCGATTAATGGTTTTGGAAGGATTGGACGTGGCTTTCTCAAGGCTGCGTTGAAGAGTAAAGAGTTTGAAGTCGTAGCAGCAAACGACCTCACTGACGAACGCACTAATGCTCACCTTCTCAAGTACGATACCGTCATGGGAAGATTCGACGGGACTGTTGAGTATGAGAAGGGAAGCATAACCGTCAACGGTAAAGAGATCAAGATTCTTGCCGAGAGGGATCCTGCTAAGCTTCCATGGAAGGAGATGGGCATTGACATCGTGATGGAGTGCACAGGCTTTTTCAGTAAACGAGAGGACGCGGAGAAACATCTCACTGCAGGAGCCAAAAAGGTCGTGATAAGCGCTCCCGGCAGTGGCGAAATGCTCACTGTCGTGCTGGGCGTCAATGACGCAGATTACGACCCCTCAAAGCATCACGTTATCTCAAACGCCTCCTGTACGACAAACTGTCTTGCTCCACTAGTCAAGGTTCTGGATCAGAGCTTTGGACTTGAAACAGGTTTGATGACCACAATTCACGCTGTGACAAACGATCAGCGGATGTTGGACATGTGGCATAAGGACCTGAGAAGAGCCAGGGCGGGAGCCTGGAACATGATCCCCACAACGACCGGAGCTGCTAAAGCAATCGGTTTGGTCTATCCTAAGATGGTCGGCCGGTTGAACGGCATGGCAATCAGAGTTCCATTGATGGATGTATCGTTGGTCGACTTGGTTGCTGAGGTTGAAAAGGAAGTAACTGTAGACATTGTTAATGAAGCATTCAAGAAGGCCTCCGAGAAGGGAGACATGGCTCCGTACCTTGGTTACGTTGATGAGCCGCTTGTATCATCCGATTTCATTAACGACACGGATTCCTGTTCCTTCGACTCCATTGCGACGATGACTCAGGGGAATATGGTCAAGGTTCTTGGCTGGTATGACAATGAATCAGGCTACGCGCATCGCCTAGCTGATCTGGCAGCGTTAATAGCCAAGAAGCTGTAGACAATCAGTCCACACGCTGTGTTGCTAGAGGGCCTGGTAAATTGGTGTTGCCAGGCCATCCATCTGGCCATTGGATGCAAGGCTGATTTCAGAGCGGAGCCGCTCGAGCATCCTTCGACGGAGGGGTTGCCTGTAGCGTTGGGCAAGCAAGGAAGTCATTTCATAGTACTTCTTTGACGTATCTTCGTTTCCTTCGACCGCCTTCAGACGCGCTAGGTTCCATGTAATAAGAAGATCATCACGATTAAGACTAAACGCTTCCTCGAACAATCGAACGGCTTCAGCCAGTTCATGATTAGCAAAAGCTTTTGCACCGTGAGCGAAACTCTGTTCTGCAAGGCGCTTCACTCCTTCTTCAGAGAAGTGGCTCAGGATTTTGTCGTCAGATAGCCCCTCACGTGTTCGTCGCAACTCCTTCAAGACCGCTTGGTCTTCTATTCCAGCAAGAAGCTTCTTGACAGTAGCAATCCCCATGTTCCGGATAGTAAGGTACGTCTGATTCTGAGTACCGACCTGAACCGGAACTTGCATGAGTAGATGCAATAAAACTGCAGGGAAGTCAAGAGCCCCCAGCGTTTCGAGAATCCGCCCATACCTCTTCACCCGAGAAGGTGACTCAGAAATCTGGGTTTCAAGATGCTCGATGAAAGTTAATCCCATTCGTGGATTCTGCACCGCTGATTCCATGGTCAACTGCCTCAACGCAAGTTCATCCCATTTGACACACAGATGATGTGTCAGCGAGGCGAGAGATTGGAAGAGAGTTTCGCAGTCAAGTGCACTAACTTGATCATCGAAATTAACTAAGCCATTGTCTGCGAGAGAACGTCGTACACGCGAAATGACCTGATGGGCAATATGCGATTCAGGTTTCCTGCACTTTACCCACAACGTTGGTTGGATAGTTTTGGTCGCGAGCCTCTTCAACAGGATGTCCTTGAACCCAGCTTCTTTCAACATACGACTGAGCAGTTCCCGGGGGAAGCAGTAACGATGGCCCATACCTGGTGAATCCAAGCCGTAGATCCAGTTCATTAGGAGCTTTCTTTGTGCTTCCCCCTTCTTGAGAAAGTTCGCAAAGGCTGCCTCTATGTCTGGGGTTTCCAGAAGCAGGACGCCCCCCGGTTTCAATACACGGAAAAATTCGGCCAATGCATAGATGCTCTTCGCCGCACCGAGGTGTTCGATTGTGTGCATGCACTCCACAAGACTAGCTGAGTCATCGGGAAATTCTAGATGATATGCAGACATGATGCAATCTGCAACAGAAGGATCAAAGGCATCGATGTTAACGTAGCCCTTCTTGTAGACTGGGCCGCAGCCCACGTGGATTCGCATCGTGCTTACCTGAAGTCTTTCGGACTGATGCTTCCGTAGAGTGTCCCAGGAAGGTAAGTCGTGTTGAAGAACTCCTCATTGATGTAGGCGCCTATGTAGGCGCCTATTGGACTCGATATGATGGCTGAAATCAAGATAAAGAGAAATACACTCACCACAACCAGCTTGAATGCTAAGCTCTCACCCTTGCTTGCGGGCGTGCTTACTGCATCCCGAGCTTCATTGGGTGTAAGGCCTGCCTGAGCACCAAGCAGTTCGACCTTCTCTGAATCAAGGACTGACCTTATCAGGAAACTGCGAAGCCATTCCACAGGCCCAAGGAAGCGGCGGCTCCCTCGGATAGAAACCACATCCAGTTGATACAGACAGAGTTCCATCCAGTTCATGGTTGTATGGTATGGGGGCAATGCCGTTAAGAGTATCGGTTAATGTAGCGCAACCGGCTCTGAATAATCAGCGAGCGTCAATGTGCAAATCCTAACTGAAAGTCCTTCGGACTGATGCTGCCATAGCGCGTACCCGGGATGTATGTGGTGTTTGTAGCGGGGTACTGGCCAAAAACACCCGTTGGGTTTGCCAGAATAACTGATACCACAATTGCGAGAGTGAAGACCATTACCGTCAGCTTGAACAGGATGCTGTCTTTTCTGCTCATTCGAGCGTCAATAACAGCTCCAACCTCGGTATGGGTTAGACCAACCTGAGCGCCAAGCAGTTCGACTTTCTTTGTTTCAGGGACTGAGCCTGTCAAGAAACCGCGCATCCATTCCTTGAGTCCATTGAGCCCGCCTAGCCTATGAAAGCGAACTGCGTTCAATTCGTAGAGAATAAGTTCCCTCCAGCTCATGAGAAGACGGTAGCGTTCTGAAGCATAAAAGCTTTGGATTAGCGTAATGCTAGCCAGTTTCCAATACATACAGACGAATTCCCGGGACCATTCCTACAAGAAGTCCCGTGGACCTATGGCTCCATACAGCGATCCGGGGAGATAGGTCATTCTTTGCCACAGATAGAACGAGCCAACAATCACAATGATGGCCAGAATTATCTTCAACCAATCAGGGAACACGTTTACATCAGGTCTGCTCTCTGCAACCTGTTCAACCTCCGACGCTTCAAGTCCAACTTTGGCTCCAAGACGGACTAGTTCCTTCGAGGGCATTGTTCTCACTGCGTGAACCCCCGCAATTCGGAGAACCAATCGATATAGACGCTCTCCGCCACGAATGCGAAGTATGTCAAGTCCTATGGTGGGGGGATTATTTAGAAGCATATGCTGGCATTAGGCTAACTCCAATAAGAAACTTGCGCAACGCACTCGGGTTGAGAGAAAGCGTTGAATAGCCTAATGCCACTTGATCTTTAGGTGAATGCACGGACTCAATAGGCCATTCCTACAAGAAATCCTTCGGGCTGATACTTGCATAGTCGGTACCTGGAACGTAGGTCGGATTCCTATACCAAGGCACGTACGAGCCTGTCACGGCAATTGCACTAAGAACCAACACAACGACTACGAAAACAACAAGAACCCACTTCAACCAAGAAGGAAGGACCGTAACATTGGGACTCCCGCTGATAGCCTCGTCAACCTCAACCTCCGACAATCCCACGCTAGCGCCGAGTGGCCTGATTCTTCTTCTATATGCCGGGGATATCGATTGATCTTTGAACACCCGCGATAGAATTGTGTATACACGATCTCGACCACTAAGTCGGAGTAGCTCAATCGCAACAGGAATCATATCCGCCATTGACATAACGAAATGGAGTTGTTCTAAGAAGATATAGTTTTGTCAAGATATCAGCTGTTTTTATTCTTGAGTTCCTCTTCAATCAGACGAAGGCAATACGGATCTCGATGAAGTCCACCTGCCATCGAATGAGAAACCGCAGAACAGCCACCCTTGCATATCTTACTGTATGTACAGCTCGCGCACTCGCTGCCCAGATTGGTCCGCCGGACTCTGCGAGTGTACGAGGAAAAAGCGTCATCATTCCAGATCTCTTTCAAAGGCCGTTCGCGAATATTGCCCTCCACGAACTTCGGAGGCAATGCAAGGCACCCGAGGATGTTTCCATTGCTCTCAATCCCAAGTGTTGAAATGCCAGCTTGACAGCCCTGCCATGGATACACCTGCAAGGGGGGCAGAACGCGGGAGAAGTAACCCATGTCGTGCGCGCCTGCAATCATGAGCTCCTTCTTGGAGTATCTTTTCCGGGTGGCAGCAATGAATAGAGCCAACGAGTAGTACTCTTCCTTTGAGAGAACATGATCATATGTAAGCCGCCCGTAAGGCGTGGCCATTTGTATCTGCCACGCTGCGCCCGTGCCCAGCAAGAGTCTTCGGATTGCGGGAAGCTCGCTGAGGTTCATCTTGTGGACAGTGGTGATGACACCAGTTGGCAGGCCAGATTCCACGAATCGGCGAAGCGTTGTTACTACCTGCTTGAAGGAACCCGGAACTCCACGTATCTTATCATGAACAGCGGCGTGACCGCCATCAATGCTCACTGTGACCAGTTCTGGATTGATGTCAAGTATTCTTTGAAATTTGCTCTCAGTGATTTTGTACCCGTTAGTGATAATCGACAGGTCCATACCTACTTTGCGCACTCGTTCTGCGATAACAGGCCAATCTTTCCTAAGTAATGGCTCGCCACCCATCATCGCAACGCCCTGACAACCGATGCCCTTCAGGTCATCACATAGTTGCAATGCCTCATCTGTCGTAAGCTCATCGCTTCGTGCGTTTCCAGCTGCGGAGCCGCAATGCATGCAATTTAGATTGCACTTCAGTGTGATCTCCCAAACAGCACAGCCGGGACCGGGTCGTACCACAGGTATTCATCCCTCCACTTCAAGCATCGATGCGACATGCTTCAGTATACAACTTAACTGTTCACCCTGAAGCAGTTCGCGAGTAACTAAGGATAGTCCGCCTTATCAGCTTGATTGGACAGAGTCGAACTGGAAGAGCCTCTTGCACCCCGTGAAACAGATGCGTCTCACCAACGAGAAGACTTTTCTCAACACCATGAGGCACTTGCAGGTGGATGAACGAGCATGATTGCGATTACAAATGCAACGATAATGTGCCCTGTACAGGGCGTGATAAAGAACGGTATTGTTCTGTTTGACAATGGTAAAATCGTCAAAGTTGGCAAGTCGATAACTATACCCAGCAAGGCCAAGACGATTGACGCCAAGGGGCAGTATGTACTGCCGGGCTTCATAGACGCGCATTGTCACCATGGATTGTTCGACGGTTCGATTGGTTGGGCCGGTATGGACGGAAATGAGATGACAACCCCAATCACTCCCGAGATGCGCGGTATGGACGGTTTCAACCCGTTCGAAGCGTCACTCAAGGAGATAACAAGTGGAGGCGTGACCTGCATCAATACGGGTCCCGGGTCGGGGAACGTGATATCTGGTGAAGCCTTTGTTATCAAGCCAATGGGCGGCAATGTCGTTGACGAGATGATTGTGATGTCTCCGTCGGCGCTCAAAATCGCACTTGGAGAGAATCCAAAAAGAGTACATGGAGAAGATAACAAGAGAATGCCTTCGACTCGAATGGGTGTTGCATCACTTCTGAGAAAGACACTCACAGATGGTCAGAATTACTTGGACGAGTGGAAAGCCTTCGGCGCGAAAGCCAGAGAAGCGAAGGAGAAAGGTGAAGCGGCACCGACGCCGCCCAAGAGAGACCTGGGTCTAGAAACAATAGCCAAGGTCCTCAAGAGACAGATACCACTTCATGCACATTCTCATCGGGCTGATGACATCGCTACCATCATTAGAATCGCAGAAGAGTTCAATCTGAGGCTCGTTATCATCCACTGCACAGAAGGCCACAAGATTGCCAAGTATATAGCCAAGAAGGGAGTCCCAGCAGTTATTGGGCCTACAATGCTCTGGGTCACCAAGCCAGAAACAAAAGAGCGTGGCTTCAAGACAGCAGTCATCCTCAACAACGCGGGTGTCAAGGTGGCACTGCAAACGGACTCGCTTACGCCAATGAACTACTTCCCGCTTCTGCCAATGTATGCGATTAAGCATGGCATGAGCCGTGAAGACGCCTTGAGGTGTGTCACTCTGAATCCTGCTGAGATCCTGGCGATTGAAGACCGAGTAGGTTCTCTTGAAGCGGGTAAAGATGCAGATTTAGTGATTTGGTCTGGTGATCCTTTCGATTTCTACAGTGAAGTCACACAGGTCTTCATCAATGGCAGGAAGATACCCTTGGAGTAAGCATTCTGCCTAGAAACCCCACCCCGAAACCGCATCAATCGCTGCCTGCCGCTCAACCTCAATTGGCTTGTGAATGGGAGGTCAGCAGTTTCCCCCAGCTAGTCCCAAGGAATCCTTCACCGCTTTTATCACAGGAACATTGTTTGCACTACCTCGTCCCTCTCGCAAGTCTTCAAGAGGAGTGATCATCTTGTGAATGCGCATTGCTTCATAGACAAGGGCGCGATTCTTGAAAAGGAGGTATCTGTCGCCAACAATCTTGGCTCCGATTGTGCAACCACCAGTCATATGCAGGTAGGAGGCTACTCCGTTATTTCAAAGTGCTGGTCAGTCGGGCTAATTCTTTCAGTTCTCCACCCCAGTTTACGCACTAGGCCTAGTGCCAGAAAGAGAGCGAGGAAATTGAAAGCCACGTTGACCCAAGAAACCGGTTGAACCCGATTCATTAGTTCGGCAAAGAACCCCCCGATGAGAGGGCCAATCACCATGCCGAGATTTTGTGCACCATTTATTAGCGACATAGCGCGACCACGCTCACGCTCTCCGGAAATCCGCGCTCCTAAGGCAAACGCGGCCGTTGAAGACAGTGGATAGATTGGCAGTGCCCACAGAATCAAAGCAACTTCAGGACTTGTTGCTAAGGCAAAGCCAATTGCAAATAGTATGTAGGAGAAATAAGCAACCACAAGCACCTGTACTGGGCCGCGTTTGTCAACGATTTTGCCAATGTAGCCTGTAATCAGGACCGCTATCAGGGTTGCTCCTGCATTGGCATATCCCACGTATGCAAACGTGCCTCCAAGCTCATCCGTGATCATGATTGCCATGAGTCCGGCGATTGATTGCATTCCAAGGGCGCTGACTGCAGCTGCTAGAACTAAGATAATCATGCCGCGGCGTTTAAGCAGATCTGAGAAGCCGGTGGGGGATTCGTCTTTCAGACGTTCCAAAGGTTGCTCCATTACAAGGAAGATGCTACTAATGGCAGCTCCACCACTGAGCAGAGCAGCTACTCTGTAGAGGGCAAACATCATTTCCGGAGTGTAGACAAGCCCGCTAAATAGGGCTCCAAAGAACCAGCCGGCGGACTGGGCCACCAAGAAATAGCCAAGAGTTTCCCCCTTTTTTGACGTCCGATCCGTGAGATACGCTTGTCCCATTGGCAATGCAGCCGACGAGAAGGCGGCTCCAATCGAAACCACAATCAGGTATTGTGCGTAACTGGAAACAAAAGATGTGAACAGGAAGGTTGCCGCATAGCTAAAGAAACCAAGCACCATGAAGGGCCGCCTTTTATTGATCCTGTCTGACAACGCGCCCCAGACATTGACAGAGAGCATTGTAACAAGTGCGGGAAGGGCTAGAGCCACAGTAAGAAGGAACTCTGATGGCACATCAAGCTCCCACTTGATGAAATGTGTGACAAACTGCCATGATATCGCCAATCCAAGTGAGTGAAGGGCATAGGCGAAATAGATTGGCAGAGAGGTGTTGTTCAGAGGTCTCATGTAGAAATCGCTCGGTTAGCAGTGCACCGAAGCTTGGCGGATATTAACCATTCTGGTTGATGTCAGTGACGGACATCTCTTCACCACGCATGAAGCACCTTCTTCCTACCTCTTCTTCCAGCAGAATCTGGAGTACGCAAGCAGTCCAGCAACAAGGATGCCTAGCGACAGCAAGACTACGACGGATACCTCGACCAAGTTAAACGGATTGTACCCAGTGTAAACCTCTCCCTCCAAGAGGAACACGATCATATTGTTTGCTGCAGAGATAGGATTAATCCTTGAGAACACCTGAAGATATGATGGAACTGTCCAGTAAGGCATCGCAATACTGGCAAAGTAGATCACCATCGAGATGCCAACGCCTATGTGTGTTGCAGCAGATTCACCTTTAACAAAGGCTGCGATGATTAGGCCTATGCCGGTTGACGAGGCAGCAATCGCTAATCCGAGAAACAAACATCCCAGAATCTCATAGAATCCGCCTGTGAATGCTGCACCACAGCCGAAGCCAAGAAGAACCATGATGGTGCTGCCAACAATGCAAAAGAACCATACAGAAAGCACCCGGCCAAAACCCTCATGCCATGCCTTCACTGGCATCGACAACATCTTTGCATACAGACCACGCCCTGCGTCAGAGGCAATCGACCCAGCTAGATTTCCAATGCCTGCTGACATAATCAACAGCGTTATCATCGATACAGTCAGTGCGCCCTTCAATCCCCCGATGAACTCTGCTGGAACATCTTGGTACAATATGGAAGGTAGCAGTACTAGGAACACTGCAGGAATCATGATCGACGAGCCAGCTATTGCTTTATCTCTGAAGAAAACCTTCAGAGACTTTGTCAGGGAAGCCATTATTGTATTCACATAGACACCCCCCTTCGCGAATCGAGAGGAAGCTCGGGCAGAGCGATTTCGTCTTCAGCGGTGTATCTTGTGGCAGCAAAGAATACATCTTCGAGAGAAGGCGCTACCGTCTCAATCCTTGTAGCTGTGCATCCAATTCTCTTCAGCGCCAAGACTACTTGATGTACGATATCTTCAGGATGACTGCAGAGCATCTTGAAACCGTCCGGAGTTTCTACAACCGCGCAATCATCATCCAAGGCTGCAAGTGCAATTGCAACTCGGTCACTCTTTGGATGGATATCAATAAATATGGTATTCTGGAGTCTGCTCGCCTTCTTCAGTTCTCTAGGCGAATCTTCCAAGACGATTTGTCCGCCACTCATGAAACCTACAAGCGATGCAGCCTCTGCGTCTTCGCCAATGTGAGTGACAAGGAATATCGTGGTTCCAGTTTCGTTGATCTGTTTTAGAAAGTCAAGGAAGTCCTTCCTGGCTGAGGGGTCAAGCCCCGTATTGGGTTCGTCGAGAATGAGGATTCTCACTCCCGGAAGAAGAGCAGTTGCAACCTCCAGCTTCTTTCTCATTCCCCCACTGTAGTCAGACACCCGTTTTTCTGCGTGGTCGGAGAGCTTCATCATCTCAAGCAAGCGCTTGGTTTCCGCTTCAGCCTCGGACTTTGAAAGGCCGAAAAGCCTAGCGAAATAAACGAGATTCTCTCTGCCTGTGAGATGGGGCGAGGTAAAATTCTCCTGTGGAACATATCCCATGAAACGCTTCGTTTCGATTCCATCGTTTCTGGGATTGATACCAAATATCTCAACGGCCCCGCTATCAGGAGAGCTGGTGCCCGCGATAATAGAAACGAGCGTACTCTTGCCTGAACCGTTCGGGCCCATCAGGGCATAGAACACACCCACCGGTATCTGGAGATTCGCTCCACAGAGAACTTCCTCACTATCATAGCTCTTGTGCACATTGTCAACTGCAATCGCGACCATCTGCTGTTCATCCATTAGCTTCTGCATGTGCAGATGATAGTCGTGAATCTACTTAAAGGGGGGATGAGTTCTGTACCACAGAGGTCAGTTTGGCTGAGTTGTTAATAAGCAGAGGAAATTCTGCATCACAGAAATCGAGCTGTGCTTTAAACCTCTGAAGAATTCATACCAGAAAAGATCTATTTGCGGTGATGAACAATGGAAGAACTCGATAAGGTTGTTGAAGCACTTGAAGTAGTGGAGAGATACGAGAACTACTTGTTCCGTAGGGCCTGGGGGAGAGCACTTGTTACCATTGGCTTTATGATTCCACTGGGCACCATCCTTGCCATGAATGCTCAGCTCTTGGCCCAGATTCTTGGTCTACCAGCGGATACTGTCATGCTTCTGTCGTCAATTATGACTGTGATCGCTGCATTCGGACTGATCGTTCTTTCATTCGGTTCAGCCCAAGTGGCTACGAGCAAGAAGCACATTGATTCCGCCCCTAGAGGGGTACTTCATGCCGTGGTGATAGGATTCATCTGGTTCGTTGCGTTTCTATCGATTGGCTTCGTACCTGAAGCTTTTGCACAGGTTTCCTTGCTCTGGGTTGCAGGCGTGGCCTGCGTCTGCACCTATATGGTCTTGAAACTGACCCCAGGCCACGAAGGCCACAACGAGATTCTCTTTCTGAGCATCGTATTGCTGGTAGCTTCTCTTCCTCTACTAGCTGTGAGTGAGCAAGACATAGCTCAGTATCTTGCGTTGACAGTCTTCTCTGTCACCTTTATCTTTAGCGGACTTTATGCAATTGCTACATCATCAAGGAAACTCAGTAAGACAGAATGAAAGATGCTGACAGGGGTAGTGGAATTGGTCGAGCTAGGGGGATTGAAGGAGCAGAGTAAAGCGTTCCACACTCAGCCCCGTTTCTCTATCATGTTTCTCCTGTTCCTGAAGAGAAGAGTAGGATTTACAGAACTCAAAGATCTTCTAGAGTTGACCCCTGGGAATCTTGACCATCACTTGAGAAAGCTTGAGGCTGCAGGCCTAATCAGAAATCGCAAGATACTATCTTGGCGGCCGCTCAACATGATAGAAATCACTGAAGAAGGGGCGGCATCTTTCAGAGAGTATGCAATTTACCTCAAAGAGCTATTGAAACGGATACAGTAGGCAATGCAATCCTAGACCCAATGAACTCGGCTTCGAAGTTCTTCCAAAGCAGGGGGGATGTGTGTCCTGCTACTTAGCTGCTCATCTGCTCTCAGAGTTAGTGCATATTGCGATGTTGGCGCTTCAGTCTGAAGTGTTGTCAGCTGATGACATTCGAACAATGCTGACACGTCAAGACTCTGCATCCCATTTTCCTGAAGCCACAATTCGCGGAGATTTTGGCACAGGCCGAGAGGTTCAACGTTCAATTCTTCAAGTCTATTCGAACTCAGGTCAAGCTCCTCCAGAGAAGAACATCTACCGAGCGCCGAGAGATCAATATTCTGCAGACGGTTATGTGCGATTTTGAACCACTTCAACCGCGAGCATTGACTCAACTGGGGGAGGTCAATAGCTTCGAGTTGATTATTCGAAAGAAGTATCTCTTTGAAACTACAGTCATGCCCAAGATCTGGAAACGCAATGTATTGCAATGAATTCCCTGAGAAATTCAGCAGCTCAAGACGGATACACTGACTGAGGGACGACAGGTCCATCTCTTCCAGGCGGTTCTGTTGACACCGGATAAACTGCAAGTCAAAGCAATGCTTCAATGGAGATACATCAAGACTCTCAAGCTCGTTGTTCGATAGGTCAAGCAGTTTCAAATCACCGCAATGACTTAACGGAGAGAGGTCAATTGCAGCAATGCTTCTGAAGCTTAATTTGAGGACTTGATCACTTGTGCCAAACTCCTCAATCTCCTTACGTCCGTCGACTGTTGTGTACCGTACTTGTATCCGTCCCATCGGTAAGGACACGAGGTATGAGCCACTATAATCATCTTCTTGTCATGACCTGATGCCGTAGCCGCAGACTATTTGTGTGATGAGAACCAGTCCTTCACCTATGTCCGACGGCAAGGATACGTACATCCTGAGAGTTGAGAACCTTCGCGCATTCTATACATCGAAGAGCGGTCTCGTGAGAGCCGTCAACGATATCACGTTTGGAATCAAGGAGGGAGAGGCTGTCGGGCTTTTTGGCGAGTCGGGTTCTGGAAAGACATCTGTCGCACTCGCGATTCTTGGCATCTTTGACAGAATGTCACGATTCTATGCTAGTGCCTCAGGGGACAACGAGAACAAACAACTCTGGGCATTGAGAGATAAGGCCAAGAAGAAGGGCCTTACATCAGCAGAGATGGAAGTTGATTTGCCCGGAGTTGAGGGGCACATATGGTACAGAGGTAATGACCTGGTTGCGCTTGATGAGAAGGAGTACCGCAAGATTCGGGGAAACGAGATTACGTATGTGCCTCAAGGAACAGCAGTTTCGCTCAATCCATACAGCAAGATTGATCATCAAATCGCCGAAGGGCTCTGGACTCATGATGAAGACGCCATCTTGTGGGAACAGGAAGTAGCGAGACTCGTCCTAGAAGCACTGGACCTGATTGAGTTAGCAGACCCCAACATCAGAAAGAACTTGAAGCCAAGCGAGTTCAGCATGGGAGAGGACCAAAGAATCCTCATAGCGATGGCAATCATTACAAACCCAGTGCTGATGATTGCTGACGAGCCAACCACTGCAGTAGATGTCGGAGTGCAGCGCAGAGTCTTGGATGCAATCATGCTCGTTCGCGATAAACTGAAGATTGCCTTCATGATCATAAGCAATGACCAAGGCGTGATTGCGCAAACCTGCGATAGTGTAGCGGTGATGTCGGCAGGAAGAATAATGGAGTTTGGTGACGTTAAGACTGTGCTCACGAGTCCCGGGCACCCATTCACTAGGGCATTGATAATGAGCAATCCTTCGATGGAGCTCATCAGGAAGATAAGAGAGAAGGGGCTTCGCATCCGAGGCATACCCGGTAAGCCCCCGGACATGACGAACCTGCCACCCGGTTGCCCGTTTAGCCCGCGTTGTGATTACGCTCAGGACATCTGCAGAAAGCAAGTCCCCGAGTACAGGGAAGTAGAGCCAGGCCATTGGATTTTCTGTCACAGGTACGAAGAATTGCCGAAGTTCTGACAGCACAGTGAGTGGCATATCATTCTAGAATAGAGCGTCAACTAATTCTGATGCGGGTTTGAAGGGCGTAATATCGCTTCCAAAGCTGCGATATCCCGGGCCAAACAAATCCTGGAACTGATTGGAAAAATCAATCACTTTGTTGAGTAGTACTCGGTAAGGTTTCGTACAGAGAAGGATACAAGTGAAATCCTCGCTATGAGCAAATAGGATTTCGTAATCTCCAATCGAAAGATGGTTCAGTCCCGCATCGCTTTGCATTGCCTCTTGCATGAGTGATTGGATCCCTGAAATCCCTGCCGCCGTGAGCTCTTGTGCTCTAACCATAATATCTACGAAGTGGTGATGGTAGACAAGTACGCCGCCCTTGTCCATGACATAGAGACGAATCAGATGCGTCCTCCAGTCAAATTCTTCCATGGCTGGAGAACCAACCATCACATACCCAAAGATTGCCAGCCCAATAACATACAATACAATTCCAGACAAATAAACTGACTCACCGAGGTTATAGTAAACGAAGTCGCTTCGCCCCAAGAAACCTACAATGGCCAAAAGAAAGCCAGTAGTCATGCGAGTTGTATCTCTTCTCACATCGCCAGTTGTGCCGCTTCTTGTATAGATGATGAACAACACGAAACCGATGACGGTGACCAGAGACATTGCGAAGGTCAGATACACCATGAGGCTACGTGGGAACACAATAGTCAGAGCGGCTGAAAGGATTCCACATATTGAAAAAACATGGCCAGTGCGATAAGGTAACACCCGTTCCATGGCAAAGAAGAATGCAACCAACGCCAACATCATTGCAATGTATCCCGTTTTTGTCCAGAATGTGTGTGCAGGTTCAGTATTGAAATAGAAGTCCCCAATCGTAAACAGGAGCGTATTCAAGGACATTCCCACAAGGAATATCCCCCATACAAGCCGAATGTCTAGTAGAGTCCTCTTTGAGTCTTTGATCCATCGTCCGACCAGCACTGCAGCGAAAAGCAATGTGTAGAAGATAACGCCGAAGTTCAGCACTAGGATGATGTCGCGCACTAGGCCGCTGGACTCGAAGACCGGCATTCTATGGTCAATCCTCCATCAAAGAAGAAAGGCTCAATTGGAGCCGATTTGACGTCGAATCTTATTAGTACATCTTAGATGGGTTCAGGCTTCTTTGAGTATATACAGGTTTCTTGACGTTACGTGAGACCGACGGTTTAATACAGGGAAGGATTGTTCAGCCCTCGTGATTGCCATGCCCGAAGGTGACACACTTCTCGTTGTTGAGAATCTAAAGGCATACTATACCTCGAGGAAAGGACTCGTCAAGGCAGTGGATGATGTATCCTTTGAGATTAGAAAGGGAGAGTGCGTCGGATTGCTCGGTGAATCAGGCTGCGGCAAGAGTAGCATGGCCTTGGCGATAATGGGTCTTTTCGAGAGAATTGCGCGGTTCGCAGCAGGGAGCTCAAACATTCCCGGACTGCGCAAGCAGTTCGACAAACGCATCCAGGAGGATGAAGAACGGCCTGGAGTTCACGGACACGTATACTTCAGGGACATCGAACTGACGGGGCTGCCTGAAGAGGAATTCGCGGAGCTACGAGGTTCCCAGATATCGTTGATACCCCAAGGGCTTGCCCATGCACTGAACCCTCAGTTCAGCGTCGGAATGCAGACCGGAGAACCCGTGGAAATCCATGAAGGTAATTTCAAACTCATCCAGCTGAAGAGGAAGGTCCTCGAGTTCCTTGACCTGGTGAAGCTTGCTGACTCTGGTACTCGTTTTGTAATGGACCCAAGTTGTTTCAGCGGAGGAGAAGCGCAGCGCATACTCATTGCAATGTCTCTCATAGCTGGGCCATGTTTCGTCATAGCAGACGAGCCAACATCCGCTCTCGACGTGACAATCCAGCGGCAGATTCTAGATGTGCTCCGAATGGTTCGTGATGAGTTTGATGTTTCGTTACTTCTGATAAGTCATGATGCAGGGGTTGTCGCAGAACTGTCTGACAGAGTGGCTGTGATGTACGCCGGAAAGCTCATGGAGCTAGGGCCCGCGGTCCAGATGTTCCACAAACCGGGTCACCCCTACACCATGGGGCTCATGTCAAGTTTTCCTACAATCGCCATGATGAGAATGGCTGCTGGGGGCAAACGTCCTACTCTACGTGGGGTTCCCGGAAACCCACCCGATCCGACTAGTCTCCCGGAGGGTTGTCCCTTTCATCCAAGGTGCAGGTTCGCCATCGATATCTGCAAGGAGGAGATACCCGAATACCGTGAAGTCGAAACCGATCATTGGATTCGTTGTCATCGCTGGGGTGACATAGAAGAAGAATAGGGGGTGAGCGCCCAACTCGGGCGCCCACGAAAGGGGTTTTCTGTTACCAATCCGATTGTCGGATGAACATCCGCATCCGTCGAGTGTGTCCTCGCGACTCGAGTGTCTTATCCTCCCGGCAAAAGACGAGCTCGACAACGTATTACCCTGGTATTATAATCTTGCCCAGTATTTCTTCGCGTAAAATCTAGGGCGCGAAACCGTACGCTATGCATGTGAGAGAGGAAGAATCAGCTCGTAAATCGTTTCCATAACTTCAAAGTCTGCTGACATGAAGGGCGACTTCACACGAAATTCCGACCGAATTTCCGTCTTGACATCGCGGACTCCTTTCTTGAACAAAACAGCAAGCACTTCCTGGATTAAGCCCTCCGATGGAGAAATGTCAGGGAAGCCAGAACCTTCCGAATCCATGAGCTGCATCCATGCTTCACGTCTGTTCGATTTCGATATAAAACCAATGAGCGTAAGATTGGGGGTGGCGTCGTCAACTGCTATGATTCGTGGTAGCCAATGCTTTGCCTCGATATCACGGATCTCTCGAAGGTCAAGACATTTGCGAAGAAGCTGGCGCAACTCAGGGATTGCAAGATTCCTTTCAAAGGAAGTCATCTCTTTGACCGTGATACCAGTCACTGGTGTGTGCTCCGGCTTCAGTAACAGAACATTTTCCATACTGAGATGAACTTGATAAGGCTCGAATGTGAAGTCACCAAGAGCATCCGAAGCTGCAACTGCTACCTCAGGGATCCAGTTCACAAGCGCACGGGCGTGCTTTTCTCTGGAAAGATTCAAGCAGTGCTCGATTAGTGCACTTGCAGCAAGATTCATCCCCGGGGCAACGCTGAAATCCGTAAGAATAGCTTTGTCTGACCGAGATGGAAAACAGAGACACCCCGTTGCGGCGGGCTTTACTCCCTCTAGCGCTAAGTACATCGATGTGCCGTCTATGATTTTGTTGCGAAGCATATGTGTCAAATCACCCTCAGTGAATGGCATAAACCCCTTGTACATCTGATGACCTTGATTGTAAACCCTGATCCAATTATCGAGGTTCTCGGAAGAGAGTTCCTGCACAGTACACTTCTTCAAGATTGGCTCGGCGTCACGAACTGCTGCGCCTTTTTCAAGCTATTTGCTCAGTCGCGATAGCACGGACCGAATAGTTGTCAGGTACCGGGTTTCTTGTTGGCTTCGGTGTAATAATTGTTATGATAGCTGTACTCATGTTCCTTATTTTGAAGGCGTTCAACGTCGAAGAGGGCGCTTGGTGGGCTGTCGCTTATATCTTCGCCATTGTTAGGGCCATAATCGCCTTTTGAACATGCAGTCGGTTTTCAGCAACATCATACACTATGGACTTCGGACCGTCACAGACCTCATCGGTCACCTCTGCGTTCCTATCGACTGGTCCGCAGTGTGTAAAGAACGCGTCGTTTGTCTTGGACATCCAGTCACTGGTCGTGATCCACTCGTCGTGTTTGGATGCAAGCTCAATCTCCTTCCTCTTGGCGGCATCGGCGTCCTTGCTCTGGGCCATTCCATAGAAACCGGATGTCATCCAGTTGCGTGAGTAAACAAAATCCGCTCCATCGTAGCCCTCCTCGAGATCATGGACAACCTCAAAGCTACCACCTGAAGCCGCTGCGTTCTCCTCGCACCATTTGATGACCTCTGGATCAAGGTCATATCCCTCAGGATGTGCGAGTGTGACATCCATGCCTAGCCGACTATTGATCAAGATGCTCTCCTGCACGGAGCACCATGAACGCACAAGTGCGCCCTTGCCCCAGACTTGCAGAATCTTTTTCCCCTTCAGATTCTTGCCGGCATGCATCCTCATGCCCATCACATCAGCCAACCCTTGGCAGGGGTGGAAGCGGTCGTGTGCCATTGATACGATTGGGATACTTGCATACTTCGCGTACTCCTGAAGCATCTCATGACCCTGACCGTAGTATTCAAGGGCGGTCTCTAGGATTCTGATTCCAATCCCACATGCGTACCTGCTCATGACATTGGCTGCATCCTCAATGGTTTCTCCTGCGGATTTGCCGGACTTGAGTCGCATGCTCTTCGGCTCAAGGAACTGAGCGTGGCCGCCAAGCTCCGTCGCTGCTGCTTCGAATGACTGCCTGGTGCGGACACTTGGATTATAGAAGAACATGAAAAATGTCCGGCGGTCAAGACAATTGTTCAGCGCATGGTCAAAACGATTAGCCTTGAACTCAAATGACAGGTCGAGTGTCTTTTCGAGTTCGTCAATGCTCCAATCTTGCGTGCAGAGTAGATCGCGTCCGTAGAAACTGTTCATCTTGTTCACAATCTCTGCAACGGAACGGATTGTTTTAAGGTCTATCGGAGGGGTTCTGCTGAATCCTTGACGGTCTTCAACATGGACCCCTGATAGCCGATGAGCTAGTCACTAACGCATGGTCAAAGCCATGACTGCCTTCTGGGCATGCATCCTATTCTCGGCCTGGTCGAATGCGATAGACTGAGGCCCATCAATGACACTGTTGGAAACCTCGAAACCGCGGTCACAAGGCAAGCAATGCATGTAGTACGCTCTAGGACCAGCAATCTTCATCTTGTCATCATCACAAATCCAGTGCTTATTCTTGTCAAACAATTCCTGTGACTTCTCAAGCTCAGGTTTATCGTTCCAAGGGGGCATGAAATCCCTGCAGGTCCATGCCTTCGGGTAGACGACATGTGCTCCCTCAAACGCTTCCTCCATGTCGTTCATGATTTCGAAACTGGCGTTATTCTCCTCTGCGTACACCTTGCACTGCTTGATGACTTCATCATCCAGCTCCATTCCCTTTGGATGTGCAAGGACGGTTTCACAACCCATCTTGCTCGCAGCAATCACTGCGCTCTGCGGCACAGCCAGCGGTTTATGAACTGAGGGGGAATACGCCCAGCTCATGACAAACTTGACATCCTTGAAGGTCCCGAACTTCTCCTTCACTGTCATCACGTCAGCTAGTCCCTGACATGGGTGATACTTGTCATCCTCCATGTTGATTACGGGAATGTGTGACCAGTGCGCGAAGTTATTGATGATCTCATTTGCTCGACCATATTGCCATCCAACTGGGTCCCCATAGCAGCGAATTGCGATGGCGTGCCCCATTCGGGCTAGAACTCGTGCAACGTCGGATACTCTTTCAGTCGCATAAGCTACCTCGTCGCCCTCCAGAGCGGGAGCATAGATTTTACTCGGGTCTAGGAAATGCGCATGACCACCTAACTGAGTCATTCCAGCCTCGAACGAATTACGCGTCCTCAAGGACTGGTTGTAAAATATCATGAAGAGCGTCTTAGCATCAAGCAGCTTGTGAGGCTCTCCTATTGCAAACTTCTTCTTGAGGTCTATGGCAACGTCAAGAATTGTTTCGACCTCCTCTTTAGTATAATCGAGGAGTGTTA